>Ga0209692_10001746_pt1 | contig 27577 bp, 28 predicted proteins | sample tdDd472_FD_187129 | JGI IMG/M metagenome (GOLD analysis project Ga0209692, IMG submission 187129) | Marine sediment microbial communities from the Atlantic coast under amendment with organic carbon and nitrate - tdDd47.2 (SPAdes)... | ecosystem: Environmental > Aquatic > Marine > Coastal >... | reverse complement strand
TGTAGCTGATGTGATAATCCGTGGAACTGACAAAGCCCGGGGCTTCGTTGATGTTTTCGTAGCCGATCATGCAGTTTTGCCATTCGCATGCATTGATGGCGTTGATGCTGTTCATGCAGGCCGAACCATCGTCAAGCAGACAACCTGAACCGCTCTGGCGATGCAGCAGATTGTTGCGCAGCCACAGCCTGCGGTCGTTGGAATAAATGCAGGTGGCGGTATTGCCGCCGTCGCCTGCTTCAATGATGTTGTTGATCAGGTTGGCCCAGCTGTAGCGGTAATAGTCAGCTTTGATGCCAAGGCCATAAGAGCGATCAGGGGATGAACCGCCGTTTATGGTGTTGTTGACCATGGTAATATACCCTTCGTCAATATAGGCACCATAGGAAAGACTTGTTCCAAGTCCGCCGTAAATGACGTTGCCCACGCCGATAACCCGGCCATCATGAGAAAGATAGATGCCGTAGGTGTCGCCGCCTTCACCGCCGTTGAGATGATTGCGGGATACATAGGTGATGCGGGTTCGGTCCTGGTTGTTTACCAGACGGTATATGGCGATGCTGCGGCCCCGGGTCCCTCCGGAAATAATATTACCCACAATGTGTGCCTCGGTGTCCCTCACGCGCACGCCACAGGAATGCACCGAGCTGCCACCGTCAATGGTATTGCCTTCAATCCATGCCTTGTGACCGGAGCCATTCACCTGTATACCAGCTCCCTGGGTTTCGCTGTCTCTGCGGGCTTCGCCGCCGCTGATGGTGTTGTTCAGCACCGAGGTTCTGCCATACTCGTATGCGCCGATGTACACGCCGTTGACATAGGTTCCGGCGCTGCCTGCGTTAATATCGCAATAGGCAATGCGGGTTTGTCCCCGGGAATCTTCTACTCCACCGGCGTTGGTCAGGGCATCGCCGCCATTGATGGTATTGTGTTCAATACGCACCCAGGACCATGAATTGCGGCTGATAAAAATACCTCGGGTAGTCTGTTGCGTGCGATCCCCATTGCCGTTGATAACACAACCCTGTATGGCAATTTTCAAATCCGATTCGTCCACCATAACCGCATTGCGGGCCTGACCATTGATAATGGCCTTATAGGTATCCCAGTCACGGGTCCAGCCATAGGCTTCATAGCCGCCAAACAGCGATACCTTCAGGTCGATGTCCTCATGGTACGCACCGGAGGCCACAAACAGAGGTACGTTTCGGGGTTCAGCCAGTTCATGTCCACGGTTGATGGTTGCCACCGGCTCTGCCATGGTGCCGGGATTATCGTCGTCACCGGCAGTAGCGGAAACAAAGACACCGGTAACATCGGTGGGAGTCAGATCGCTGCCATCGCAGTCCTGATCAATGCCATCGCCGGGAAGCTCCGGAGCGCCGGGCCAGCTCCAGTAATCGTCGTCGCGACAGTCGGTACCCGCCACAATGGGGTCTTCAGCATTGATATCACCCCAGTTGTCGCCATCGTCATCCTTCATGCAGGCAAATTCATCGTCGTTGGGCGCGGTGCCGGGATAGGTTTCGCCGTTGTTGTCGTCACAGTCCACAATGCTGGTGCCGTCGGTGCCCAACGCTGCCCAGCCGTCCTCGTCGGCATCGCCGCTGGCCAGATCGCCGAACACGCCATCGCAGTTGTCGTCAACCGCATCCTGAGTATTGTCCGCTGCATCGGGGTTGATGTAGGGAGTGCTGTCATCGCAGTCGTCTCCGCCCTGGGCGGTTTTGGCAAAGCCGTCGCAATCGTCATCAAAGCCATCATCAATGATGCCGTTGCAGTCATTGTCAATGCCGTCAAAAATTTCTGCGGCACCGGGATAGGCGGTGTTGGAACTGTCGTTGCAGTCACCGGCGGCTTCGGATACGTTGTCGCCGTCATCATCCACCAGAGGGTCTCCGTAATTGATCTGACCCACCACACAGTTGCTTATGCACATGTCGTCATCTGCATCGCAGTGCTGGTTGATTTCGCAGGGATCACCGCTATGGGCACACTGATTGTTATCTTCGTCACAGGACTCGCTGCCGTCGCAGAACACGCCGTTATCTGTACAGGGATCGCCGCTGCTGACGCACTGGTCGTTGTCCTCGTCACAGGATTCAGTGCCGTCACAGAACACACCGTTATCAGTGCAGGGGTCGCCGCTGCTGACACACTGGTCGTTGTCTTCGTCGCAGGATTCGCTGCCGTTGCAGAAATCGCCGTCATCATTGCAGGGGTCGCCGCTGTGTTCGCAGGTTTCCTGCAGTTCATTGCAGGATTCGGTGCCATTGCAGAAGTTGCCGTCATCGGGACAGGGCAGGGCTCCGGGTTCGCACTGGTCTGTGTCCTCGTCGCAGCTTTCCTCACCATTGCAGAACATATCATCCGCAGGGCAGGGATTGTCACCGACGCCGCACTGGTCTGTGTCTTCGTCACAGGTTTCAACGCCGTTGCAGTACAGCCCATCGTCACAGGGGTCGTCCCCGGCGGCGCATTGTTCGTTATTCTCGTCACAATATTCCACGCCGTTGCAGAAGACGCCATCGTCACAGTCCCGGGTGGTTCCGGTGCAGACTCCGGCGTTGCACACATCGTTTTCCGTGCACCACAGTTCGTCATCGCAGATAGCGCCGTCGTCATCGGTCCAGGCATCCGCTGTTTCCGAAACCTTGCAAATCTGGCAGGGATTGTCCGGGTTCACCGCTGCATCATCATAACAGTTACCATCAACCAGACAGCCGTCGCAGGTTTCTTCCACTGCTTCGTCTTCTGCGGGTTCGGGGTCCGTCTTGTCCGTGTCCTCCACCGCATCATCCTCTACCTGCTCAACAGCGTTGTCGCTGTCGCCATCCACCACCACATCAGAGTCCACGTCACCATCGGAATTGTTGCTTTCGCTACCGTTGTCACAGCCAACCGCAAACAGAAACAATACCGCCAACACAATAAAACAGCTGTTTTTTACACGCATTGTCTTTAAACCTTCCCTCCAGAAAATATACTTCAAACGTATCCACTTGTTGTGCTTCAATATCCGGCATCATACTAACTTATATGTCGCAATGCAAGGGGTAATCGATGCATCAGCCGTTGAAAATGCGAAATATTTTAGAGGCTTAAGCATATTTGCTCATTTTTCTGCATCATTAATAAGACATATGTTAAAAGCGGTTTTGTCCAGATAAAATATAGACAACTGTTGACATTTGAATATTCGACCCCAGTTTCTCATCAACACTTTGACAACACACGAAGTAAAAAAGACGAACTTTGAAGATAAGGAGAACGTTATGAAACGCAGAAACAAAACAGCTTTTGGCTCTATCATGGCCCTGGCCCTTGGCGTAGTGCTTATCAGCGGCTGCAGCGACGATGCCGACAGCATGCCCATGGCCGAAGAAGAAAAGGCAAGCCTGCGGGTGCTGCATCTTTCCCCGGATGCTCCCGAGGTGGACATCTTTGTCAATGGCATGGATAAGGCAGTGGAAGCACTTCCCTTTGCCGCAGGCACCGATTATCTGAACGTTGACGAAGGCATGTACGACTTTGCCGTGGCCCCCAACGGCGGCATGGTTATGGACAGCGTGCTGGACATCACAGACATTACCCTGACAAAAGGCACCTTCTACACCGCCGTGGCCTTTGGCATGCTGAACAACATTTCCGCCCTGGCCCTGGTGGATGATTATTCGGCGCTGGACCCCGGGCTCATACGGGTGCGGGCCATTCATACCGCTGACGGCGTGGGTGAAGTGGACATCTGGAATATTCCCGAAGCCGGTGATCCCGGCGCTTTGTATGAAGACGTTGGTTATGGCGCGGTAGGCGGATATCTGGAACTGCCCGAAGGCGCCTACACCATCGGTTTTGATGTGGACAACGACGCCACCCCGGATCTGACCTTCCGGCTTCCCGCTCTTCCCGCCGGGACCGTGGCCAACGTATTTGCCGTCAAGGATGACAGCGGCGTGTATCTCATCGCCCAGCTTCAGGACGGCGCTATTGCAACCATCTCCCCTGAATAAGAGCATGGCCTCTGCTCCTCAGGTGCATGTAACGCCCCGGGAATGGTCCCGGGGCGTTTTTTTGTGGCGATATGAGCGCTGATTGGCTAGCATGGTGTACAGCAACCCATACCCCGGAGGTCATGATGAAACGTGTCGGCTTTATGCTTAAGGTCCGCAAAGACCGTCTTGAGGAATACAAGGAACATCATCGCAATGTCTGGCCGGAAATGCAGGCAGCCCTCAAACGCTGCGGCTGGCATAATTACAGCCTGTTCATGAACGACGACGGGCTGATGTTCGGCTATGTTGAAACCCCCGAGGGATTGCAGGCCGCCATTGACGCCATGGGCGGCGAAGAAATCAACGCCCGGTGGCAGGCCATGATGGGGCCGTTCTTTGAGTCCCTTGAAGGCCGGGCTCCCGACGAAAGCATGATCGAAATGACCGAGGTGTTTCATCTGGAGTGAGCTATCGGTCCAGGGTTATGCCCACCACAACGCCGATGCCAACCCCCGCCGCAAGCATGACAACGCCCCCCACAATGGCCCATATCAGCGGCGATAGCGATGGTTCCGACAGTTCCTCCACGTCCTGCATACACAATTCAAGCTGCCGATCACAGGCCAGGAGTTCTTCTTCAAACAGCTGCGCCTGATCTTTCAGCAGCAGCATGTCCCGTCCCATGTCCGGTGGAATCAGAATGCCGTCGCAGGGAGCGGGTTGCCCCAGTTGTAATTTTGTGGCCTCCTTGCATTCTTCCGATTGCGCCACTGAAACCCGGCACAGAAGAAATATCAGCGCCAGGCACAGCAGACGGCTTTTACTGCTCCTTGCCAAAGACATCATTGAGACCCTCCACAATCTGGTCGGTGTCCATGCGGTTGCGTATGCGTTTGGCCTCCTTGTGTTGCCGGGCAAAGCCCGTGCGCCGCTGTGCATGGGTATGACGGTGCAGCCGTGAGCTGTTGACAGAGCGGCGTCGGCTCAGCAGCAGTCCCGCACACAGGAACAGCATGGCAACGGCCAAAAGCCCGGCCATGATCCATTTGAGGGTTGCGGGATCAGTCATGCCGCGTCTCCTTTCGCTTCACAACATGCTCTCCCACGTTGCCGCCCATGTAGGCACCAAAAATCCACACCAGCCCGTTAATGCAGTTTTGCCCGTCAAGCCGTTGCAGCGCCGTCAGTACGGTTACCAGCAGCATGGCCAGCAGATATGCGTAAAACTTTCGATTTCCCTGCATCATGGCCATCTCCTTATGCCAGGTCCGGGATCATTTTTACGCAGGGGCTTGCCAGCAGATGAGCCTGTTCCGCCATACGGCGACGGTTGTGCAGCACATGAGCCCCAAGCAGCCGGAAGGTTTGGGCTTTTCCCGCAGGAACCGACAACGTAACGGATACGGTGTAAGTGTTGGTCTGGGGCAGCACATGCCCGTTGACATAGGCACTGGCCCGCTCCGAGAAAAATCCCCCGCTGGGAATCAGCACAAGGCTGGAGCCGGACAACGTTCCCACAGAGGTGGAGGCCATGCGCACTTCATTGCTGTAGGCGGCGAAGACGGACGCGGCGGTGGGGGACAGTTCCGTGCGAAAACCGTAGCCCATGTGCATGCGCCGCACGTCCCGGACGCCGTATCCGTAGGGGCCGTAATCCTGCTGGCCTATGGTAAACAACACGTCCAGGGTTCCGGCGGTATGGTTCCAGGACATGGTTTGGCGGTAGCTGTTCTGACCGTCGCCGGTGTCGATTTCCAGGGTGATTGATGCGCCGGAGGATGCCTCGGCGATGGTGTCCAAAAAGGCGTCCAGTATGGCGATAAGCCCCGGACTGCCGTCATAGCCGGGCAAAGACTGCTGCGCCTTCCACAGCATGGGGTCGCCGTTGCCGTGGACATCCTCGCTGTTGTCCAGGCTGATGGTCTCCCAAAAGCCGTGCAGAGTTCTGACGGCCCCATCATCGGTGACGATGTTGAAGCCCGCGTTTTCAATGCCGCCGGTTTGCGAGGCATCGCTGCCCGCAAGCCAGCTGATGTTGGTGGCCGGGTGTTGCGGCAGGGGCCACAGCCGGGTGTTTGTGTGGGCGGGAAAGTGCTGTGTCATTGTGTGTCTCCTTTGTTTTGGGGCCAGTCAAGGTAAGAGGTACGGTCATGGCGCAGGATGGCCTGCAGGCATTGCTGCCGGTTGCGTCCGTTGGGATGCAGCGCCACATGCAGCCAGGTGTCGTGCTCCACAATGGCCTGATCAAAGACCACGGCGTCCCGTAACACCTCCATAACCGCCCCGGGGCTCATGCCCGCAACCACCACGTCGGCGGCAAGCCCCTGCATATGGGCGCTGTTCTGTGCGCCACCAACGGCACGGTTCAGCGCCGGGCAGCGAAAACCGCTGGTGACCGTCACAGGACGCCCCAGCGCAAGCCGTAGGGGTTCCAGCACCTGCAAACACAGCTTTCGCAGGTTTTCCCGTTGGGTTGCGTCCGGGTTGTTGTCAATACCCAGCCGCAGAGCCGTATCTGATCGGATCAGCTCCTCCAGTGTAAAATGCGGGCTCAGATGGGTGGTCATTGATGCATCCCGTGCCGGGCTTTGCAGGCGTCCCGGGTAACCATGTTGTCGCGGATGTCCCGCATGTCCTCCCGCAAAGACCGCCAGATGCCCCCCAGCAGCGCGGTGTAGGTAAGGTTGGCCAGTTGCAGCAGGGCCAGAATGGTTCCAATGATGGCGAGTTCCGATGACATATGTCCTCCTTATGGGGTTAGAGTTGTTTTTCGCAGGCCGCAGCGCTGAACAGAAACATGCTTTTAACCGCCGCGCTGGTATCGAGACTGCGAAAGCCATACACAAGGTTGACTTCTGTGGTCTCTGTCAGCGTTGCGCCATCGGCGGCCACATCCAGGCTGCTGCCGTATACCGTGACATTGGGCAGGGTGTTGAGCAGCGGCGTTGTGGCCAGGGTATGACTGGTGTTGCCAAGGCAGGTGCCCCAGTCGGCGCTGAGCAGGGCAAGGTGCATGGTGCCCGCAGTAACTCCGGCGGGGGAGACCTGCCAGGCTTCCGTGGCGACCTCCAGAGTATTGGTGCCCCGCCGCAGCCGCAGGGGACAGTGCCCCATGTAAATAATGTCAGTGCTTTGCTCAAGGATGCACACCAGCGCACGGCCCGGAGCCGGCGCCGGGGTGGATTCGCCGTTGTACAGCACTGAGAGATTATCTCCGCTGGGATCTGCCCAGCCGGTGAGGGTAAAGGGTATCACCGGGGCGCGGCCCACCAGCCCGCAATTGCGGCTCATGCCCAAAAATGCGCCATGACCGCAGCCCCCCACGTTTCCGCTGTGATCCTGACTGCGGCGCTGTTCTTCGGTGGCGTCCTGGCTGATGGTCTGGCTGGCCTGCCCGGGCATCCGTGAATCGTACAGCGCCTCGTACAGTTGTCGCAGCACCCCCTGACGTTGCAAAAACACACTGGCCATCATGGGTCGGGGCGCTAAAAATGCGGCATCCCCGGGGATAATGGCGGTGTGCTGATCGCTGACTATACCGGTATTCATGACAAAGAATTTCCTTGCTTCATGTATCCTCCCTTCGGGTTTTGTGATGAACCGGCTTAGACCGGTATCTGCCGTTCCCAGGCCAGCAGGTCATGCAACAGCAGGGAATAATCACCATTGCCAAAGGCATCAACCGTGAGGCCGATGACCAGATAACACCAGAGGTCCTGAGTGAGCGGCGCGCCGTCGGCGGTTACTGCCACGCAGAGATGCTGTGCAGGTTCCAGCGGGTTTTCCGTCAGGCTTTCCGCAATGTCCACGGCAGTGCTCTCCGTGGCAATGTGCTGCCATCCGGCGTCAAACACTGCGGCCACAACTTTGCCGGGATCAAGGCTTGCGTCAGACACCTGCCATGCTCCTGCCTGCACATCCAGATGGGTGGTGCCCCGCCGCAGGTTAACCATGGCGTGACCGGCGTATATGATATCGCAGCCACCGCCGCCGCTGTAGGACATCATCCGGGCCGGGGCGTGGGGATGCTGGCTTTCGCCGTGAAACACCAGGGTGGTGTCCACGCCGTCGGGGTCGGCCCAGCCGTCACGATCAAAGGGCATCACCGGAAAGCGCGGCGGCAGGCCCAAAGGAAAACTGCGCCCCAAAAACGCACCATGGGATACGCCCTCCACAATGCCGCTGTGGTCCTGGGCTTTGCGGTATTCTTCCGTGGCGGCGCTGTCGATGGTCTGGCTGTCCTGCCCCGGTGCGGCCTCGTCGTACAGGGCCTCGTACAGCTGCCGCTCCACCTGCACCTGCAGGGCAAAGAGCCGCCCGCTGACCGGCAGTCCCGCACGGAACACCGCGTCCGGTGGCAGGCTGGCGGTTCGCTGATCCGTTACCGTGTTGTTTGCCATAATTCCTCCATAAAAAAACGCCGGTCAATGACCGGCGTTGTAAGGGGTGATATCATAGATAGCAGCTAAAAACATTCATGATTTATAACTGAATACCCATTTCCAGGTGATGCCTGGTCGCAACAAAAAACATACGAACAATCATTTTTTGTATAAGGACAGCAAATTTGTTCCGATTTGTTCTCCTGAACATGATAGTCGCATAATGATTCCATTATGGTATAGCCTTTGTAATCATTCGGCGGATCAGGGCATTGCACTGCGGTGCAGTATCCGTCGTAACAAAGCTCATGGCTTTGGCAGTCGGCATTGACTGTGCAGGGAATGCCGCTGTTGCCTTCATCGCCGCAGGCCATGCACAACAGCGCTGCCAGAGACAATATCCATATGTGGTTCATGTATCCCTCCATACTGCCCGGATGTAAGGGGCATATGCCCAGTATATACGCAGCCGGTTTTCTGGCAAGATAATCATTGACTGAATTCATAGGCCTCACGCATATCCGCCACGGTTGCGCCGGGTCTTCGCGAAAGCCAGCGCCGCCCCCGTCTGTTATCCCGAAACCTATCACCGGTTTGCACGTCACCGCTGGTGGTGCACAGGGTCAAAAGGGTGCTGTTGTTTATGCTGCTGTAATCTGCGGACTGCACCGAAAGTGCCTGGTCATTGCATTGCCTTGGTGGCGCAAAATACAGGGTCACAGGCTCCTGCGCAGATACATCAATGAAGTCTGCGGTAATGTCACCCTCCACGGTCAGGCCGTCAACGCCCACCAGATGGGAGATACCCCCAACGGTCCATATCCGGGCTCCCGGTGCGTACCAGGTGTCTATGGCTGTGTTTTGGGGATCGCCGTAAAAGTAATAGCTGCGCTCGTGACTGCCAAGGCTGTCGTCATCATAGGGGGCCACGGCAAGCTGCAGCACCTCTCCCCATATCCGAACGTTTGCCGGGGGATCGTTGCTCCAGTCCGCAGCAATCAATGTGTTGCCACCGGTGACACTGACATCGCTGACAATGGCCGGCGCAATTGTCGGATCGTTGCAAAAGACCCGCAGGCCCTTGCGGAACTGATGGGCAAAGTCTCCGCCGATGGTGATGCAGTGGTTGCCCGGGGAGATAGTTACCGGGTGCATGGCCCGGGCGGCGCTGGTGGTGTCGTGCCAGGTGCTTACATCAAAACGATAACAGTCAACATTGTTGATGGTGCAGCGCTGCGGGGAGCTGAGCTCGAAATAGTCTTCGCACCATTGCGTGCCGTCAAATATGCGGCAGTCAAGGCTTGTGGAGCCCATGCCCGGGGGATAGATATCCCCAAAGTCCACTCCGGCGTCGCGGGGCAGATACAGATATCCATTCTGCCATGCCTCGATGCTACTGCCCCAGTGAAATCCCCGGGTTTCCGGGTTATCCTCCGGGGTCAACAGCATTTCGATATCCATGATGCCGCTGTAGAGATTCCGGCTTGCAGACAGGACCAGGGCAAAGCAGTCCACCTCGTCGCCACCGGTCCACAGGGTTCCGGGCATGGGGCCTTTGAGGCGAATCCAGTCGCCACCGCCCACCGGGCGCTCCAGTGCGCTTTCAGGAAACCGCAGCGATACGATCTGGCGTGGGGTTCCCACAATGGACAACACCCGCCGGGCAATGTCCGCAATGGCCCAGGGCTGACTAAAGGAGGGCACCTCCCATGCATCGCTGCCCGTACCAAGCCCTGTTGTGTTGCAGACCACATAGGCATCGTTATCCAGAGAGATGTGGAGTTCCCGGGCTCCCGGCGGTTCAACCCGCACCACCTGGGGCGGTTCGATGGCATTGGCAATATTCAGCAGCGGCACCGCCAGAGCAACAGAGTCATAGGGACGCCACAGACAGGGCACCACCCCAACGCTGCCGTCACTGCGAATACCAACCGCCACACCGCTGGCCCGGGCAAATTGTGCCAGCAACTCATCGGTTTCCACATCCCCTTGTGTCCAGCCCGTTGCGGGCAGTGATTCCAAAGCCGGGTGATCCGTGAGGGTGACATATTCTGCCGGGATGCCAAGCCCCCGCAATGGAGGCCGCAGCCCATCGGCCTCCCGTCCGCTGCACAGCAGGGAAGAAAGGCTGGTTTTCAGTTCGCCGCCCACCGCCACATCGCCATAGGATTCATGGGCATAGGGCAGGCTTTCCACAAGCTCCCGTTCATCCGGCGCCGGGGTATCGTAAAGTTTGAGGGCATCGTCATACCCATCGGTGGCAATGACGTATTCACCCCGGTTGCGGACATAATGGGGAACCCGGGCAATGCCCTTACAGGTCCATTCCTCATCATCGGACTGGACCACGATGCGCGGGTTGTCCCGATCCCAGTAGCCAAGGGTGTGAAGATTGTCGTTGTTGGTAAAGGGATGATATCCATTGCGGTCTTCCCACAGGGATTCCAGATCACTTTGGCGGGTGGGCTGTAGGGGCCGGGGCTCCCGTTTAAGATACATGGTATTGGGAATATGCATGGAAAGAAAGACATCAATTTCCCCTGGCGGGTTTTCCACCACTTTATAGCGCCCGTCCCTGGTGTTGACAAAGCCTTCGGTCAACAGGTTGTCGCAATCCTTGATAATGATGTAATCGCTGTATTGGGCATAGGAAAAGGCCAGGCGCATGCGGGCCTTGTGCTGTGCAGGGGTTACCTCGTAATCGATGATCTGATAGCCCCGGCCACTGAGGTACTGAATGTCATCCCGGGCCATGGCCCCGGGTTCCTTCCGGCTGATTTCCATATAAATGCATGTTTTGAGGTTAATATATGAAAATAACGAGGCATAACCAATTTGACCGGTAAAGTCTTTTTGTAGAAGCTTATACCAGAATTCTGATGATCTTTCCCCAAACACCTGTAGCAATGTCCGCTCCATAACCCAGGCTGTGGTGAGCTGATACTCCCAGGGCAGAACGTTCAGCGGATGCTCGCAGCCCCGGGCCGGACGCAGCACCGTGGAGCCGCTGATAAGATCGCCGATGCTCAGATGCCATTCAAGGCCGCTGGCCTGAGGCGTGATTTCAGATATCTGGCCCACATACAAACGGGTTGAGCCTTCTTCGGGCCGCCAGCGCCAGACCTCGGCAAAGAGGGTTGACAGCAGGGGGTAGCGATACAGCCGCATGCCGGGACGAATGATGCTTTCAACCGAATCGTGGCAGGCCCGTTGCAGCATAATATGCACACCGCTGTCATCGGTTACCGGTTGTGTGGTGAGCTGTACGCATTCCCCCAGTTCCGTCCACAGGTAGTCGTAGCGTTCAACCCCGATGTCATCCTCCACAATAGTGCCGCCGCCCTCATGATCGTAATGCAGCAGCACCCGGGTGGATTGCTGGGGCATGCAGGCAAACAATTGTTTCAGTCTGCCGTCCAGGTCCACCAGACGAATCTGTACCCGGTCGGCGGAAAGCCGCAGCTGCTGAATATCAAGGCGGGAGCCCACGCCGGAGATTTCCCGGGCATTGAAGTATTCACCCCCGACCACAATACCGTTGTCAGACGGGCCGCAGCGATCTTTGCGGTCGTTGTCCGGTTCAAACAGAGCACAGGGGTCTGCGGGCAGCCCCCGGATGTTAAGCCAGAAATATTCCTCGCAGGGCCGCCAGGTGATGCATGTGCTGCTTCCGTCCGGTGCGTAGACCGTATACTCCCCCTGCTGGAGGCCGGGCATATGCAGCTCCGCACAGCGAATACCCTGCAAACACTCCACCTGCACGGGATGCAGGGTGTTTCCAGCTCCTTCAATCCGCCAGTCCCAGCGGTTTTCCGAAGGCGCGATATCGTTATCATACCATGCCCGGATGACTTCCCCCGGTGCGATGCTCAATCGTGTCAAGGCCATCAGCGCCTCCCCAGTGTCCAGCTGACATGGTAGCGGGGCAGACCTACCACCGGTTGCCGGGCAGGAAATGCAGCGGGTTTCTCAATGATGTAATTGGGCATCAGGCTGCCGGGAATGTCGCCCCAGTCAATGTTTGGATCATCCAGCAGTATCACCGCGTGGGGAGCATCGGCAAACAATTGCCGTAATCCCTGCATCCGGTTTTCAGTCAACCACTGATAGCCAAGCTTACGTTGATATCCCGTGGCCCAGCGGTACATCCGCGCTGCACCCGCCAGGCTGGTGGCGGTTTCTGCGGTAAGCTGCGGAGAGTCGCCGCTGTCCTGTGCCACCGCATCAAAGATGTATACGCCGTTGGCATGGGTTTCGGGCATTGCGAAAACCGGTGCCGGTGACGGCACGGTGGAACTGCCACCAAGCAAAACATGACAGGCCCATTGAGCATCAGTATATGGCGCGGGAGCCAGTAGTTGCGCGGTTCCTGTGTTGAACACCACCTGCCCGAGGTCCAGATCAACAAACACCGTGGCCGCCTCAAAACCGCTCTGCAATCGCAGTGCCGCCTGTATATCGCTGCACAGTTGATGAATACTGCTCCAGCTGGTGCTGCCTGTTTCACCGATGTCATTGAGTTCGATAAGGCCGCTGGCGGTGTCAAAACGCAGATCCGTGTTTTTGTCCGGGCCTTCTTCGATCCGGGGAATGCTCCACCAGTAAATATGTCGTGAATCAGCCATAGTTGTAACCCAGAGCCCTTCCCCGGCGCATAACATCTTCCAGACGTCGGGCGATGGTGTCGGCGGTGTCCAGTGCGCCGTCAGCCTTAATGTTGATGATAAAGGTGTGTTCCTGGTCTTTTTCATCATTGCGCAGCGGTGGCGAAGAGCCATAGCCCGAAGGTGTTCCAGATCCGCCAGAAGCAGTTGCAGACCCGGCTGCACCGGCGTCGGAGGCCGCACCTGCAATGGCCCGGCCTGCTTTCCACGCTACGCCAAGAGCCACCATGGCTCCGCCAATGGCCCCGGCGGCCGCCTTGGATACATCTCCCAAAAGCGCGAAGCCCAGCGAGGCCAGAATAAAGTAGGTTCCCATCTGGATGGCCATGTCCGCCAGCACATCGATGAATGACAGAAACAAACCGCTCCAGTCGCCGGAACTCATGGCTTCAACCAGCTCTTCCTTGAGGCCCGCAAGAGCGGTAAAACCCTTTTTGGCAAAGCTGATCATGTTTTTGTTGAACTTCTCACGGCGCTTTTGCGCCTTTTCCTCAAGGGCAAGCTTTGTAAATGAGGCTGTAGCGCTTGTCGAAGAGCATGCTCAGTGCGTTCATGCTTTCCTCGTACAGCATTGCAATGGTGCCCATGCCCCCGGTGACTTCATTTTTCAATGCCCCGATGGCTTCGTTGCCAAAGTGCAGGCGCAACCGGGAACCCGCCTTATGGGTGCTGCGTTCCAGCTGCTCCATGCCCTGGCATGCGTCTTCGGTGGCAGTGGGTATTTGCCCCGCTGCTTCTCCGATGCCCCGCAGACCCTCCTGCAAAGAGGCTGCAAGATTTCCGGTTTCCCCCAGATCGCGCAGGGCCTCACCGGCTTTGCGCAACTCCTCCTGCAAATCCCGGGCCTGCTGCCCGGCATCTGTCAGGGTTTCGATGTGTTGTGAATTCAGTGCCATGGCACCTCCTTGTTAGCTGTGAAGCCGGGGATGGGAAGTCCGCCGCTTCAGTGCTTCGCTTCGTTGCCGCGCAAGATAGCCGTCAATGTCCGCGGCAATGCCCCGGCATACCTGCACCACCGATTGCCATATGGCGGGTTGATCTTCCATGCCGCCCCGACGGGGACGGTGTCCCTGGCTGTAATCCGCCCAGGCACTCCATCCACCGGCGGGGCCTTCGCTGCGACGCAGAGCATCAACAGAACCTTCGATGTCAAGGGAACACCAGGGAAACCGGCTTCCCGCAGGCAGCACCATACCCGAGGGCAGGGGATGAAAGCATTCTACCTGCGCCGCCGCGTAACTGTCCGCAGCGGCGATCATCAGTTTCCCACGTCGGCCCGGGTCAGCATGCTGCGTTGCAAAATCTGTTGCCCCAACAGCATCTGAATATCCTCGTGCAGATTCTCGCTAAACCACTGGGGCGTCACCGGGCCGTTGAAATCACCGTAGTTGCGCACTTCCACAATACAGCTACGGCACAAATCACAGGCAGCATCTACATTGCGGGAAAGCTGCTCAAAGGTCTGATCGACGGCTTCCGGGGTAACACCGTGACGGCCCAGGGTTGCGGTGAGATCCTTGACAGAGGGCGGTTGCACACGCCAGCGGGTGGGTTCGCCGGAAAGCTGTAAATGGCTTTCATCAAGGGTTTCGTAGTACCGGGCAATGGCGTCCTTGCTGCAATTCGAGGTGGCGGTGTCCAGCTGTGCCAGCACAAGCCAGTAATCGGTTGCCGGTTTTTTAATAAGCATGATTCCTCCTTATCCAAAGGCGATGGCAAAATTGCCAAGGCTTGCAGTTTCGCCGCTGTGCTGCACAGAACCATGGCACCCCACAAACTCAAGGCTGCGGAATTGCAGGTCGCCGTCTCCAACATTATGGGGATCGGTGAGCCGCGCATTGGGCATCCACAGCCCCATGATTTCACCGGACCGCGGCGTTTGCTCTCCCTTGAACACAATGCCAATGCACAACTGCGTGGCGTTTTCAAACCAGGAATTAGCATCCACCCAGGTCTTGTCGTTAAGAGCCGTGATTTTCAGCAGGGGCTTGATGCCGGTGACAATAAAACCGCTGCGCCCCTGATCGCCACACACATCGGCGATGGGTTGCAGCGTGTATTCGCATTCAAACTGAACCGAGGCCACATTGGATATGCTCTCACCGTTGATGCACACATCCCAGTTGTGGACCTGCAAAAATGCGGGCTCCGGCCAGGTGGTGTCAGCAGAAACCTCCGACACGGTATCGGCGGCCCGGTGGGTTTTGAAGCCAGCGGTGAGCATCAGACGGTTGTCTTTGTCAACTCCCAAGGACAGTTTTGTACCAGCACAGCCGGAAAACTGATTTCGATCTCCCTGCCCGATGCCAAGCTGATCCACAGCAAAGGTGGTAAGCTGACCGCCAACAGTTTGGGTACTCAGCCGGGCCAAATTGCCGCTGTCGCAACGATACACAAAACCGCCGGTAAAGCCCTGCAGGTCAGCAGCATCAATGTCACGATCAAGGTGCAGGATAACCGACGGGCCGTCCTGCTGTACATCGGTGATAAAAGCGGCGCTTTTGCTATCGCCACTATCTGTGCAGACAATCAGAGCGCCTGCGGCATAATCAGCAGCCGTGCCGTTGGGAAGCACAATTGTCTGTGTGACGCTGTCGTAGCTCACGCCTACAGGCTCGCCGTTACAGCCTTCCTGAGGCATACCGAATCCGCCGAAGACAACATTCAGATACGATGCAAAGGGACTGGCAGAGGCCAGGGTTGTGACCGCAACGCCGCTTGGGTGCGCCCACAGACTGAGACTGCCTTCCACCTGCTGATGTAGTCCGGCAAAGCCGCCACCGGGGCCAACGTCGTTGTGCAGCTGACCGTCGGTGGCAATGAAATCCCGTTTGGGATTGATCCGGGTATAATCAAAGGGCCGAATATCATACCAGGGACCAATGTCTCCCAACGTCTGATTAAACTCATCCTCAGCGCCGATCATCAGACTTCCGACGCCGGGAATTCCGTAAATGCTCATGGTGCATCCTCCTGATAACTCAGTTCAAAGCGCAGGGTCGCCACAACCCAGTCGCGGTTCCAGTTAAGGGTATAGCCGCGCCACAGGGGTTTCCCCCGCATGCCTGCTGCACTGTATGATGCCGCCAGCAGCGATTCCTGCAAAACCGTGGCGTCCTCTGCGGTAATAATGCTGGTGGAAAGGCAGGCCCCGCTGTTGCGATAGGCGATGCGGATATGTAGCCCGATGCGCTGCAAATAGCGGCCTGCGGCGGACCACAGCTGATTGTCCACCGGTCCGGCATGGGAAAGGCGAACGTCAAAGTGGCGGTGAGCCATACTCGATGTCGCATCGGGACAATGGGTAAAACCCCGCTGCTGATCCTGCATGGGCGTTGTGGATTCGATTACTTCCGCAACCTGATGCAGCAATCCGTTGATAACGCTACTCATCGCCGACACTCCGCATCCGCACGCTGTGGGGGAAGCACCTTGCCGTTGGCATCAAGACCGCGCAAAGAAGCACACAGCACACGCCATGCCTCGCGGCTGCGGGCGGTGTACTCCCGGGCCTTGGTTCCTTCGGGGTACGCTGCATACAGCATGCTCAGGGTTTCTTTAAGCAAACAGCGTTGCCAGGTTCCTGTGTCCACCGTCGCCCCGGGGGCGTAGCCCGCCGTGCTGCGCAGACGTGCGCACAAGCGTTGATGAGCCTGCAGGATAAAGGCGGCGGCCCCGGTCTCTTCTCTGATAGCGTCAACAAAGGCCAGCTCAGGTTCCCGGGCCAAAAGATCAAAACGGGTGATATCCGCTTCAAGACCAATGGTCGTCACATCAAAGAGAATCGTGCAGCCGGTTGAGCGGGGTGTTGCAGAAACATCGTTCAGGGTGCCGGTAACCTCAATCTGCAGGCGGTAGTCCCGTGCTTCCGGATACTGCGCTGCATCAAAAACATGCTCTACATAGAGGGTAAGAGGAGCCGTGTCCGTTGCGGCAACAACCACAGGGCTCAGAGTTTCAACGGTTTCACCACTGGGGTCATACATCGTTGCGGTTACGCTTTGCACCGCAGCAAAACTGCAGCCACAGGCCACCGGGACAGCGTAGATACGCTGGGGCGACGCGCGGTTATACATGATAAGGGTTGGGCTGTTCATGGCGATCAGCCCCGTACCAGATACACCCGGGCGGTCCCTGCGGAGGGTTTGCTGGTGGTCTTTGCACGGACATAATCGAAGCGTGGCTCATTGTCGGCAACAAGCACGCCGTCGGCCCGGAAGCTGCCCAAGGCGGTGTCCACCGCCGTGGTTGTGCCGTTTGCGCTGCGGTGCATGTCCCGGCCTTCGATGACCACCACACCGCCGGTGCCGCTTTCCACGGAAAAGCGCAAGCGACCCGCCGATACATCAACGGGAAACCATGCGCCTTCAACGGTCCCCGCGTCTGCGGTACTGTTCTCCATGATGTTCACCACCCGCTGCGAGATTACCTGTTTTGGAATATCCGCTGCCATGGGAAATATCCTTTCTGCACATTGTGCAATGAAAATAAAACGGCGACCCTCCCGGGGGAGAGCCGCCGTATGTTTCGTAAAGCCAGCCGTGTTACTCGGCGGGCACGACCCATGCTTCGAGGTTGGCGCTTCGGCCAGCGGCGTTGCCGCCCATGGTGGCCTCAAGACGCAGATAGCGGGCCTCGCTCACCACGCCCAGGCAGTAGAGGTCGTCTCCCAGGGATGCGCTGCCGCTGATTTGCGCGAAGCTTGCAAGGCTTGCATCGCTGCCGCTGAAGTCACTTTCCGGGTTTGCCACCACTGCCACGTCCAGGGTGGCGTCGTGGGCGTCGTTGTCAAAGCTGTGCAGCAGCAGATACACCCAGTAGCGTCCGCTGCCTACATCCACCACGGTGTCGGAGTTGAAGTCAGCGCTTTTGTCCGCTGCCGCCATAATCTGGAAGCCGCCGGAGAACATGGTGCCGTAGCGGCTTTTCTCGATTGCATATTGTCCCATTACATACCTCCCTTACGCTGCCTTGATGCCCTTGAGGCGCACAGCGGCATAGCGGTGATTGGTGGCAACGCCGGTGCCCCAGCGGACCAGACGGGTTTCGCCGATGGTGGTGCGGTCAATGCCTTCTTCCGGAGCTCCCTGCTGTACACCCCAGATACCGGCGTCCCGGGGGTTGCGGGCAAAGCTGACAACATAGAGGCTGCTGCATTCGTCGCAGCTGCCCTGGGTTTCGTCAAAGTCCAGAATGGCGCTGCCCCCGGCGCTGTCGCGAACCACGATCACCGGAATGCCTTTGTAGCGCAGCACATCGCTGCCCGCGTCTTTCCAGCTGAGGTTCATGGCGTTCTCAGCAGAAACCAGGGCGGTGAGCTTTTCAACCTGGGTCTGGTTTGCGAAAATTGCCATGCGGCTGCGGTCACTGTTGCAGCGTTCCGCCAGATGAATGGCGTCGTCGAGTTTGGCGCAGCTCAGCACGTCACCGTTGTCCGCCATGCTCACTTCGGCGGCTTCGTCTTCACACAACACCTTCAGGCCGTTGAATTGACGGGGGTCGGTGGCGATACTGCCGTTGAAGAAATAGCGGTTAAAGGTTTTGCCGATGCTGGTGGCGGCGGCCATGCGCTGATCCACCAGTTCCCGGGCGCGACCGCCTTCCACCTTGTCGGCTTCAAGGTAGTCGATGCTGAACTGATAGCTCAACAGCTTGCAGTCAAGGGAAAAGGTGTCGGGGTCCAGCGCGGCGTCGCTGCCGGTTTCGCCGTAGCCCAAAAATGCGGCTTCCGGCAGGGTGTCAACCCGTTTGTATTTTACCGAACCGCTGCGGCGGGTGTCCCACAAAAGCAGATCAGCCACCATAACGTCCGAGGCCAGGGCCTGATAATAGCCCAGTGCGTCAATCTGTCGTGCTCCGGCCATGTCCGACAAGGTCATGTATGCCATGCATTCCTCCTGTTTCAGGTTGTGTCAAATTCGCGGCGGGCGGCTTCGTACATACGATTGAACGTTTGCAGCGAAGCAGATCCGCCTTCGGTGCCATGGGCAGCGTTTACCGTCGCCGCCGGTGGCGTATCGATTGCGTTGGGGCCATGCGGGGTTACAAACTCGGGGTATTCGGCTTCAATGCGGCCAACCAGCCCGTCCAGGCTGTCGGTTTGCAAAGAGCCGTCTTCGGCGCAAAGGCTGTCCAGTCCTTCATCGCCGATGTCCAAAAGCCGCAACGCGGCTTCCGGTTTGCTGATGCCCCGGTTGTGCAATTCCCTGTGAAGGCCATAGCGGGCCTGTTCCCGTTTGGCAATGACACTGCGCTGTTGTTCCGCGGCTTCAAGCCTGCGGCTGAGGTCTTCAACCTGTTGTTGCAGTTCATTGCGCTGGGACAGCGCCCGGTCCCGGCGCTCAAAGGCGTCCTTCCACATTTTGTCCGGGTCCTTTGGCAGGGTGGCCTTTACGTCGCCCAGAACCCCGTTGACCTGCTGCACCGCGTCCGCTGTACGGTCAAGGGATTCGAGGGCCTTGTGCATGTCCTGCGCCAGGGCGTCCACCCGGGCTTCCAACGCTTCAAGATTCGTGGTCATGTGTCCTCCGTTATATGATGTTTCAGGCATCCGCGCCGCTGTTTGAAAGGGTTTGGGGCGCTGTGGTCTCTACCCCCAGCACCTTGCGGCGGTATTCTTCAATGCTTGCAAGCCCGGCGGTGATGCGTTTGTGCCACAATTCGTCCACCTCTTCCTCGCTTGGCAGCGGTCCGGGATTGGGGAAGCTCACCTTTAAGCCGCAGCCTCGCCAGTCCATCTGCGTCCAGGGGGCCAGGGGAGTGTCGCCGCGACCACGGCAGACCCTCATGTCGCCGAACCACCAGGCGCAAAACCGCGCCAGCTTGGCGAACACCGCTTTTTCATGGTCCTGCCAGCGATCCATGGCGTCGGCCCGCTCTTCGTAGAGCATCTGCCGTGCCGCATGCAGCGCCCGGCCACTGCGCCACTGGGGTTCCAGATCAGCCTCGGTGGGAGGTACGCCTTCGGTGACAAGAAAACGTTTGAGGTTTCGCTCGTTGACCGTATCGATGGCAAGCCAGTCGGTGGTGGCGCTGAGCCACTCCAGCCGGGCTTCGGGATCGCTGTGATGCACCACCTTGCCGGGTCCAACGGAAATCGACGTTGCATCATCCTCGGTATAGCCCCGGGCTTGCAGCATGGGTAAAGCCGCCAAAGACTGCGCTGCTCCCAGATCCGCTTCCCGCAAGGCGATATCAAGGGCTTCATCCATCAGGGCGTCGTTGCCCACGGGATAAAACTCGTCGCCTTCGGCGATATCAACCTTTACCAGAGGCAGCATGGGCAGACAGGGACGGTCAATGTCGCCTTTTCGCAGCGCTTCTCCAGCGTAAGTGGCATGCACCGTGCCCTCCCGGTCCGTGAGATCCAGCCGCCAGCCAAGGCGTTCGCCGTCGCGCTCAACCGGCAGATAGCGCAGATAGCGGGCGGTTGCACGGTGATCCGCCACTGCGTATTCGTCGTCCTGATCCGGCAGTTCGATGGCCACACCAAGGGCGGCGTCAAGGTCGTTGGGATATGCGGGATGCTGCCGCAACCAGACCCGTGCAAGGGAATGAAACCGCAGCTGGGGCAAGCCGGTCCAGCCGTTGCCCACGATCTGCACCACGCCGCTTTGCAGCAGATTTGCCCGGCGCTCCGTGCGGCGGAAAAACCGTTGCCAGTCCAGATCATCCAGCATGGCTTGCAATTGCTCTTCCTGCCGGGGTTTGGGTTTGCGGTCGGTTGCTGCGGTGAGGTTCCGCTGGGGATCGCCCTGGTACAGGCGGCTTCTGAGGTTCACGATTTTGCGGACCCAGTTTTTACGCGGCCAGTGGGACTTGATGAGCCTCCGGGCGCCGGGGCCGCTCTGGATGGCCGCCGCCAGCCGCCGGTCCACCAGATCTTCGTAGCCCGCAAAATGGCCGTCGTACATGGCCTCAAGGCTGTCAAGGCGTCGCCGGTAGGTTTCAAGGCTTCTCGCCCGGCTTGCAGCGGTGATGTCCTGCACCACGTTGCGGGCGTTCCACATGGTTGACGAAAGCGTGCCAATGGTCATTCAGTAACTCCTTTCGCCCGCCCGGCGTGCGGGTACGGGCCACAAACGGTGAACCAGGTAGCGCAGCTCATCGCTGTAATGGGTGCGGGCCGGATCGCTTTTATCGATGCCGCCATCGCGGTCCCATGCCACCTGCTCCAGATCTTCGATAAGCTCCACATTGTCGGGATCAATAAGAATGCCGCACTGCCCCAAAGCGTTGTGCAGCCTGCCGTTGACGGCGTTGATGCTGTCCCGCAACGAGGGATGAGCCCGGGACACCAGCATCATCACCTTCAAGGGATGCCCCGCTGTTGCAAAGCGATTCTTCAGAGTGCGGGTCAGAATATCGTAATCGCTGTGACGACTGCGGGTGCTGTTGCTGCGGCCGCTGGGATCGCCGCAGATCCGCAGCTCCGTGCCCCGCCATCCCATGTCAAACAAACGGTCCGCCACAAGGTTCGCCGCCCCGACGGTGTCGGCCTTGTGCATGGTAATAGTGCAGCCTTTGGGAACCGTAAGCACCTGATCCGCCAGCTCCAGCGAACTCTCAAACTCCGACGCAGTGCGGATCTGGTAGAGATTCCATGCCATGGGATCAACGTTGAAATCGCAGCTCAGGTACAGCTCTTGCCAGGGATCAAAAGCCACCGGCTGCACATGACGGTCCCGGTCAAAGGCGTGGTACACGTTGCCCGCGGTAAGGTTGACAAAGCGGCCTTCAAGATAGGCTTCAAGAATCCGCTGGTCATGACTGGCCCGCAGGCCGTCGATGTAATCCGGGCTCAGGTTCATGGCGTTGTCCGCGGTGCGGCCCTTGATGCGCACAGTGTTGGGCATGGGCTGCTGCACCGTGAAGCGATAAAAGTCGTTGCCAAAACCCTCCGGGGTGCCGGTCATAAGCAGTCGCCTGCACGTTCCGCCGCGATCACGCAGTCGCGCCCGCACCTGTGCCAGAGCGCCGTCGGGATAATCGCCGGGTTCGTCGCAAACCGCCCAGGCCGCTGTGGTGCTGATAATGCGGGTTTTTGCGCTTTGCACCAGAATGACGCTGTTCCAGGGTTCCAGCGTCAGGCGGCGATGCTGTTCGTTGTAGCTGTGGGGAATCTTTGCCGTCTCGCAAACGCCCCGCAGCATGGACACCAGACCGCCTGTCATATCCGCCACCGCAAAGCTGGGACTCACCAGAAGGCCGATACACCCGGGATTTGCAATGGCCAGATCAAGGGCGGCGTGGACTGCGGCACGGGTTTTCCCCGTGCCATAGCCCGCGGTAAAGCTCACTACCTTGAGGCGGTCGGGATGGTCGTTGTGCAGCACCTCGTGATGAAACGCGGCCTGGGACGCGTTGGGCAGATAGTCGTCGATGCGATACTCCCGCCGGGTTGTTTGCAGGCTTTTTTGCAGTTCCTTATGCAGCTTCGTAGCGCCGAGCAAGGACAGGCTTCTGTGCTTCATCGCTGGTCTCCATCATTTCCACCCCCGCAAGGGCGGCCCGCAGCCGCAGGAGTTTTTCAAGGCCTTCCACCAGTTTGGTCACCGGCAGGTTTTCCGGCTCCACCATGTCAATGGCGCACAGATAGCGGGTTAGCAGGGTGTCGGCGGCCCGGATGCTTTCCACCAGCCAGGGACGGCTTTGCCGCAGGGCCTCCACATGCTGCGGCCCCTGCATGTCCGCCGTCAGGGTGCGGATGGCCGGCATGTCCCGGGTGGGGCTGCCTTCGTGCAGATATTTGCGGGCGGTTTTGGCGGAAATGCCCCCGGCTTCCATGAGGGTTTCAACCGTGGGCTTTTGCAGCCAGGCCACCACCATACGGCCATAGACCTCCGGGGTGACGATGGTTGGGATCGTGTCCTTGTGCTCTGCCATGATTCCTCCTGTGGACGCAGGAACGCGCCGCCGCCACGGGCCGGTGATGCCCGCCGCAGCCGCTGCCCTCCCGGGTCGGCATGGGGTTGTGTGTTACGTCTTTCAACTAAAAACGGCCCGCTCACCCGGGGGTGAAACGCGCCGTATCCACACAATAGCTTTTTGGGGGATTAATGCAAGCGGAACGGTCGGGATGACCGCCCGTAGCCCTCATTTGTCCGCTGCTGACCGTTTTTGTCCTGCAATGGTATGCAATGACCTTCGGTGGTACCGGTATGACCTGCGATGACCGCTAATGTCCTATGATGGTCCCTTTTGTCCTGTGGGTTATTGGGGAAAAGACAATTTTCTTGCTTTTGCGTAACGATTATGATAGTTAATAAAACAGGTACGGAGGAACAGGGCATGCGGAATGTAATAAATCGCAGTTCGTTTTATAATTTATAGGGGGTAGCAGTCTAACGCAGTCTGCTGTTTAATGCCACGAGGAGTTGTTTTTATGTGTTTGCACACTGTCATATCAGAGGGTCAGGGGGAACTCGTTTGGATGGGAGATTTTATCAAAGTGAATCCTTGGGGGCGTTCGCTTCCATACTTTGAAGTATTTTGCAATTTTTTAGTAGACATCAAGTCAAATGAGCTCGCTCTAGAATTTCTAACCCGTGGTCAGTTGATAGATATTCAACCTATTGGAGAATATATTTTAAACGGCAAACAAAGCGGTTTTGATACTTGGCTAAACAAACTCATTTTCACAGGTACCCCAAACGAAGGTCTTACAAAGCAGTCTGGAGATATTCGTTTCAACGGTTTGCCTGTGAAACCAATTAGTGAACTAGAACTCGGAAAACAACATGTTGAGTTTGGTGATGACATTCATAATGAAATGGCCTTATACTCAACATTTGATTTGAAGATTAAGCACCAAGGCCTTTGCATGGTTTCATTGCAATATTTGCTTAACCCAAATGAGGTTCTAGAAAAAAAGGGCCCCAGTGACTCTCGTTATGAAATTGTTGGTTTTGGAAATATCTTTGAAGGGATATGTAGCAATATCGAAAAGCATTGTTCATTAGGCTATTCCAAGCAACTACTTAAAGGGCTTGAGGAGAAATTTGGTGAGCAAAGAGAGTTGCATTTCTTGAAAAATGTTTATGACATGGGATTAATTGCTACACCTGATGCCCATTTTTCCATAGAAAAATTCGAAGGGCTAACGGTGCCGGATAACATTGCAGGGGATTTGAATGTACCATATTTTCTTACCTATGAGGGGAGGACTGCGCAGGATGTAAAAGTATTTCAATCAACTTCACCAGAGTTCGATTTGAAATTTGGTGTATCCTACTAGATTAGGCCATCAAAGTTAATTATTTGGGGAGGGATATATGAATGTTATTCCTAGAACGTTCACAGATAAATTTGGGCGCGTAAGAAAGAATAGACGTAAAACATATCGTTTAATAAACACATGTGACTCAAATTATGGCTGGGTTTCGAAATGCGCCAACAATAACGGGGACATTGCTCGTGACCTTTATAAGTTGGAGATTCATGACTTTTCTTATAACGGCCTGGGTGTCATAGAAAATGGATTTGACTCCAAATGCCTTGAGAGTGATTGCAAACCGACGGTACTTTTTTCCATACACTACCCCAACAGTACACTCTTGGGGGAAAAGTCAGGCAAGGGCATATGTCTTTGGCGCAAACACTACCACCCTGACCCTTATCTTCATGCGGGTATTTTTCTTACGGGACATTCTATCAGGCGGAAACTGTGGGAATCTATGTTGCTTGCCCAGTTCGAAACACTTTCAAATAAAGGCTATAAAGATATTGAAGACAAACTTGAGGGCCTTGATTTTTTCAAGAAGGAATTTAGAGAGATAAATATTCAGAATAAATTAGTATTGAGGAGTTTTGCTAGGAGACTCAAGTTTCAAGCAACAAGTCCTTTTTATAAGTGGCGCAGGATTATTCTTTCTGAAATCTTTGCGCTACTTGTTTGGAACTTCTATTCAAATCTGTGTACTGTGCACTTGAAAAGACTTCCACTTGTCATTGAGGCTGTAAACACTATTGCCGAATCCATGGAGGACGATAGTTACTACGTAATGTGTGAAAAAATGCCTAGTGATAAACAACTATCCTCTTTAAATAGGCTGCCTGTCGATGGGATGCCTGACAATGGGAAGTCTACAGGTAGGGACCCCGTAAATAGGGACCCCGTAAATAGGAAGCCCGTAAATAGGAAGCCCGTAAATAGGAAGACTGAAAATAGGAAGACTGAAAATAGGAAGACTGATGCCAATGAACTTTTTATTAATATTATGAAACGCTATTATTTAAGCTGTATCGTTGAGCGTTCTTCGCATTCTTTGGTTTGACCTCAGACAGTAGCACTAAGTCCTGATCCTAGGCATCATTGAGACTATGAGGCATGGTAATTATCTAATTAATTTTGTAATTTTCTATTTTTCCTGGTTTGGCTCTTTTTTTGACAGTGGACACTTCTCAATTATATTTGAGTAAAATTGTATTTCTTAAAGGGAGCTAATCCAAGCAAATCCCTAACATCATCCAACTTGTTACGGAGGATTTCAACACCCATGAGGCCCTCCAGTTTTTGCCGTGCCCGTTTGTCTGACTTTTTACCCCTATACGGTAATTGTACAATAAAGTCATCAATTGTATCTGATTCTCTTAATGCCTTAAGGAATTGTTCAATCGTAAGGTTCCAGCCAAGTTTGTTTAGATTCCTGAATAGTAGATTTTCGAGTACTTTCCTGTTTCGCAACTCAATCAGCCGTGCCTGCTCGCTTTCGATTAATTCATCAGCCTCATCTGGCAAGGCATTTTTCATTATTGCTTCCAAGTAATTTTTCAATGATTTATTGTTTTCACTAAGTTGGTCGACCTGATCGGCCAGTGTAGATAATTGCCTTTCCTGGGATTTGTGTCGCAATAATTCTCTGAACAGTCCCGCCCACTGCTCCCGTAACCATGCCTCAATTTCCGATGCCCGGTCAAAGGTTTGCATTGGGTTGTTACGGGGTTTGGCGAGGATTTCTTCAATCAAGCAAAATACATTTACATCGTCCACATGGGCATATTCAATTTTTAGATTTTTGTTTTGGCAGTATGTCCTGTATTCAGCGTATACATTATTATCGATGAGGATATATATGGGGATGTCTTTCTTCCGCGCACTTTCATGTTCCTTTTTTGTGATGCTGTTATAGCGATCATAAAAATCATCATCGTGTTTCTGTTTTTCGCTACTTGCCTTTGACCCGTAGCGCCCCCCAATAATCAGCACAAAGATATCTGCGTTTGAAGCCTCTCTATAACAGGATTCATCCAGGGGCAGATCCGGTGTGTAGGTGATGTCACCGTTTTCCGAAAGCACGGGGTCAAAGCCCAGCGATTCAATAAAGGCATCCAGGGATGCGCGGATATGCTTGAGATCATAGTAGGTGGAACTGACAAACACGCGGGGTCTGGACATGATGTCCTCCGGTAATGATTACAGGTATGCAGCAAATCAGTGGCTAAATTTCCTCAAAATGGAATACTAACCCCCACTATATATTTTTACGGAATAATTGTAAAGTTTATGGGCAAAAGAAGCGGCGGCTTCCGCTACAGGAAAACCGCCATAAAAACAGTGTTGTCTGTTCTGTATGTTAATCGGTCAGTGTTCCTACTCCCCCTCCCAGCCATCCCGCCAGTGATGCAGTTCCGCTACCCGGGCGTTGGGTAAAAAACGCCCTTACTCCGGGCAGGGCAGGGATGTTGCGATGTCGTCCAGTTCCGGGACATTGTCCTTCATGATGGTGCAGATACCCCGGACAATGTTAAAGCAGGTTTTGTCATTAAAGTTGGACAGGGGCAGATCCCGGCGGTCGCCGCCATACCGGCTGCTTTGGCCGCAGTCGGCCCAGTGGCCGTCAAAGCCTTCCATGCGCCGCGCAAGATTCCGGATATGACCGGCATCCTCCTTTGGATGCAGCTCGAAGATCATGTCCTGCAAACTTTTACGGGCCCAGGCAATGCAGTCGTCAAGCCCGGTTTTTGCCGGGTCGCCGTTTTCCAGGGTGTGATAATGCTTCACCACCCCGGGCATCATCAGCAGCTCAAGAATAAGCTTGGCAACAACTTCCTGCGTGTTGCGGCTGTAGGGAGAATAGCTTCGTTTGCTGCGCATACTGTCAAAGGAGTCCGCCAGCTTTAACAGCGCGGTCATCAGATACAGCTTGTTTGAAATTTTCCGGCGGTTGCGAGCATGCTTGATTTTAATGCCGTCCAAAAACAGGTCCGACAATTCCCGCATGTCTGCGGGGGCCATATGATGGAACAGAATGGCCAGGGCCACCCAGGTGTTCAAGAGGCCGGAAAGCTGGGCCAGATACGCGCCGATATGGGCGTGGCGGTTTACCTGATGCTGCTGCATGGGCGTCAGCGCCCCTTCGATGTTCAGCAGATGATTGGGGGTGGCGATTTTACCCAGGTCGTGCAGATACGCGGCTTCCTCCGCTTCCACCCGGATACTTTCCACTAACGCCCGGACGCTGGGATTCCATACATCGGAGTGCCGGGTCAGCAGGCGCACCACCTTTTGCACCCGCAGGGAATGCTCGAACACATAATC
>Ga0209692_10001744_pt1 | contig 27622 bp, 26 predicted proteins | sample tdDd472_FD_187129 | JGI IMG/M metagenome (GOLD analysis project Ga0209692, IMG submission 187129) | Marine sediment microbial communities from the Atlantic coast under amendment with organic carbon and nitrate - tdDd47.2 (SPAdes)... | ecosystem: Environmental > Aquatic > Marine > Coastal >... | reverse complement strand
TTCGATGCACCGGAGCTCTTTCTCAGCTTTGTCCGTCAGGCTAAATCTTCATCGCGGTCAAGCATGGCCGATTCCGAAATGGCCGTTCTGCATAGTTTGCGAAATATGAAGGTCGTGCAGATCAATAGGGATATGGACATTGTCTGGTCTCAGGAGGGCGGGAAATGCGTGCGAGGTCTTGAAGGGCATAAGTGCTATGAAGGTTTCTTTGGCGCTGAAAGTTCCTGTGAAGGGTGCCCCGTCATGCAGGCTCTTAAGAGTGGTATGTATAGTGTCGGAGAGGTCGTCTCCGACACTGGTGATGTCAGATTGGTGGGGAGTTCCCCTTTGTTCAACGGTGGTGCGACCGTTGTTGGCGCAACCAACGTGGTTGTGGATATTTCTTGTGGCAAGAAGGTTGAACAATTTTACAAAGAAGCCAAGCAGCTCATGCTTCATGACATTCGATCCCCGTTGGCTGGGATAATTGGTATGCTTCGCTCCATGCAGGATTGCAAGAATTTTACCAGTGAGCAGGTAGAAAATTTGACTATCATGACCAGAACTGCGGAATTGTTGTTGAGCCATGTGTCTATGGCTCTTGATATCCAACTGATAGAGTCCGGTCAGATGGAGCCCCGGCTATCCTTGGTGAATGTCGCTGAATTGGTTCACCTGCTGGCAAAGGGATTTGATGCGGATGAACGATTCCGTGGGGTGGGGCTTGACGTGACATTCAAGGGGAACCCCTTGGGCAAACATGAATTGTTGTGGGCAAAGGTCGACAGCGGAATGACCATGCGGATGCTCGGTTGTTTGATGACCAATGCTTTCGAGGCTTCGAAAGCGGGGGATACAGTCCGTGTCAATTTGGAAAATGGCAAGTCTCTGTCCTTTAAAGTCTCCAATCCGAAAGAGGTTCCCGGGGAAGTCCGTGATTCCTTTTTTGAAAAGTACTCGACGGTCGGGAAGTCCGGTGGTTTGGGTTTGGGCGCCTATGGGGCCAAAGTCATGGCTGAAAGCATGGGCGGAACTATTGATTATACCAGCAGTAAAGACGATGGGACGACAGTAGTTGTCATCTTGCCGTCTTTGGCCGTTCACGCTTAATCGAATTCCTGCACCCGCACTTTGTTGCTGCGGGGGAATTCTCTTTTCAGCAATGTCTTGAGGAGCTTCTTCATGCCTTTGAGGTCGGATGAAAACGAGTTTTCTTGAAAGCCTGATTCCGTTATGGTGAATGCGTTGTCGTTGTTTTTGACGATACGCACGGATCGGTCTCGTTTGTAGGTAAGCAGTTGAAGACCGCCCCCCGGCGTGAGCTTTTTGAGGCGGGTGAGGGTGTTGGGGATAACGTTTGCGATGTCGAGCATCATATCTTTTTTCTCTTGATGTGGATGTCTGCTTCAGCGGGGCCGAGGTCATAGAGACGAATCTTTGTTGACCGAGGGAATTCTTTTTTCAACAGGATTTTCAAGAGCTTCTTCATCTTGGCATGCGAGACGAGGAAACGTTCTTCAAAGAAGCCGTTTTCCACAACGTCGAACTCGTCTTCGCCGATCCGTTTGATGACCACTGATCTGTTGCGCTTGTAAGTGCGCAGGTCGATGGCATGCTCCATGGGGAGCTTTTTGAGTTTGCGCAACACGGTTTGCAGGGCGGTGGCCTTGTCGATCATGTCGAATACAATAGACAGCCGCTTAAAAGCATGTCAAACGACCTCTCCTGCAACCAACTGGAGGCACCATGCCCTTGAAGAAAGACGATCTCATCGAATGCACTATAGAATCCCTTGCCTTTGGCGGCAGAGGGGTGGCCCGAGTGGACGGCATGGCCGTCTTTGTGGCGGACGCATTGCCCGGCGACACTGTGAAAGCCCGTATTGTTCGGGCCAAGAAGCGGTTTGCCGAGGGTGTGGCCGAAACTCTGGTGACTCCATCATCCCATCGTGTGGAACCGAAGTGTGCGCATTTCGGTCAGTGCGGCGGATGTGCGTTGCAGAATCTTGAATATGACGAGCAGCTTACCCAGAAGGCAGCTCAGGTCCAGAGCGCATTGTCCCGCATCGGCGGGGTGGATGTTCCCATGGATGCTCCGGCTGCTTCTCCGTCCATCTGGAAGTACCGCAACAAGATGGAATTCGCTTTCGAGCGGCGTGACGGCGGCCTGCACCTCGGCTTGCGGAGTCAACTTCCGGCAGGCGAGAAAGGATTGGCCCCTATCCTCGATATTGAGGAGTGTCATCTGTGCGCTGAACGCGATATGGAAATTTTGCGCATGGTGCGTGAATTCTGTCGTGAATCCGGCATCGCAGCCTACGATCCCAAGACCGAGAACGGCTTCTGGAGGCATCTTGTCATCCGCCATTCCTCCCTTGGTGAGGTTATGGTGCATGTGATCACCACTCGCGACACTCGGAAATTCAAGCAGGTCGAAGCACTGGGTGAAGCACTGGTGGAACGGTTCGCAGAGCTGACCGCTTTTGTTCATTCCTCTCGTTCCAAGCGCAGTACTCAGGCTGTCGGTGAATATGTGGAATTTCGTCTCGGCACCAAGGTTATTGAAGAAAAGGTGGGCCACGCCCGCTATCATGTTTCTCCTAATACTTTTTTCCAGACCAACTCCGCTGGAGCCGAAAAACTGTTCGACACCATCCGTGAGTACGGTGAATTCACCGGTTCTGAGACGCTTCTCGATCTTTACTGTGGAGCTGGGGCCATTGGCGTGTACATGGCTGATTCTGTTGATCGCGTTATTGGTTTCGAGATCAGTGAAGAATCCATTGCCAAGGCGTTTTCATCTGCCAAGCTCAACGGCCTTGAAAATTGTGATTTCGCAGTCGGTTCTCTGGATGACGGACTCGGTGATCTCAAGAGGCTGCCCAAATTCGATATCGTGGTGGTTGATCCTCCCCGTTCCGGCATGCACGAAAACATGTCCAAAGCGCTTCTCAAGCTGGCGCCGCCCAAGATTGTGGCCGTGTCCTGCGATCCGGCCACTCTGGCCCGAGATGTGAAGCGGTTGTCCGATAAATACGAGATTAAACGTGCGCGAGCCGTGGATATGTTCCCGCACACGCATCATATCGAGACCGTGGCGTTGTTGGTCCGTAAATAAAGTTTTTATCAAAAAATGCAGAGAGGCCTTGGTGGATGTATGTCCACCAAGGCCTTTTGTTTTTAGAAGGTATTTCAATGCTGTCTATCCCTGTCAGTCTGAGGCCTTTACAAAATCAACACCATTCATGAAATTCTCAACGAGTTGGCCATACTCGCCGTCTTTCTTCATCGCCTGTAGAGCCGCATTGAATTGTAAAAGGAGGCCTTTTTTGTTGGTGTGCTTGGCGAACGCGACATAGGTCGGATTGCTCAAGAGCGATTTTTCAAGTGGAACAATACCAGTATAGCCCTTGCGTGCGATTTCATGATAGCCACTTTCTTTGGAGGCGACGACACAATCCAGTCGGCCATCCAGAAGTTTTTTGAAATTCAATTTATCTCGGTTGACTTCCTCGACTTCAAACAAGTTATCCTCTCTGGCCGTGTCAAATTCAGGCCCATACGACCATCCCAAGATAACGCCGATCTTTTTCCCTTCCAAATCTTTAATACCGTTGAATTCGAACGCTCTGTTCTTTTTGACAAAGACCAAGAGTAGTTCCGCATAGATCCGTTCGGAATAATCATAGGTCCTGAGCCTGTCGGGAGTTTTGTATATACCGGCGACCCCGGCAGTTCCGTGGGCACCCATGTCCATGGCTCGTTTCCAGGGCACTGCTTCAATGGAAACTTTTTGGTCCATGCGTTTGAAAATCGCGTCAAGAAGCGATGGATAAAGGCCGGCAGCACGCCCTTTGTGAAGATACATGTTGGGAGGATTGTAGGCGTCGACAACTATTCTGACCGGCTCACTTGCGTAGACGGCACCGGAAAAGGAGACGGTAAAAAGAATAACCCAAGTAAAAACGACTTTAATCAATGTGTTCATGGCATTTCGTGGTGGAAGCGTGTCCCGTTCATGAATGATGAGGTCGATTCGTGAGTAAAGAATACCACTGTTGTCTGGAGAAGTAAGCCCAAAATGTGTTCAAAGCATTATAGATGTTGAATTGAAGGGAAGAATGAGGTGCTGTTGAACGTCAGTTTGACCACCGCTTTCACAAAAGACGGCGAAAAAGGTTGTCCCCTCTTTCCTTGCAATCGTTTCGTAATTTCGGCACTGTTTTTCTTCATTGAAAACAGGGAGCGACCATGTCTGTCATCATCAGGAAGAGCTTGCTTGAACTTATTTTTTCCGGCGCATTCATGAAGCGGTGGAATGACAAGCTGCGGCCCATGGAACTGGTGGAGGTGGACAAGCAGGGGCACAAGATGATTGTTGCCTGGCTGCTCTTTCTACTCAATTCGAAGGACATGGATGTGGCCCGTAAGCGTGCGCTCGGCGAGTCCATTATTGAAGGTGGCATCTATGACTACCTCTACCGGCTTGTTATCACGGATATCAAACCGCCGGTGTTCTATCGCATCAAGGAAAATCCCGAAGATTACCGAACCCTGTCTAATTGGGTCCTGGAGCAGCTCAAACCTCGGATCATGCCACTGGGTGAGGGGTTCATGCGTGGCATGAGCGAGTATCTCATGCAGCCCGAAGATAAGGGGTTGGCCCGGCGCATACTTAATGCGGCCCACCTGTATGCCAGTTATTCCGAATTCAAATTGCTCAAGTCCATCAACACCATGGATCATGAGTTGATCGAGATCGAAGAGAGTTTCGTGTCACGGCTGGAAGCGTCGCGCGACTTGAACGGCGTTTCGGAATTACTCAATGAAGACGATAACGTCCTTGGGCGATTCGCACGCATGTGCGGGCGATTGCGTTATCAGAAGCGGTGGTCACAGACTCCGCGTGTGCCGGAGACATCGGTGCTCGGGCATATGTTCATCGTGGCTGCGTATTCCTGGTTTTTCAGCATGGAAGTGGGCGCGTGTCGCGCCCGGAGCCAGAACAATTTTTTCTCAGGTCTATTTCATGACCTGCCTGAGCTGCTCACCCGAGACATTATCTCGCCGGTCAAAGGCGCGTCTCAGGAGATCGGCGATCTGATCCACGAGTACGAAAATATCGAACTGGAAAGGGTGGTGCTGACACCTCTCAAGGATGGCGGGTACGCTGAAATCGCTGATCGGTTGGAATATTTTCTTGGTCTGCAAGTCGGCTCCGAGTTCAAGGCAACCATCAATCGGGACGGCGAAGTTGTTGAGGCCTCGGATGCCAAGCTTGCCGGTGAGTACAATCAGGACACTCTGGACCCCAAGGACGGTCCCCTACTTAAAGTGTCCGACTCCATCGCTGCCTATATCGAGGCTCATACCGCTTTAAAGAATGGTATTTCGTCCGACCAGTTGCACCATGCCTTGTATCGTATTCAACAGACATACAAGGAAAAGCCGGTCATTGCAGGAGTGCAAGTCAGCGCACTCCTTGCTGATTTTGATTGATTTCGTTTCGTCTCTCGGTGTTCATCGCAATAAACACTGCTTGTAAAGAGTGGGTGCAGAGTGTATACAAATTTCAAATTGTTCACACGCTGTGGCGATTCAACTGAAATTCAAGTCCGTTGCGATGCTGGGGACTGAGGCGGAAATTCATGCATATATCAGAAGGGGTCCTCTCCGGGCCGGTTCTTTTGGGCGGGGCTGGGCTGGCATTTGTCGGTACGGCCATCGGACTGAAGAAAATCGATTACGATCAGATCATGCCAGTGGCCATTTTGTCTGCCGCATTTTTTATAGCCTCGCTTATTCATGTTCCCATCGGGCCTGCCAACGGTCATCTTGTTTTAAACGGCCTGCTTGGTGTCGTTCTCGGTTGGGCCGCTTTCCCGTCCATACTGGTGGCGCTGGTTCTCCAGGCCGTGTTGTTTCAGTTTGGTGGATTGACCGTTCTCGGTTTGAATACATTCACCATGGCGACTCCTGCTGTAATTTGTTTTTACGTATTCCGTCCCATGCTCATCAAGGGGAACGGGAGTCGGTTCGCCGCCGCCTTCGCATGTGGTTTTTTCGCCATGCTACTCAGTACCATTCTGACAGCCAGTGCATTGGCTTTGTCCGGTGATGGCTTTCAGGAAGCGGCTCGAATGCTGTTTTATGCTCACCTGCCCATCATGGTGGTGGAGGGTGTGATCACGGGATTCGCATATTCATTTCTTGCCAAGGTCAAACCGGAGGTGCTTGCCGCATGACCCGTCTTATTCTTGCTGTCTGTTTGGCCATGGTCGCGACTTTGTGTCTCGCTGCCGTGTCGGAAGCGCACAAGGTGAATGTCTTTGCGTATGTTGAAGGTAACACTGTTATTACAGACAGCGGCTACAGTCGGACCCGTCGGGTTCAGGATGGGTTGATTGAGGTCCGTGACGGCTCCACCGGCAAGTTGCTTTTGTCGGGTAAGACCGATGAGACCGGTCGATTTGATTTCGAGATTCCCGCCGAGGTCCGGGCGAATCAGTCTGACCTGCGGTTGTTGCTTAAGGCCGGTGCCGGACACCAGGCGGAATGGACCGTGAAGTATGAGGAATTTAGTGCGGCCAAAGGTCCATTTTCAGATAACACACCCAACCACGAGCATGTGGCCGTGGCTTCTGTCGACCCGTCCAACAAGGATGTGGAAGCCATTGTGCGGAGAGAATTGGAACCCGTGAAGCGAATGCTTGCTGAAATGCATGACGTTGGCCCGTCCATGACCGAAATTATTGGCGGCATCGGGTATATCTTCGGTTTGTTCGGCATTGTCGCGTACATGAAGAGTCGGAAACAAGAATAATAATTCCCAGCAAATAAATGAAACAGACTAAATAGGTCGCGATTTGATTGTCGCGGCCTTTTTTTTATGATAATTCCCCCATGAAATATATATGAATAATCCGAAAGGATAACTCAATACTCAAGGAACACCCTATGAAACTGACCACACGGAGTCGCTACGGAACACGGATGATGCTCGATATCGCACAGAACTGCCAAGATGGTCCTGTTCGTATTCAGGATATTGCCGAACGCCAAGGCGTGTCTGCCAAATATCTTGAAAAACTCATTCGGAAACTCAAGGAAATCGGGTTTGTGAAGTCAAAGCGTGGCCCACGAGGCGGTCATTCACTGGCTATTCCTGCCGCAGACATTCCCATCGGTGAGGTCGTCCACGCATTGGAAGGCGACGGTTCTCTGGTGGAATGCAGATCCGGCAAAGAGGAATGTGATCGTATGGATATTTGCCTGACCCGCCGACTGTGGCAGGAGGCTGCAGACGCCATGTACAATCATCTTAATACTGTTACTTTGGCTGATTTGATGAAAGATGCCGAAGAGTGCGCGCAGCCGCAGTTGAATCCGCTGGACATGCGTCACACAGCGTAACGCCGCGGGGTGCAATCCTCTCGTCTCAAACGCTTGTTTAAGAGGTGGAAGTGGTGTAATTAGTAAATCTGGCGAATTATCTTTCATGGAGTGTGAAGCATGATATCTTCTCTGCGCGATCCTGTCAGCGGATTGACCCATTGCGTTGCAGCGGCTTTCGCTGTGCTCGGCACAGTGTTGCTCATCCAGCGCTCGATCAATCCTGCCATGCCGTGGCATATTGTCACCTTTTCCATTTTTGGGGGAGGCATGATTTTGCTTTATACGGCTAGTACGCTCTATCATTGGTTGCCCGTGTCCGAGGACTGGATTCGTGTTTTGCGCCGGGTGGATCATTCCATGATCTTTTTCTACATCGCGGCCACCTATACACCCATCTGCCTCATCACGTTGCGTGGTCCATGGGGCTGGTCTCTATTTGGCGTTATCTGGGGGTTGGCTGCGTCCGGTATTGTAATGAAAATCTTTTGGCTGAACGCGCCGCGCTGGCTTTCCACTGGTATCTATCTTGCCATGGGCTGGATGGCCCTAGTGGGTATCTATCCGCTGTATCAGTCCATGTCTGGTGCGGCCTTGGCCTGGTTGGCGGGCGGCGGTGTGGTCTATTCCATCGGCGCAGTGGTTTACGCCATCAAGTGGCCCGATCCCATCCCTAAGATTTTCGGTTTTCACGAGATATTTCACCTATTCGTGATTGGTGGAAGTGCATGCCATTTTGTGCTGATGTATTGGTATGTTTAGTACCGGATAAGAGAAATGATTTGAGGGCCGCCTTTTGGGTGGCCCTTTTCTTTGGGAGGGCGACACTCGCGGAGCTTCTCTGCTGAGGGAAGATCAGGACTATTCAAAGGCAAAAGAAAAGGGCGGCATCGTGAGATGCCGCCCTTTGTATTCGTGTGATTGATACGCTTAGCGTTTCTGTTTCTTCATGGCGAGGCGCATGCAGAACATAGCTCCTCCCCAAGTGAGGCCGAGGCCGACAATCATCATGATGATAGCGGAAGTTGTCATTGTTTTCTCCTAGTCGTTACGCACAAAGCTGCGTGCGGGCTGCTGCTTGTTCAGGGCCATGCCGAGGACAAAGGCCACGGGCAGGAGCGACCAACCGAGCATGATCAGGTCCTTGGTGGCGTATCCGCCGTAAGGAGTGCCCATGTCGGTGTAGACGTTCATGACAAAAGAGTAGCCGAGAATGGCCACGGTTACGAGCTTGAGGCAGAGCTTCCATGCATTACCGACAGTGAAGTCGGAAGTGGCATTGACGTGCTTCTGGATGTCGTCGAGACCCACGATGTAGCTCATCAGGATGATCTCAACCAGGGCAACGCCGAGGATGCAGAGGTTGTTGATGAAGTGATCAACGATGTCGAGGATGAGCAGGCCGCCACCCGTGGTGAAGACCAGAGTCATGGCAAAACCGCCAGCACAGACGATGGTCGCGGTTTTTTTGCGGCTCCATGCGAACTTGTCGATGAAGGAGGAGCTGACGGCTTCCACGATGGAGATGTGGGAACTGACGCCCGCCATGGTCAGGCACAGGAAGAACAGGGTGCCGACAAAAGCAGGAGCAGGCATGGTGTTGATAGCAGCTGGAATGGTGACGAATGCGAGGCCAACACCTGCACCGGCAACATCAGCCACATTCTGACCAGTCGCTTCGGCCATGTTGCCCAGAACGGCGAAGATCATGACGCCGGAGAGCATGGAGAAACCACAGTTGATGAATACGGTTATTGCCGCGTTGTTGTTGATGTCGGATTTTTTCGGCAGATAGCTGGAGTAGGCCAGCATGATGGCGAAACCGATGGACAGCGAGAAGAAAATCTGGCCGTAAGCATCGGCCCAGACCGAGAAGTCTGCCAGTCTGGAAAAGTCCGGGGTGAACAGGTAGTCCAGGCCGGTCATGGCGCCGGGCAGGTTCACAACGCGGACGATGAGGACCAGCACCAGAATGAACAGCAGGGGGATGAGTACCTTGCATGCGCGTTCGATACCCTTGCGGACACCGGATGTGATGGCGAGCCATGTGATGCCCCAAGCCAGAGTGCATGCGCCGAGAATGGGCCAGCGGATGCCGCCCAGTTCGAACGGAGAGCCGGTCAGGCCAAGGTATTCGCCAAAGAAGAAGCCCTTGGGATCAGCGCCCCAGGACTGATTGAAAGCGAAGCCCGTATAGTTGATGGTCCAGCCGATAACCGCCACATAATAGATAGAAATGGCAAAGGCTACCAGGACCTGCATCCAGCCGAGGAACTCCCACTTGGAGCCGATGGACCGGAAAACTTTGGGCGCGGAGCCGCGATATTTATGTCCCAAGCCGAATTCCATGATCATGAAAGGAATGCCAGCTGTGAGAAGAGCGAAAATGTAAGGAATGATGAAGGCGCCGCCGCCGTTCTCATACGCCATGTAAGGGAAACGCCAGATGTTTCCCAGGCCGATTGCGGAGCCAACTGCTGCCAGTACGAAACCGGCGCGGGAGCCCCATTGTTCACGTTGAGCCATGTGATCACCTATAAAGTTTGAGATTCTCTCCCGCCCCTCTGGCGGGTCGGGGAAAAGGCGGTAGGACACGTTCGTACGCTGTCCTGAAACGGAAGCGGGCCAGGACGAGTACAGTACTGTCCAAGGCCGTTTTCAATGCTTTTCCCCAAAAAAGCACTCACCAAATATGTGAAAATAATCCGACTGTCCACTGATAAAAATTGCTTATGGACGAATAAAAATCGGTGATATGTCGATTTTGCCAAAGAATATGGATATTTTTGGATAAAATTGGAAAAGTAGTGAAATATTGTTAAGTTTTTTGGGTGATTCGGTGCCTGTCTGGGGCTGCTTTGACAAAAAAGAAAAAGCCCCGACAAAATGAACTTTTTCGGGGCTTTGGGGTGACAGAGGTCTTAAAATGTGATGATCGTGTAGCCCTTTTTCTGATACTCGGCGATGGACGGATGTCCGGCCATGTCGCCGATTAATTCTATACCTGCTTTCTTGACCGCATCGAGTACGCCCAGTTTGGCAGAGCAGGCCTTGCATGCGCCGTCGATCAGCCCGGCATCCTTGGCCTTGGAATATAGGGTGTTGAATGGATTCTCTTTTTTTTCCAGTTCGGGAATCAGCGTGACCGAAGCTCCTTCAAACACAATGATTGCTTCCTTCCCCTTTTCTTTCATGTCCAAGGCGTTGAGGAGAACGTGGACAAAGCACATGAGTTCGCCGTTGAAGGCATAGAGACAGTTCATGGTTGCTCCATACGTTGTGTGTTTATGAAAAAGGCCCTTTGACAGTCATCGAAGGACCGACTGTTCAGCATGGGTATGCTCTAAACAGACTGATGCTTCATCAGACTTCCGCAACTCGCACTCCTTGAGCCAAGGCAACATCGGCTTCTCTGCGCCTGAAGATGATCTGTTCGGGGGGGGCTTTTGATGACCATATCCTGGCTCCTTCATGGCCCATACACCTGGCATTCGATGTGGGCCAGTTCGGGGAGGCTGGTTGCCGGGAACATTGATTTTGCACCTATACCACGGTTGTATGCCTCTAGCGCAAGAAGAGATCCATCACGGTGTCATTAAAAGCCATGGTAATCTCTTCTGATCATCATTTATTACATACGAAGAAATGTCGCTGTACTTCTTTCATGGATATTAAGCAGATCTGGACTGAGTTTAAGGGCTCTGAATGGAAAAAAGTTGCCTAATGGAATGTTTTTCTCATAGTCCCACCAAGTTACTCTGTCGATCGTGTCAATGGTTGATGTGACATCATCAAAAGTAACCCATGCTCGTACGAAAGAATAACCAGAGCCAAATAAGTCACCAAAATGTTCTGGGGGTACTATCCTCATGGTTTTTGGGTCATTAATATCATCTAAACAAATCATAACTGGTGTAGCTTTTGGGGATAAAATGTACTTTTTAATCCCTTCTGTAGTATCGACGATTTTCGGAGGTTTGTCAGTCCATCTGAGGTTATGTTTTAAAAACGAAAAAGTGGTAAAGTGAGCTGGAGAGAGTAGAGTGATTAGTGTTTTGTTGTTGATTATAGCGACATTTGCTTTCCCTTTTATGAAAGCCGATCCACTATAATACCCTTTCAGTTGTTCAATAGGATTGTAGCTGTCCTCTATCGTTATGTTATTAACAATGATGGATATCCCTCTTGGAGTTTGTATCTCGAATCCGATGCTGTAATTGACTGTTGATGAAAAAATGATTGTTAATACGAACGACAGGCCTGCGAGAAAAAAAGGTGAAATCGATAAATACGCTATAAAAGCAGCGTAATATCTGTATATCGCCGTTTTGAAAAAGGGAATTGTGAGCACCAGAATAACAGCAGAGACAACAACGAGTGGTACTGCGATGAATGCAAACATATTTCCAGAGTATATCCAGCCAGAGCAAGCAAGAATCGCTAAGACAGTATGAATGATCGCCTTTTCCTTCTTACTCAACCAGTGGTCTGCTGGTGGCTTTTTCACGCTGGAAGATTCCGTACTGCTCGTTTTCGTCATATCACTTCACTTTATGTTGACCACCATTTCAGATTATAAATCAATCCACCTTTCAGGCTTGGTGGCCTGCCCCTGTAATGCTCGGGGCTTATGGTAGTCTGCACTCTTCCTGCTGAGGTTGTCCAGTCCCTGCCAACCGCCCCTTGCATTTGGGTCAGTTTTGGACCGTCGTAGCCAAAATTTCAACGTTTTCCGGCATCGCAAACACCGAGTCATTTCGTTGATAACTCGTTGGAATATCCGGTGGATATCATTATGACCCCGGCAGTGATGTCCTGGGCAGGTTCGATTCCTGTACGCTTCCAGTTGTTATCCATTCATCAAATAAAAAGTTGTTTCAGGTCGAATCCGTTATATCTGACTCTTCACAAAGCCTCATCGTAGTTATTGGCTTTGAGTGAGAACGTTTCTTCGGATTTAGGATAAGTATTCTTGATGGCGGAGGGGATTGCAGCGCGGTGGTAATATGTGGCTCCACGGCGATAGAGGCGGGTATGTCTGTGCATCGTTTCCAAGTCTCCACTGTAACAGTTGACTGGAACAAAGCTCAAAATAAAAGCCTTTGAACTTAGTATGTTACCAAGATCAAAGGCTATTTATTTTACTGGTCGGGGCGAAGAGATTTGAACTCCCGGCATCCTGCTCCCAAAGCAGGCGCGCTACCAGACTGCGCCACGCCCCGTCAGATTCGTGAGGTTTCCCTCTGGCTTCGTTGCTGCGAAAAAGTCGGACCCTTGCGTATTTAAATACGCGGCGGTCCCGCCTTTTCCTTACGCCTTGTCAGAGAAAAACCTCACGAATCTGACATGCGCTTGGGAAAACAACTCGCCGTTGAGGGAAGCATACCTACTGCATATGTTTGCTCTTGGCAAGCGCGACTATCCAATATCTACGCCGTGGATGGTTTCGCCACATTGAGTGCATTTGCCATCCTTGATGCCCGAGTGTTGCAGGGAGAAGCCGGAGCGGTCGATGAGCTGGGCGTTGCAGCCGGGGCAGAAGGTGGTTTGTCGGTTCAGGCCGGGCATATTGCCGATGTATACATATTTCAAACCTTTGGATTTGCCAATATCGTAGGCGGTTTCCAATGCTTTGGCTGGCGTCACGGTCGAATCTGTCATTTTGTAATCGGGGTGAAAGCGGGAGATGTGCCATGGCGTGTCCGTGCCGAGTTCCTTGGCAATAAAGTCCGTGAGTTGGTTGAGTTCTGCCGGGGAATCATTATGACCGGGGATGAGCAGGGTCGTGACTTCCAGCCACCATTGGAGGTCGTGTTTGATCTTTTTGAGGTTTGTCAGCACAGGTTTCAGCCGTGCGCCGGTAATTTCCTTGTAAAATTTTTCGGTGAATCCTTTCAGGTCCACGTTGATGGCGTCGATGAGCGGTGCCAACTCGTCAAGACATTCCGTGCTCATGAAGCCGTTGGATACCATGATGTTTTTCAGGCCACGTTCCTTTGCGAGAATGGCCGTATCCTGCATCAATTCGAAAAAGATGGTCGGCTCTGAATACGTATAGGAAATGGACGTCGCATTGAGTCGGATGGCTTCATCGACCAATTGCTCCGGCGTGACTGCTCGGCCTTCAATGATTTTGCTTTCGCGCGGTGTTTGGGAGAGCGACCAGTTTTGACAGAAAGAGCAGCGCAGGTTGCACCCCATGGTTGCGAATGAGTATGTGCGTGTCCCCGGCTGAAAGTGGTACAAGGGCTTCTTCTCCACCGGATCGAGGTTTTGCGCGGCTATCTTGTCGTAGTTCAGGGCATAGAGCGTGCCGTCACGATTTTCCCGTACGCCGCATTTGCCGCGCTTGCCGGGTCTGATGGGACAGTAATGATTGCACAACCGGCAGGAAATCGTCCCTCGTCCGATCGATTCCCAGAGTCTTGCTTCAATCATGATAAAACCCTCCTGGCTGCACTTTACCAGAAGGGTTTGCTTTCGTCATGGGCTGTGAATGAGATTAGTCTTTTTTTGTCTTTGTGGTGGTTGTTCGGGTGGTCTTCTTGCCATCCTCATCGATAAATTCCTCAGTGGTTGTCGTCGTGGAATTCGAGTTGGCTGGTTTGGAGGAGACGCCCCACGGTGTGATCACGGTTTCCCGGTCGTACCAGTCGGTTTCTTCCTTCTTGGGCGGGTCGGAACTGATGGTGCTGTCCCCGGCTTCATTCGTGCCGAAGGTGGTGGTCGGCTTCTCATCCTCGACGGCGCGGGTACCGAACGAATTATCCTGCCGGTTTTTGGCCGTGTCTTCGTTTTTGAATTTATTTTGGGCCAGGGCCGGTGTGAGCGTCAAAACGAAGACGGTCAGGATGGCGATAGCTATTGTACTGAAATGGCGCATGGTTTCCTCCATGACAGACGGTGTTCTTTCTTACTGTTTATATACGCGGAGGCCGTACATATGGCAATGCAATTGGCGGGCCGTCTATTCTCTTCTTGAACTTGGGCGAGCAACCATCTATAGAAGCTCCATCTTGAACGCTTGTTAGGAGAGATACATGAGCGACAGCGCGAAACGTTCCCAGGCATACACCGCAGCCGGTGTGGACATTGAGGCAGGCAATGAGTTTGTCGGCCGCATCAAAGATATGGTGAAATCCACCTTCACGCCCGGCGTGGCAACGGACATCGGTGGTTTCGGCGGCCTTTTCAAGCCTGAAATTTCCGGTATGGAAGCCCCCATGCTTGTGGCCGGGGCTGACGGCGTAGGCACCAAGCTCAAGCTTGCCTTCATGTTTGATAAGCATGACACCGTGGGCATTGACCTCGTGGCCATGTCGGTCAACGATGTGCTCGTTCAGGGCGCGACGCCACTGTTTTTCCTTGATTATTTTGCCACCGGCAAACTGGAATCCGGTGTAGCCGCGCAGGTTGTGTCCGGAGTGTGTGAGGGCTGCCGTCAGTCCGCCTGTGCACTCCTTGGCGGCGAAACCGCTGAAATGCCCGGCTTCTATCCTGACGGCGAGTACGACCTGTCCGGTTTTGCCGTAGGCATGGTGGATACTCCCAAGATGGTGACCGGCAAGGACGTCAAGGCCGGTGATGTGCTTATCGGACTTGGTTCCACGGGCGCTCACTCCAACGGCTGGTCCCTGATCCGCAAGATTCTGGGCGAGTCCGGCCTCAAGCAGGACGATATTTTCCCCGGTACGGACAAGACCGTGGCCGAGGTGCTCATTGAGCCGACAAAAATTTACGTCAAGGCTGTCCTTGAAGTCATGGAATCCCTGACCATAAAGGGCATGGTTCATGTGACTGGCGGCGGTTTCTACGACAATATTCCCCGCGTCCTGCCCGATGATGTCACGGCCGCCATCGAATTTGGTTCCTGGGATATGCTGCCGATCTTCGACTGGCTCAAGAATCAGGGCGGATTGTCCTGGCCTGAAATGCTTCAGATATTCAACTGCGGTATCGGCTACATCCTCATCCTTGACGCAGACAGTGCGGACAAGGCCATGGAGATACTCGACGCCCGCGAAGATGTGGATGCCTATCGCATCGGTGAGATCGTCGAGCGCAAGGGAGCCGGGGAGCAAGTTGAAATCTCATTTCCCTAGATCCAGATACAATAAGTTTATGATGGGCCGCTCTTCGGAGCGGCCTTTTTTTGTCTGATGGTATTATTGCCGGTTTATCTTGAGCCTGATCCCGTTTTTATTCTATTGTGAAAGTATCCCCGTCAGTCTGGTGATGGCGGTAATCACGCCCTGCGGCTGGCCGTATGCGGCGATAGAACAAGGCAGGAGCTATATGATTCAGCGAAAAATGATGTTCACGACAATGGTTTTATTGCTGGGAGCCGTCATCATGGTTGGGAGTGTCGCTTGTGATTCACAGGCTGGACGTGCTCCTCGCATGGAAATCGCACAACTCCTCGACATGATCGATTCTCCAGAGGTCATGATCATTGACATACGTAGTGGTAGCGATTGGGACGGCAGCGAAAATATGATCAAGAACGCTGTCCGCAAACCGCATGACAATGACTCCTGGATGGCGGAGATACCGAAGGACAAGACGATTGTCCTCTACTGAGCCTGACACAATGAATACACCAGCGCCCGGGCGGCGCAGGCATTGATCAAGGCCGGTCACAAGAGCGTGTATGCTCTCAAGGGAGGATGGAATATGTGGATAGAGAAGGGGTATCCCACGCAGACAAAGTAATCGTTTGACGGGAATAAACGAAAGCCGCCCTCCATTTGGAGGGCGGCTTTTGACGTTTGAATCAGTCTTATCCCAGATACGGATTGAAATACCCGTAGTCGATCCAGGGAAGGGCCTTTTTAAGCCGCTTCTTGAAGTTCATGAAGCCCATGCTCGGGGAATGTCCGAAGGGTTTCATCAGCTTCATGTACAGGTCCGGGTCGAGGTTGAGATTGCGTAATTGGATGAAATCGTACTTGCATGACTCGCCCAGCTCGACCAATGCGTCGAATTCTTCTTCGGTGTCGGTAATACCGGGAAAGAAAAGCAGGTTGAGTGACACGAACATGCCTACCTCATGGGCTTTGGTAATGGTCTCGCGCACGTCTTCAAAAGTATATCCCTTGGGACGGTAGTATGCTTCGTAAGGCCCTTTGCGAGCCGAATTCAGGCTGACGCGGATGGAGTTCACCCCGGCCACCTTGAGAGCGGGAATGACCATGTGACGCGAGCCGTTGGTGTTCACGTTCACGGTGCCTGAGCCGCCATCAGAGCGGTATTCCTTGATGGAATCACAAATAAGCTCGGCTTCGGTTAGCGGTTCACCTTCGCAGCCCTGCCCAAACGAGAAGATTGGGCGGCGTTCGCGCGATTCATGGCGGCGCATGACCTGCACGATTTCCTTGACTGTGGGCGTGAAGCTGATGCGGCATTGCGGGGATGGGAATCCGGAGTCTTCGGGCTGTAAAGAGATGCAACCCACGCATTGGGCATTGCACGCCTGTGCCGTGGGTAATGGGCACTCAAATCGGCCCAGAGAGAGGTTCTTGGCTGCGGGACAGCCGCTGGTCAAGGCGCAACCGGCTAGATGGTTGACCAATCGGTTCTCCGGCATTTCGGAAATGAGTTGGTGAGCGCCAGCTTCCACCCGGTCCGGTGGGATGTGCGTGAACACCTGACGCTTGTCTTCATCCACTTTCTTGGCGCAGACCCAGAATCTGCCATCCGCAAACCCAATGCCGCCGTATGACAGCAGGGGCAGGACTGGCGCATCGTCGTCCAATTCGTAGGCTGCAATACCTGTGACGGTATGGCCGGGACAAGCGAACGCGGCTACAGCCAATTCTTCCATCACTTCGGCATGACCCGATTCCGGGTTGTAACCCATGGCGTGGCGGCCGGGCAGCATGAAGAATTCGGATTCGGCAGGGAGCGGGGTGATTTCGTCCGGCCTGGGCAGGCCAAATTCATCGCCTCGACGGATCATGAGTAAGAGGTCCGGATGGTCGAATATCTCACCTTCCGGGGTCGCAAACAGCATTCTTGGCTGAGGTTTTTTCTTGGATGACATAATGGAGGCATCCTAATGTGAACATCGTGATTGGGCAAGGGACGAATCCATATTATAATCTAAACACGATTGCCCTAGAAAGAGTGAGGCCGTTTGCTATATATATTGGTGTTATGCGATGTCTTATGTAATCCTTGGGAATGACCTTTGCACTTTCAAGGACGATGAGAAAAAGTAATTTGTTATGATTTGTCTAATGTTCTGCGAATATTGAGAATGTGAAATTTGGAAAGCGGAGATGAGAGAAAATGATGCACAGTGGTTCCCAAAAATGCACGTTTGTCGCACTTGGTTTGGTTGTGATTGTGTTGATTCTGTCGGTTGGTTCGGCCTCGGCCCTCATGCCGCCAGAGGTGTATGCAAAGGCCTCCAGAGAGTCAAAGATTAAGGCTATTGCCACTATCGTTGATGTGAGGATTGTCCTCGTTGGCAAGCGGTACACCTCCAAGGAAGCCTCATTTAAGCTTGAGTACGCGCTTGAATCCGGTGTCCCGGAGACGTTTACAGGTGCATGTAAATCTGTGGATACGGAAGAGCAGCGAGCTAACGTCATGGTGGGCGGTAATACGTATTTTTATCCTCAAGTTGGAAGTCGTGTGTTTGTCACTATTCGTGAAGACGGCGGCTCCATAACATCTATGACGCCCATGACATCAGAGTTGGAGCAGGTTGTCCGTGAAGAGCCGGAGCGACTCGAATACGGCGTCACGCAGGTCTATATCCAGAAAAACGACGCTAATGAGGTTGAACCTTTACTCCGTGGCAAAGTCAGCTCTGCCTCGCCATCCAGTGATATGCAGGGCCAACTCATGGTCGCACTCGGCGAGGATGATGTGGTCGGAGTAACTCGGTTGCTCAACAGTGGAGCCGGGGCGAATTTTGGCCTGAACGAACAAGGCATGACCCCGATCCTGGCCGCAGAATCCAAGGCCATGGCGCAATTTCTTGTAGAACGTGGAGCCGATCCCAAGGCAACTGACGCGGATGGCGGGACCGCCTATCATTATGCGGTCACCCGTAAGAAGGCTTTGGAGTTGATTCCGTTTTTTGCCGCAAGAGGTGTGGACCCGAATTTGCGTGGTTGGGAAAATGATCCGCCGCTTTTTGTCGCGTTGGAATATTTTCACGAGTCCGAGGCCTTTACGACAGAACCGGTTTTAACGGGTGAACCGCCTCATGAAGCCGTGGTCAAAGGCCCATCCCCCCGCGATGTGCTGGCCGCACTTATTGATGCAGGCGCGGATATCAATATTGATGACAGCCATGGAAGCACGGCACTTATGAACGCAACGATATTGAACAATGTTGATATGGTGACACTCCTGCTTGCACTCGGTGCTGATCCTTCCATCAAAGACAAGGATGGTGATACAGCCAAGAATCTGGCCGAGGAGATGGGGCACCGGCATCTTTATAAAATATTGGATTAGAATAATAAGGAAACAAAGCGGACCGTCCGCTTCGAGCGGCTGGTGTTCTAAAGGGCTTCCTCGGAGGACGGTGTTGTCGTGGGAGTGAAGAAGGGGAGAGTTTGCTGGGAAACACAACCTGAGTGCTTCTGTCGATAAGATTTTGTTTTGAATAGAATGGAGGCAAACTCCAACATGAAAAGGTCGGCACCCAATGGGTACCGACCTTTTGATAGTCTTCTTGTTCCGATTCTCGGCTTAACGCTTGGAGAACTGGAAGCTGGCGCGGGCGCCGCGGAGACCGTACTTTTTACGCTCTTTCTTACGAGCATCGCGGGTCAGGAGACCGGCGGGCTTCAGAATGGAGCGCAGTTCAGGGTCGATCTCGCAGAGGGCGCGGGAAATGCCGTGGCGAAGAGCCTCGGCCTGACCAGATACGCCGCCGCCGGAGCAGTTGGCCTTGATGTCGTACTTGTCGAGCATCTTGACCAGCTTCAGGGGCTGCTGAACAACCATCTGCAGGGTCTTGCGGGGGAAGTAGTCCTCGAAAGGACGACCGTTAACGGTGATCTGCCCGGTACCAGCGTAAAGGCGGGTACGGGAGATGGCGTTTTTTCTTTTACCAGTGCTGTAAGTGAAATCGCTCATGATAATCCCCGATTAAATATCCAAAGGTTTGGGAGCCTGGGCTGCGTGCGGATGCTCGGAACCTGCGTATACCTTCAGCTTCTTGATCTGCTGAGCGGCAATGCGGTTTTTGGGCAGCATGCCTTTGACAGCAGCGGTGATGACGTTCTCAGGCTTGATGGCCAACATCTCGCGGAGGGTCTTTTCTTTCAGACCACCGGGATGGTTGGTGTGCTTGTAGTACATCTTCTTGTCCAGCTTCTGGCCAGTGACCTTGATCTTGTCGGCGTTGATGACAATCACGAAGTCACCCATATCCATATGGTGGGCGAATTCAGGCTTGTGCTTGCCGCGCAGACGAGTGGTGATCTCGGTGCACAGACGGCCCAGGATCTTGTCCGTGGCGTCGACGATGAACCATTCGCGGTTCGCGTCTTCCGGCTTCGGGCTATATGTCTTCATAAAATTGCTCCTTGCGCAAACTAAGAGGGGGACTTCTACGCATATGAAATGCGCATGTCAACCCTCATGCAACGTATAATTTATAATCGCGCGATCAGAAGGGGGACGCATCAGGGACATTTGTAACGGGGGTGTCCCAAACGCGCCGGTTCTTCTAACCGGGAGGATGCTTGTGCCATAGATCACGTCAAGTGACAAGTTTTTTTTGTTCCAGGTCATCAGAGGAGAAGGTCTGAGCCTTTTCATGCATCTGTTTTGTGTTGCCGTGAGTTGCATGCTATTATTTGCGAAACCTCAGTAAGGAAAGTCCTGTGAAAAAGTTTCTTTTGTGCGCAGTGATGCTCGCCATGCTCGTCGGTGCTGTCGCCGCTTGCCACCATGAAGTGGAACCAGCCCATGATGCCAGTCTGATTTTGCTGGATCAGTAACAATCTTATTTCATGAAAAAGAAGAAGCCCCTCGCATCGAATGATGTGAGGGGCTTCTTCTTTTGATCAGTGTCGTTATCCGGCGATCAGTTCTTTCACCTTGGCAATGGCGTTCGGAATGCCTGCGGCGTTAGAGCCGCCTGCGCGGGCCAGATCGGGACGACCTCCGCCGCCACCGCCGACTTCGCCAGCCACTTGTTTGATAAGGTCGCCAGCCTTGAAGCGGTCGTGCAGGTCCTTGGTCACTGCAAGCGCGACCGAGACCTTGCCTTCGTCATGACCTGCCACGAGGCAGATAACGCCGGAATCCAGCTTGGAGCGCAGGGCGTCCATTTGTTCCAGCATGACGCCCATATTCGGGGCTTCCAGTTCAACGGCCAGAACTTTCACGCCGTTGATTTCTTCAATTTCGCTCATCATGTCACGGCCTGCGCCGGATGCGAGCTTGGCCTGCAAGGATTTCATCTCCTTGGCCATGTCCTTGACCTGCTTCTGGAGGTCTTTGACCTTCTTGGGCAGATCGGCGGGCTGGGCCTTGAGCATGGCTCCGGCTTCGGTAACGGCTGCGCGGCGTTCGTTGAGGTATGCCACGGCGTTGTGCCCTGTGGCGGCCTCAATGCGGCGGATACCAGCGGCCACACCGGCCTCGGAAGTAATGACAAATGTTCCGGCAATGCCGGTGTTGTCGAGATGTGTGCCGCCACAGAATTCCATGGATACGCCCGGAACTTCGATGATGGATACGGTGTCGCCGTACTTTTCGCCGAACAGGGCGGTTGCGCCCTTGGCCTGAGCGTCCTTGATGCTCATGACCGAGCGATCCACCGGGATGGCGTCGAGAATATTCTGGTTCACGATGGCTTCCACTTCAGCGAGTTCATCATGGGACAATCCTTTGATGTGCGTGAAGTCAAAGCGCAGGCGATCGGGTCCGACAAGGGACCCTGCCTGCTTCGCATGATCGCCCAGCACTTTTTGCAGGGCAGCGTGGAGCAGGTGGGTGACCGTGTGGTTGCGCATGGTTGCCAGACGCTGTGAACGGTCTACGTTCAAGAACGCGGCCTCGCCAGTGCTGAGCGTGCCATCAGTGACGGACACCTTGTGTGCGGTAAGTTTTTGAGATGGCTTGACGGTTTCAAGCACGTCAGCTTTGCCACCTGATGCGGCGATAGACCCGGTGTCACCGGTCTGACCGCCGGATTCACCGTAGAATGGTGTGGACTTGGCGACCACCCAGCCGGAAGATCCTTCGGGCAGGGAGTCAACGACTTCGCCCTCAAGAGTGAGCAGGTAGGCTATGTCGGACTGGTCGGCCATGGTCTCGTAACCGGAGAATTCAGAGGTGACTTCCTGTTCCAGTAGTGTCTGGAAGGTGGAAGCAATATCTTTTTCACCGGAACCTTTCCATGCGGCCTTGGAGCGTTTCTTCTGCTCCTGCATGAATTTGTCGAATTCGGTTTCATCAACGCCCATGCCGTGCTGTTCGGCTATATCGCGCACGATGTCGATGGGGAAACCGTAAGTGTCGTAAAGTTTGAAGGTGGTCTCGCCGGGAACGATGGAGACTTTGGCCTTTTTGAGTTCGGCCAGCTCTTCTTCGAGCATTTCAAGGCCTTTGTCCAAGGTATTGGCAAAGCCCTCTTCCTCGCCCTTGACCACTTCGATCATGAAGTCGCGGGTCTCTTCCAATTCTTTGTAGTGGCCGCCCATGTCGTCCACGACCTTGGAGGCGGTCTTCCACAGGAAGGAACCTTCAAGGCCCATGAGTTTGCCGAAGCGATAGGCTCGGCGGATGAGACGGCGCAGGATATAGCCGCGTCCTTCATTGGACGGGAGGACCTGGTCCGGGATCAGGAAGGCGATGGCACGGGAGTGGTCGGCGATGACCTGGAGTGCTGTGTCGATCTCTTCGGACTGGCGGTATTTAACGCCAGCGAGGTCGGCGGTGTACTGGATGATGGACTGGAACAGGTCGGTCTCGTAGTTGGAGGCCACACCCTGTGCTACGGCAGCGATACGCTCAAGGCCCATGCCGGTGTCAATGGACGGGCGGGGCAGATCGGTGCGGGTGCCGTCTTCAGCCTGATCGTACTGCATGAACACGAGGTTCCAGATTTCCAGATAGCGGTCACAGTCGCATTTGCCGATGCCGCAGTTCGGGCCGCAGCCGACTTCTTCGCCCTGGTCAAAGTGGACCTCGGAGCAGGGGCCGCAGGGGCCGGTGTCGCCCATGGACCAGAAGTTGTCCTTCTCGCCCAATTTGAAAATACGTTCTTCAGGAACGCCGGCGACTTTCTTCCACAGTTCGCCTGCTTCGTCATCATCTTTATATATAGTAATATAGAGGCGCTCTTTGTCGAGCTTCAGCTCTTCGGTGAGAAATTCCCAGCAGAACTTGATGGCGTCTTCTTTGAAGTAGTCGCCAAAGGAGAAGTTGCCGAGCATCTCGAAAAATGTGTGGTGGCGTGCGGTGCGGCCTACGTTCTCCAGGTCGTTGTGCTTGCCGCCCACGCGCAGGCATTTCTGCGACGTTGTAGCGCGATTGTAGTCACGTTTTTCCTGGCCCAGGAAAAGTTTCTTGAACTGGACCATGCCCGCATTGGTGAAGAGCAGGGTCGGGTCGTCCTTGGGGGTCAGCGGCGAAGATTCCACAATGGCGTGGCCATTCTTCTCGAAGTATTCAAGGAACCGTTGACGGATTTCGTTGGCTTTCATCTCGCAAATTCTCCAAAAAAAGATTTCCAGATAAAAACGCCTCGGGACACGGACCCGAGGCGTTTCATCCGGGCTAAAAACACTTTATTTGCCGGCGTCTCCGGCTTCTTCGACTTCATCCCGGTAACCGAGATGAGTCATCAGTTTTTCTTCAATGGACTCGGCAATGTCCGGGTTGTCCTGTAGCAATTGGCGGACATTTTCCTTGCCCTGACCGAGCTTTTCCGAACCATAGGCAAACCATGAACCGGATTTTTCGATGATGCCATGCTCCACGCCCATGTCGATGAGCTCGCCCATGCGGCTGATTCCCTGACCATACAACACGTCTACCAGAGCCTGACGGAAGGGCGGGGCAACCTTGTTCTTGACGACTTTGATACGGGCGCGGATGCCGTATGCCTCATCCTTGTCCTTCAAGGTCTGGATGCGGCGGATATCGAGACGGCAGGATGCGTAGAACTTGAGTGCATTACCGCCGGAAGTGGTTTCAGGGTTGCCGTAGCCAGTCATGCCGATCTTCATGCGAATCTGGTTGATGAAGATGACCACACAGTTGGACTTGTGGATGGTGCCGGTCAGTTTTCTGAGCGCGTGGGACATGAGTCGTGCCTGACCGCCCACCTGAGTCTCGCCCATCTGGCCTTCGAGCTCGGCCTGCGGAATGAGTGCTGCAACGGAGTCGATAACCACGACGTCGATTGCGCTGGAACGTACGAGCAGGTCAGCGATTTCAAGAGCCTGTTCACCATAGTCTGGCTGGGAAATGAGCAGGTCGTCGGTCAGGACGCCCAGTCGTTTCGCATAGCCGGGGTCGAGAGCATGCTCGGCGTCGATAAACGCGGCATTGCCACCGGCTTTCTGGGCCTGAGCAATAATGTGCAGGGCCAGTGTGGTTTTACCCGAGGATTCCGGGCCATAAATTTCTATGACGCGACCGCGTGGTACGCCACCAATTCCCAGCGCCATGTCCAGACCGATGGACCCGGTCGGGATAGCAGGGATGGAGTGGGACGCTTCGCCGTCCATACGCATGATCGAGCCTTTGCCGAACTTGCGTTCAATGGTAGTCAGAGCAGTGCCGAGCGCCTCTTTGCGCAGTACTTCAGGGTCAACGGCTTTTCGTGCCATGTATTCATCCTCCGGGATTTACAGGCGGCAACAATTGAGCAACACGTTCAAATACCAGATACGCGTGTGGTGGGCAACATCCATATATATGGTAAAAATAGTCCGTCTTGGCAAATGGTTGCCGTGTAAAATGCGGTCGATACGAGGGCCTGGAACGTTTTGAGTTTCATTGATTGGAAAAGCTCAACGGGTAGGGATTCGCAAAAATCTTGCCCTTGTCACCGATCTAACATAGTGGTCGCTCCCATGGCGGATATGAACAAGAAATATGACGCGCTTGCGCTGTTGTCCGGTGGTCTGGATTCAATCCTGGCTATACGGACCGTGATGGACCAGGGGTTGACTGTGCTTGGTTTGCACTTTGTCACGCCCTTTTTCGGCAAACCTCATCTGATTCCTTTCTGGAAGGAACATTACGGTATCGACGCCGTGGAAGTGGATATCCGGAAACAGTATGTGGATATGATGCTGGACGGCCCGTCTCAGGGGTTCGGCAAGTGGCTCAACCCGTGCATTGATTGCAAGATCACCATGCTTTCGCACGCTGTGAAGCTGTTGCCTGAATATGGGGCGAAATTCCTCATTTCCGGCGAAGTAGTAGGCCAGCGGCCCATGAGCCAGCGTGCCGACGCCCTCAATCTCATCACCAAACGGGCGCATGTCCGCGACGTGTTGCTTCGTCCCCTGAGTGCGAAGAACCTGAATCCCACTCCCATGGAAAAATCCGGTCTGGTGGATCGCGAACATCTTCTCGATTGGTCCGGTCGTGGCCGTAAGCCGCAGTATGCTCTGGCCGAGCATTACGGGTTTACCGAGATTCCCACTCCCGGTGGCGGATGCTGTCTGACTGAGGCTTCCGGTGCCGGACGGTTCGTTAAGCTGCTCATGCATCGGGATCGGCCGTCGCCTACAGATTTTTCATTAGCTCGTGCCGGTCGTCAGTATTGGGCCGGAACCCACTGGCTGACTTTTGGCCGCACCGCAGAAGACAACCAGCAGATTGAAGCCTGTCTGGAACCTACTGATTATGTGTTCAAAGTGGTGAATTTTCCTGGCCCGCTCGCCGTGGGGCGTCCCGTGGCAGGTGACTGGAGCACAGAGGCCGTGCATGATGCCGCTGCGCTCATGGCTTCTTATTCCGGTAAAGCCCGAAAGCATTTTGAAGCCACGGGTGAGAAGATAGGCGTCACGGTCAAACGAGGATCGTCTTCTGAAATCGTCGAGATAGTCCCTACCCGCGAGAACGTCTTCGAGTGGGCAGAACCCAGGCCTGAAATCGTGAAGGAATGGAAAAAGTTGCAGGCCGATTCCGAAGCCTAGCTTGCTCCATCCATTCGCATAGCATACATAAACACAATGACAATCGACATCATCACCTTTTGCGTCGCCGCGGTTCTGCTGTGGTTTGGTGCCAATTGGATCGTGACCTCAGCCGCACTTATCGCCCGTAAGTTCAATGTGTCCGAGCTGGTTATCGGTCTGACCATTGTGGCTCTCGGTACTTCGGCCCCGGAATTCCTTGTGACCATTAATGCCGCACTCCGTGGGCATAACGATCTTTCCCTGTCCAACGTGGTCGGGTCCAATATATTCAACCTCGGTTTCATCCTCGGCCTCATGGCGATGATCAAACCGCTGGTGTCCAACAGGACTATTGTCTACCGCGATGGTTTGCTGTTGTTTTTGACCACCGCAGGCATCCTTGCCGTGTCCTTTGTGGGTGAGCTTGGGCGCTGGTTCGGTGCCGGGTTGATGGCTTTGCTTATCAGCTATCTTGTGTATCTCGGCATGAAGCGTGAGTCGCCGGGCGAAGACGAGTTGGAAGAGCTCAAGGGAAAGACTTTAAAATGGTTGGACTGCGTGTTGCTTATCGGTGGATTCGCGGCCATTGCCATAGGCGGCCACCTGATGGTGACAGCCGCTACATCCATAGCCACGACTCTCGGTGTGTCGTCCTGGGTTATAGGCGTGACCATCGTTGCCGCCGGAACCAGTCTGCCCGAGTTGGTCACCTGTCTTGCCGCCTCGGTCAAAGGCAAGAACGAGATGTTGCTTGGCAACCTTATCGGGTCCGATTTTTTCAACTTCGCCGGAGTACTCGGTTTGACCTGTCTGCTCAAGCCGCTGCCTGTATCGCCTGAGGCATCGAGTGGTCTGATCGTGCTGGTGGGCATGGTTGGGTTGGTCTTGATTCTGCTGCGCACCGGATGGCGGGTTTCCCGTTGGGAAGGCGCGCTCCTCATCACCATCAATCTCGTCCGTTGGGCCCGCGATTTCATGGCGTAATGCTTCGGTACTCGGCTTGCGATAGCGGCGCATCTACGTAGTTGGAAGCGTTGTGGCTGTCCTCGCCGTACTGGGGTACGGCTGTGGTAACCACGAACCCTTCCGCCTACGCATCTACACCACTCTCCCAAGCCTCACAGTGTCGGCGAGAGTGCTTCGAGTGGGGAATCGGCTTGCGATAGCGGGCCATCTGCACATTTTTCGGGCTTTGTTTAATCCTCACCGTAGCTAGGCTACGCCTCCGGTTAAACTGCGTCCGAGAAAATGCACATCTGACCCACCCTCCCAAGCCTCATAGTGTCGGGGATGTCGTTTTGAAGAGGGAGAGAAGAGAGTTCTGCGTTAATCGTTGATTTTAAAATAGATGAGATCTTTTTAGGAAGGCCGCTTTTGGGTGGTCTTTTTTTGTGGGGTTTTAACTCATAGTAATCATAGTTCATTATCTGTTTATTTGTCACAGAGTTGCCATTTGTCGGTGACAGATTCTCCTCAATGCAACACGGATTTGTAACCTTTTGGGGGTAGGTATGAATCCATCATAAAAACACCGCGTCCTGAGGAGGTCGAACAATGATTAGAATGGAAAAAAGTTTTGCAAAATGTGCACTTGTGCTCATTCTTGCTGTCACGTTCATGGTTGGTGGGCAGGTTAAGTCCGCTGACGCAAAAGCGAAAATCGCCAAATACGTATTTCTCTTTGTCGGTGACGGCATGGGGCTGCCCCAGCGTGCCGCCACTGCCGCCTACACCGGTAAGAAACTCGCCATTGACGCCATGCCTGCGCAGGGTATCACCACGACTTTTGCTGCCAACCGTTTCATCACCGGTTCTGCTGCCTCGGCCACGTCCCTGGCTTCCGGCATCAAGACCAATATCAATTACATCGGTGTGGACCCCAACTTCAAGCCGGTCAAGACCATCGCTGAAATGGCCAAGGAGCAGGGCAAGAAGGTCGGCATCGTCTCTTCCGTGTCCATCGACCACGCCACTCCGGCCGCTTTTTACGCTCACGTAAAGACCCGCAAGATGTATCATGAAATCGACGTGGCTCTTGCCAAATCCGGTTTCGATTTCTTTGCCGGTGGCGGCTTGAAAGATCCCGCAGGCAAAAAGTCCAAGGCGCCCCTAGGTGACGCTCTCAAGATTGCCAAG
>Ga0209692_10001743_pt1 | contig 27639 bp, 28 predicted proteins | sample tdDd472_FD_187129 | JGI IMG/M metagenome (GOLD analysis project Ga0209692, IMG submission 187129) | Marine sediment microbial communities from the Atlantic coast under amendment with organic carbon and nitrate - tdDd47.2 (SPAdes)... | ecosystem: Environmental > Aquatic > Marine > Coastal >... | reverse complement strand
CAGTTCGCTGGCCGACAAAAACAAGGCGGCGCTTTCGGATATGTTGGGGCGTCTTTCCAAGGTGATGGGGTTCCGGCTGACCTCGGGGTTCGGCGAACGGGTGATCTTCCGTCAGCTTTTTCTTTCCGGCCTGACGGTCTTGGATCTGCGTGATCCGGGAGTGGAATATAAGCTCACCATGTCTCACTTGGCGGCCCGCCAGGAGGTCCGCGGCCTCCTCGCCGCCCTTTGGTTGCCAAAGGTCGAAGATCGTCTCGACCGTATTTAAAAAAGTCGAAGATCGTCTCGACCGTATTTAAAAAAGTCGAAGATCGTCTCGACCGTATTTAAAAGATCAGAGTTCGTCCTGATCGCTCTAAAAAGATCAGAGTTCGTCCTGATCGCTCTAAAAAGATCAGAGTTCGTCCTGATCGTCCCAAATATTTCCGAAGATCGTCTCGACCGTTGCTCGCTCTAAAAAAGTTCGATGTCGTCGTTATCGGAGGGGGCTTTGTCGGCGCAGTCTTCACCCAGTAGGGCTTTGGCAAAGCGTTGGCGGACAACGTCCATGTTCTGGCGTGCGACCAGCGTTTCGCTCCAATGCCGCCGAAAGTCTTCATCGGCCTCAAGGTCGCTTTCTACAGTGAGAGTTTCCGTGCGTAATGTTTTGAGCGCATCGGCGATGGTTTCGAGAGCCATGACGATGTGTTCCTGGCGCTGTCGCGCCTGATCTTCCATCTGCGTTGCCGTGATGACCGCGCCGACGTGCTCCGCATCATCTTTCCCATGAATGTCGAGCGCTTTGACGTGCGTAATGATGTCTTCGCTTAAACGCCCCTGCAGAAGGGTGATTTCATGGATTTCCTCTTGGACGATGGCGACGGTCTGGTCGAGCAGTTCCGACGCTCCAAACCAGCGTTTGAGAATAGGTGCCAAATCTGCACTCTTTTGGGGGGACGATTTCTTTTCGTCTGCCATAGTAGCTTCCTGTCGCGGCTTATGAGTTTTCATTCTTGGAGGCCTGTGTTCTCGACTTTACTCCCCAGGAGGCGGCCCGGCAAACCCGTTCCGTCCATATGGGGTGGAAAAGAGAAAAAAATAGGACTTTGCATTCTACTAAGTGGAAAAAGACTTGGACTAGAGAGTTTTATACAGGAATACTACGAAGGGATGGGGCGTTTGTGCGCCTGGGGAACGTAAACAAAAAAGCTAGCGTCGATGGAACAACAACAAATAGAGCAAATTGAGAAAATTCTCGAATTGCACCGACAGTGGATGCTTCAGGAGCCTGGGGGCGAACGCGGTGTATTTACCGGAATGAATCTGTCGGGATACGATTTTTCAGAAGCCGATTTGACCAAGGTGGACTTTTCGGAAGCCAACCTTAGCCGGTGCAATTTCACCAACGCCAACCTTCGCGGGGCCGATCTCTTTGCGGCCGATTTGACAGACGCCATTATGGAAGGGGCGAACCTGGATGGGGCCGAGGTGCGCGGCTCGGTTTTGTGTGGCGCTAACCTTGAAGGGGCCAACATGGAAGGCGCAAGCTTGCGTCGTGGGCTGCGGTTCGAGTCGATGGACGATTATGACGAAGACGCCATGTTCGAGCCCGAAGCGGAAATCATCCACCAAAATCTCAAAGGGGCCAACCTCAAGGGGGTGAACCTCAAGGGTGCGGACATCTTGAGCGCCAATCTTGAAGGTGCGGCTCTTGAAAATGCCGATCTTGAAGATGCTTATTTGACCGACGCCAATCTCAGAGGGGCCGATCTTAAGGGGGCTAACCTTGCCCATGTTGAGCTGAACCATGCGGATCTGGAAGGCGCCGATCTCACCGGGGTCGATCTGCGCGGAGCCGATTTGGTTGGGGCCAATCTTAAGGGGGCCAACCTGGAGGGTGCGAATTTGGAAGGCGCGGATCTTTCGGGAGCCGACCTCGAAGGCGCTAAGATCGAAGGCGTCGACATGTCCAAGGTGATCGTCCAGGAACCGGACAGCGACCATGCCGTTGAAGATAAGATCAATTTCCATGAAATTCTCGATGAGCACCTTAAATGGATTGAAGGCAAGGGCGGGAAACCGGCCGTGTTGCGCGACGTTGATTTGGCGCGCCTCGATCTTAAAGGGGTCAACTTGAGCGGTGCGGTACTGCGGGAAGTGAACTTCCGGGGAGCCGATCTGTCCGAGGCGATTTTGGTCATGTGTAATCTCTCGGGCTCCGTTCTCATGGAGGCGAACCTAACCAATGCCGATTTACGGGGTGCGGTTTTGAGGGATGTCAACTTTGCTGAAGCTGATTTGACGGGAGCGCGGTTCAGCCCGGCTACCATGTCGTCGCGCGAAGGCGATACGACCGGGCGCCAGCCTGTCGACTTGACCGGCGCCAATCTGACCGCCGCAAAAATGGAAGGGGCGGATTTTGAGGGAGCCTTGATGGAGGGCGTCAGCGGCTACGACGTCTAAAAAACTGAATAATCATAAAGTTGAAAGAACTGAAAAGAACAACATGAGCAGACCGCCGACCAGACCAGGAGCAACCGGAGCCCCGCCGAACGATGGCCGCAGACGGTATTTCGATCCGTCGCTGAAGATGCATGTGGTCCAGGTTTTTCAGGGTGATTATTACATCTCGGAGCGCGGTGGCGAGGTGCTGACGACCGTGCTCGGTTCTTGTATATCCGCCTGTATCCGTGATCCGCTCATCCGGGTTGGGGGGATGAATCATTTTCTGCTTCCCGAAGGCGGAGGGGGTGAAGACGCTTCCGTGCAAATGCGTTACGGCGCGTTTGCTATGGAGCAGTTGATCAACGAAATTCTCAAACGGGGCGGGCGTAGGGACTACCTGGAGGTCAAGCTTTTCGGCGGCGGCAATGTGGTTAAAGGGTTGAGCGGCGTGGGGCACAAGAACGCCGATTTTATCGAGAAATTTATGGAGCGTGAGGGGTTTAAAATCGCAACTTCGCATCTTCGCGGCTTTTTGCCCCGCAAAATTCAATATATCCCGGCGACCGGCAAAGTTCGGATGCGTGAACTGGGAGAACAGAAAGACCAGCGGATTTTCCAAAAAGAAATCGAGAAAAAGGTCCGCACCCGGGTCACCCCCGACACCGGCAGCGTCGAACTGTTCGACTAAGCAAATCCCGAGCAAACGGCGACGTTTGCGACGACGTATTTGCGTCCCCAAAGTTCAAATCCCGAGCAAACGGCGACGTTTGCGACGACGTATTTGCGTCCCCAAAGTTCAAATCCCGAGCAAACGGCGACGTTTGCGACGACGGTTTTTTTGGAGAGGAGGGGTTATCCGGCTTTTCGCCGTTCCTGCATGGTGGCCGACCAGACGCGACCGAATAGGTTGAGCGGCACCACCTGACCCGTTCCGGTCGTCTGCATGATTTCAACCGTGCGGTTGTAGATATCCATGGAGCGGTCTTCCACGTTTACCTCGATCCCTTTAGGCAGCCGTGCATAGATGCTGAGAACCGTATTGATAACCCGGGACATTTCGCGCTGAATAGCCGCTTCATTTTTTTGCTTGGCGATGATATTGGCGAGCAGGTTGGAGATCGCCATGACGAAACCCTTCGTCCAGCAGGTAACCCGTGACGAATCGCCATATTCAGCCAGGATAGCCATATCCTCGCGGCTGAATTCTTTGGCGATAGATTGCAGCACGTCCTCACCAGCGTTTGTGTGCATGGCTTTGTAGATCTTGATGATCAGGGTATTGAGAACATAGCCTTTGCACTTTGCGCCTCTGGGGCACAAGAGGCAGCTGTCCATAATCACCGTAGTTTCTCCTATCCCCAGACCGTGGTTTACAGCCTGCCAAAAAGTACAGCGTCATCTTCTTTTTGTTATAATTTTATTATTCTTCTATCTTCGACGTATATCGTTCGCCGCGTGAAAACACCAGATTTTCTTTGATTTTTCCTATTTTCCAATCTTTTTCTGGCGAGACCAAAGAAAATTATTTGGTGAATCTTCTGACAAATCAATCGCCTAAAGTGTTTTCAGAGGCGTTCTAAAACATCATAAATGACATTTTTGTTATATAAGATTAATTTGATAAAACCTCTCGTTTAGAAGGGGATGAAATATTTATTTAACAGGTGGAAACGTTAGAGGAGACGTTTTATGAGGATGCGTTTTGTAGGGATTGTCTTTGTTTTTGTTATGGCCATAGGCCTTTCTTTTTCCGGTCAGGCTTTGGCGGAAAAAGCGCCGATGACCGTCGATGGCGCAACTACTGTCGACGTCAAGCAGGCGGAAGCCTTGTTTAATGAAGGCGCCGCTTTCGTCGATCCGCGGGGAAAAACCGACTTTGATCGCGGTCACATCCCAGGTTCTTTTCATCTTGATGTTGCCGGTAAGTCGACTGTATTGACGGCGGAAAGTCTGGAAAAAGCGATTGGCGGAAAAGACGTCAAGGTTGTTTTTTACTGTAATGGCATAAATTGCATGCGCAGCCCGCAAGCCTGTGAGAAGGCGGTTTCCTGGGGATTTAAGAACGTGTTCTTTTTCCGTGCCGGGTTCCCGGCCTGGAAGGATGCGGGGCTTCCCGTCGAGTAATCGATCATTCATCGGGGCCTTGTGCCCCCTGATAAGAACCGCCCTGGCTAAGCCGGTTGCGCACCTCTTGCGCAGCATTTGCCGGGGCGGGTCAGCCTTGCAAACAGGGGTTGGAGGAAGAGATGGTCGGTCAATTTAAGGGCTTGGCGACGAAAGCGGCGCTGCCCGGCGTGATTTTGAGCGTTCTTGCCTGTGTCGGTCTGGGGGGATTTCAAACCTGGACGTCCAAGCAGGCTCTCCATAAAGGACTGGAAAAAGAGAGAACGTCTTATCGTGTTGTGGAAACGCGCGCGATAGATAGCTTTTTGTTGCGCCTTGGCGACCAGGGGCATGAAATTCTGGCAAGACACAAAGAGATGATTTCAGCCTTTGAGGCGGAACCCAGGAACCTCTCCGAAATACGCGACTCCTATACGAAGTCCAGCCTCAATGTGCTGAATAATATTATCGGCGGCACTATCCGCCGGACGGTCTTCTGTGATGGGGTGGATTGGAACGTCATTCTCGAAGAGCCGATTGGCAAAAAGCCGTTCTTTAAGCCCGGCGACTCTTGTCGCAGTCCATTCGTTGAAGCGGGGGTTAAAGAATTTCTCAAAAAGGGCAGCAAAGCCGCCCCCATACATGGCTTAAGCGAAGTGAACGGTGAAATCGTCCTCACCCGCTTCTTTCCTGTGACGAAGTACGACCGCAAAGCGCGCGGTCGTGTTCTGCGCCTGTTGATCCGCGTCGATGCGGGGCTTGAAGATGTTCTGTCGGCGTTGAAAGAGGTCGCCTCGGCAAAAGAAATAGCCGTTCTGCTTGGAAATGCCGGGGCTGCGCCAGTCGTTGTCGATGGGGCGACAAAAACGGCGACGATGACGCTCCCACTTTCAAGTTATGAGGGGGAGCGGATCGGCCATATCAAACTCGACAAAGACGAGTCGTCGATTATCGATGCCAATACCGCACAACTATGGAAGCAGTTAGGGGTTCTTATCCTTGTTTTCGCTGCCTTGGGCGGACTGAACATGTTCTTCCTCAAACGCTCGGTGATCACCCCGGTGGCTGAGATGACCGACTTGGCGGAAACAATGGCGGAAGGCGATTATTCGGTTTCTATTCGCGGCGCGAGCCGGGAAGACGAAATAGGGCATTTGGCCGCCGCCCTTGAGGTGTTCAGGAAAAATGCGGTGGAGGCCGAGCAGCTAGAGAAAGAAGCCATTGAAACCCGGAAGCGATTTGAAGAAGAGCGGCTTAATCAGGAACAAATGCTTGAAATCGCCATTGGCGATATTGTTACCGCCGCCGCTGCGGGAGATTTGAAGCGGCGGATCGATGTGGCCAACCTCGAAGGCGTCATGGGCAAGTTGGGGGATGGCGTCAACAGTCTGCTCGGCTCAATGGAAACCGTGATTGGCGAAGTTGGGTCGGTTCTTTCGCAGGTCGCCGAGGGAGACCTGACGCAGCGGATGGTCAACGACTATCAAGGCGCTTTCCTGCAACTTAAAAACGATGCCAACACCATGATTACCCGAATGGCGGAGACGGTTGGGCAGGTGGCTGAGGCGACGGAAATGGTTGCCGGTGCTGCAGCGGAAATCGCCAGAGGGAGTGACGATCTTGCCACCCGCACCGAAAATCAGGCTTCCAGCCTTGAAGAAACGGCTGCTGCGACGGAACAACTGACATCGACCGTTCGGGAAAATTCGCATGCCGCCAAGGAGGCCAGCGCCATGGCCATGGAAGCCAGCGCCACGGCGGAACGTGGCGGGGATGTGGTGGAACAGGCGATGGAAGCCATGGGGCGCATCGTCTCATCTTCAGAGAAGATCAACGAGATTGTTGGCATGATCGATGAAATCGCCTTCCAGACCAACCTGCTGGCGCTCAATGCCGCGGTCGAGGCCGCGCGGGCTGGTGAGGCCGGAAAAGGTTTCGCCGTGGTCGCCCAGGAAGTCCGTTCTCTTTCCCAGCGCTCCAGTGAGGCGTCGAAAGAAATTAAGGACTTGGTGGAGAATAGCGGAAGGGAAGTTGAGGCCGGCTCGGCCTTGGTTGAGCGGACCCGCGCCACATTGACGGAAATCGTCACCGCGATTAAGGCGGTGTCGGGGACGGTGGACGATATCGCCTCGGCCAGCGCCGATCAGGCCGGGAACCTTTCCGAGGTCAGCGCCGCGATTTCCAATATGGACCAATCGACCCAGCAAAATGCGGCGCTTGTCGAGGAAACCACGGCATCGGCCAATTCCATGTCGGAACAGTCCCAGGCATTGAAAGATCTCGTGTCCCATTTCCGCCTGGATGCTTTCGCCAAAGCGGCCGAGTAGGTTCCATTTTAAGCAAAACAGGTAAGGCCCGACGTTGATCGACGCCGGGCCTTATTGTTTTTAGCCGATCATCTAGGCGATGTTCGCCAAGGGGGCCTTGCCGACGAAGCGGTCTTCCACGTAGTCGATTAAGGTTGTCACCGACTCGTCGACGGTGCGATCTTTGGTCGGCACCGTCAGTTCCGGGTTTTCAGGTGCTTCGTAGGGAGCCGAAATGCCGGTGAATTCTGGGATTTCGCCTGCCCTGGCTTTCTTGTAAAGCCCCTTGGGATCGCGGCCTTCGCAAGTATCGACGTCGGCATCGATAAACACTTCATGGAAATGTTCAGGCTTGATGGCCCGGACCCCGTCGCGGTCTTCGCGGTAAGGTGAGATAAAGGCCGTAATCACGATAAAGCCCGCGTCGGCGAACAGAGCCGCCACCTCGCCGATACGGCGAATGTTTTCGGTGCGGTCATCGGGTGAGAAGCCGAGGTCTTTATTCAAGCCGCCCCGCACGTTGTCGCCATCCAGCACATAGACCTGATAGCCTTTCCGGTGCAGCTGGGCTTCCAGCTCGATGGCCAGCGTCGATTTGCCGGAACCGGAAAGACCGGTGAGCCAAAGAACCCCGCCCGTGTGACCATTCAGCTGCGCCCGGCTTTCCGGTGTAACCGTATGGGCGACGGCATAGATGTTCTTAGATTTCACTTCCTGGCGTTTGTCGGCGACCACATTACCGCCACCGACGATGGCGTAGTCGTCAACCAATACGAAACGGCCAGTCAGCGGCAGAGTGCCATAGTCGTCGAGCGCAATGAGGCTGCGAGCCTTGAGAGTCAACTCGGCCACGGCGTTGGTTTCGACGGTTTCGCCTTCAACGGTCGAAAGATCGGTGGTGTCGACGACCTTTTCAATGGACGTGACTTCAACGGGAACCTCGGTGGTGCCCAGCTTGAGTTTGTATTTTGAGCCGACGGTGAGGGGCGACTTACCCATCCAGAAGACCCGCGCCTTGATCTCGTTGGTCTCAAGCGGAACGTGTTCGGGATGGACGGCCAGATGACCGCGTTCAACGAAGATTTGCTCTTCAAGCGTGATGCCGATGGAACGGCCCGGCCCGGCGGTATTCAAGGCGCCGTCGCCCTGCCATTCTTCGATGCTCTTGACCCGGACGGATTTACCCGTCGGTGAGAAACGTAAGGTATCGCCGACTTTCAGAACGCCGGTTTCGACCCGTCCTGCGATAATTCGCCGGTCATCGAATTTATAAACGTCCTGAACCGGAAACCGCAGAGGCAGGTCTTCCGCCGTCTGGGGATCGGCCAGCAGGTCGATGGCTTGGGCGACCGTCGGGCCGTCGAACCAACTGAGGTTATCCGACCAGGCGGCAATGTTGTCGCCTTCCCGTGCCGAAGCCGGGATGACGAACTCGGGCATAACGCCCAGCTTGCCTAAATAGTCGCGCAGCTCGGAGGCCACTTCTTCAAACCGTTCTTCTGAATAACCGACCAGATCCATCTTGTTGACTACGGCGATGACCTGCTTGACCCCTAAAAGATGAAGCAGGTAGCCGTGCCGCCGGGTCTGCTCGCGCACCCCTTCGGCGGCGTCGATGGTCAGGATGGCCGCATCCGATCCGGCAGCGCCCGTCACCATGTTTTTCAAGAACTCCCGGTGGCCCGGTGCGTCGATGATGACGTAGTCGCGCAAATCGGTGGAAAACCAGATGCGCGCCGTGTCGATGGTGATGCCCTGGTCGCGTTCGGCCTGGAGGGCGTCCATCAGGAAGGCCCATTCGAACGGCATGCCGCGGCGTTCGCACTGCGCCTTGATGGCCTCGACCTTGCCTTCGGGGAGAGCGTCCAGTTCGTGGAGCAGGCGGCCGACCAGGGTCGATTTTCCGTGGTCCACATGGCCGACGAAGGTGACCTTCATCGGCTGTTTGCCGTCTTTAAGCGAAATTACGTTGCTCATCTTACATATATCCTTCCACGCGAAGGCGCTCGAAGGCGTCTTCCGATTCCTGGTCCTGGGCCCGTCCGGCGCGTTCGGGAACGCGGGTGGCTTCGAGTTCTTCAATAATTTCGTCGAGCGTTGTCGCCGTGCTGGCGATGGAGCCGGTGCAGGGCGCGCAGCCGAGCGAGCGGTAGCGAATACCGTCTTTGGCGAAATAGAGCGATGGCAGAGGAATGCCTTCCCGGCGGATGTAGCGCCAGATGTCGATCTCTGTCCAATGAAGCAACGGGTGAATGCGCAAGGAGGTTCCCGGCGGTACGTCGGTGTTGAACTGCTCCCAGAATTCGGGCGGCTGATCGCGGAAGTCCCAAGCGGCGTTTTCTCCGCGCGGGCTGAAAACCCGTTCCTTGGCCCGGGTTCCTTCCTCGTCGCGGCGGATGCCGGCAATCAGACCGGTAAACCCATGTTCGGCTACCAGTTGCTTGAGGCCCTGCGTCTTTAAGGCGGTGCAGCAGTCCACCCGGCCTTTTTCCGGGTTCATCCCTTCGCTCAAGGCTTTTTCGTTGGAGCCGACCACTAGGTTGAGGTTCCAGTCTTTGGCGAGGCTATCGCGGAACTCGATCATCTCGGGGATTTTGAAGGTGGTGTCCACATGGACCAGCGGAAACGGCACATGGCCGAAGAAAGCCTTGCGCGCCAACCAGAGCATAGCGTTGGAATCCTTGCCCAGCGACCAGAGCATGGCGAGGTTTTCGACCTTGTTGAAGGCTTCGCGCAGGATGTAGACGCTCTGGGCCTCCAGGGCGTCCAGATGATCCAAAGATTTGTAAGTCATTTCTCTATTCGTTCCGTTAGATGTTTTCACCCATCCAGGGTGCGCGGTGGATACCGCATTCGGTTTTTTCCTGCCCGGCCCAACGGCCCGAGCGAATGTCTTCTCCGGGGGCGGTGCGTTCCGTACAGGGCATGCAGCCGATGGATAGAAAGCCGTCTTCGACCATGGGGTGTTGGGGGATGTTGTAGTCGGTAAACGTGCTCTCAATGTCCTCTTTCGTCCAGCGGACCAGAGGATTGATTTTGAAGTGGGTTCCGTCGAACTCGATGGTCGGCAATTCTTCGCGTCCGCCACCGTGGTAGCGTTTGCGTCCTCCAATAACGGCCTCGTAGTCCTTTAGCGCCTTAGCCAGGGGCTCGACCTTGCGAAAAGCGCAGCAGGCGTCCGGGTCGCGGTAGGCCAGCGTGCCGTCGTGGTCGAGCCGTTTGACAGCGTCTTCCGAGGGGCCGATGACTTTGATATTGGTCAGCCCGAACCGCTCAGCGATCTGATCCCGATAGCTCAGGGTTTCCGGAAAATGCCTGCAGGTATCGATGAACAACACCGGTAGGGACGGATCGACCCTGGCCGTCAGATGGAGCAGCGCGGCGGCTTCGGCGCCGAAAGAAGAATTGATCGCAATCTTGCCGATGAAGACTTCCGTCGCCATGGCATGGATCAACTCTTCCCCGTCCAAGTGTCCGAAGCGGTCACGCAGCTCCGCCAGCCTTTCGGTCGGCGATGGCGCATCATCGCTGGGAAGGGGGGCGGCTTGTTGGGTCATGCCGGAATACCTAAGGCTTCCAGGGGTTGAATTTTTGCTTCGGTTACCTGTTCGGCCCGATTGATCCAAGTCTCCAGCACTTCGCCGAACGCGGTAATTTCTTCGGCGTTGGTGCGGGCGGTTTGTTCGGCGGCCAGCGTCTTGTCGAGCAGGTCGATCAAGCTTTTATTGGCGGCGAACCGCTGACGGAGCTCTTCCAGCATCGCCTCGGGCTTGCTCGCCTTGACGCCGCCACTGACGGCTAGCAGCCGCTTGCCGCCGGCCAGCAATCCGGCCTTGCCTGCGCGCAGCGCTTCTTTCGTATCGCCCACGGCGACGGCCCGATGGAGATCGATCAAACCGACCCGCGCCAGATCGCCCAGATATTCGGCGACGATGGCCGGGGCGGCGCATTCGCCCGCCGTGCTGGTCGGCGGTGTGAAGGGTTCCGATTTCTCCAGGTCCACATACCAGGATTCATCTTCCGGGTTTTCCACTGAGCCGAAGGGTTCGACCAGGGCGGAGACGTGATCCTTGCCGAGCCGCTCGACCCAGCCACGCACCGTTTCTCCATCCTGACGCTCGTTTTCATAAGCGCCCGATTGAGCCTTTAAGGCGTCTCCGGCCTTGCGGGCCGGGATGTAAGCCAGACCGAGGCCGATGGCGTCCTGGGCGTGGGGGAGGCCACCCACATGAAGCTGATAGTGAGGGACATGCCGACCTTCGATCTTTTTGCCAAGTCCATGAAGACCGAAATCGCCTACATGGTGCTGGCCGCAGGAATTCTGGCAGCCGGAAATGCGGATGCGGGTTTCGGAGAGCTTGGCCAGTTCCGGGTCAGCGGCCAATTCCTTCGATAGTGCGTTGGAATTGGTGATGCCGATGGGGCAGGAACTGGTGCCGGGGCAGGAGACCAGATTGCTCGTCCCGTTGGCTTGTTCGTCGACCGACAAGCCCAGCTTGCGCACTTCTTCGATGAAAACGGAAGCCTTGGCTTCGGTTAAACCAATGACGACGAGGTTCTGATCACGGGTTGAGCGGATGTCGCTGACGCCGAAAGCCTCGGTCAGGGCGGTGAAGGCGAAAAGCTGTTGTGCATCAACACTGCCGAGTGGCGGACGAACGACCACGGCGACGCCGCCGTTATGCTGGGCGACTTTCGCTCCTGGCAGCACTGGTGTTTCCTGATTGGTGGGTTCGCGCCACGACAAAGGTTCCCAGGTCCGTTGGGGGAGTTTGCGGGCGCGGGCATACTCTTCTTGAAACAACTCGGTGAGTTTTTTCTGGCCGAAACGGTCGACAAGGAACTTGAGCCGCGACTTGTTGCGGTTACCCCGGTCGGAGAACCGGTGATGCACCCGGGCGATGGCTTCCTGAACGGCCGGAAGATCCCGCTCTTCGGCGAAATCGAGAATTTCCACGGCTGAGCGGGGGCGCGCGCCAAGGCCGCCACCGGCCAAAACCCGAAAGCCCTTCTTGCCGTCTTTCTCGGTGGCGATGAAACCGAGGTCGTCGATAGAGACCGCGCCGCAATCGGCTGCGCAGCCGGAAACCGCGCTTTTGAACTTACGCGGCATATGCTGAACGAGCGGATGACGAAGCCAGGTCGTGGTCAAGCGCTCGGCCACTTCACCGGCATCGACGTGTTCCTTGGGGCAGACCCCGGCAAGCGGGCAGGCGGTGACGTTGCGGAACGTACTGCCCGAGGATTCCCGCGTTGTCAGGCCGTGTTTGGCCAGGGCCTCGATCACATCGGCCGTGCCGTCCAGGTCGACGCCATAAACCTGAGCGTCCTGACGGGTGGTGAAATGGATGTGGCCCTTGCAGAGGGTCTGGTTGACTTCGGCTAGACCGCGCAGCCAGGCCTGGGACAGACGCCCGCCGGGAATCTTGACCCGCACCATATGGCGGCCCGGCTCCAGTTCGGCATAGATGCCGAAGCGCAGCCGGAAGGTTTTCCAGCGGTCGGCGTCCCAACGGCCGGTTTTAAAGGCGGTTAGTGCAGCGCGATATTCGGCGACGTCTTCCATGCGGCTGACCGGCTCGTCGTTCAAGGCGGCGGGAAGCGAGGCGCTGTTATTCAGTGCGTAAAGCGCGGCAGGGGCCTGAGACATATTAAATACACCATATTAAGTGTGGATAGGTAATTAAACACACAAGTACAGGTGATTTTATAAAATGTCAACAGAAAGTGTTAAAAAGAAATAATATACATCTAATAAAGTGTATATTATTTCTTTTGGTATTCATTACAATATGTTAGGCTGATATACAGCCTAATGCAGAGTGGCGAGACCCATGTCGTTGCGTTTCACCGAAAGCTCAATTTCACGCAGGGTTTCGGCGGTATCCAGGAAGGTTCCGTCGGCAGCGAAGACGGCAAATGCCGGTCCCGCCGGGGTGCTGACCTGGCGGACATAGACGGTGTCTTCAATTTCCAGAAGAGCGAGATCGTCAAGAGCGACGGAGGTGTTGGGGCGCTTGTGGTTGCTGTGGCCGTACATTTTTGTTCCCTCCTTTCTTTTGGTCGAGGGATCGTTGTTCATTGTCCTCCCCTATTTTAGGGGAAAGCGGCCACCACCGTCGAATGAACTCACTGCGACGAGAAGCCGCTTATGCCTCACAGTATAGTGAAAGGGATTTGCCAATCCCTTAAGAGTAAGTTGCTAAAACCTTAAAGACGGTTCACGGATTTTTATCCGGTCGCGCAAGCAGCTCGACGCATTTTCTGATAAGTTCTCCGCGAGGGCTTTTGCGCGCTTTATCGGAAATCAGAACTTCAGCGGAAAAAAGTGAATAGAAAAGCCAGCTGCGGGCTTCGGCTTCGGAAGGCTCTGGGCAAATTTCGGCAAAAATGTCTCTGAGCAGGTCCATGCGTTTGGTATCGACTCGTGAAACCGCAATCGCGGCCAAATCATCGTGTGTCGCCCAGGTTCGTAAAGCGGCTTCAACTTCGACCCCTAAAATCGCTCCGGCTTTATCGCACAAATGAAGAAGCCTCGATTCCACGTTGCCGCCTGATGTCTCGACGAATTCAATTACGTCCTGAGTGCCAACCTTTTCCCAATAATCAAGAATGGCGGTTAGCAGCGCGCTACGATCTTTGAAGTGCCAGTAGAAACTTCCTTTGGTAACCCCCAGTTTCCGGGCCAGAGGTTCAACCCGGACACTTTCTATCCCTTCTCGCGCCAGCGTGTCGATCGCCGCTGCAATCCATGCTTCTCGATCAAGCCGTTTTGTTGATTTGGACATTTCCATACGCCCCCGTATTGACAGGGAAAATCATAGGGATTAGTTTTCCCATACGCTACCGTATGTTTTTGCTTTAGGAGGTGGTTGCGATGGATGCGAATCTCATGCTCCCAATCTATTTAGCGGGTGTCTTCAACCTAAGTCTGTTTGTCTTTCACCTTTTTTTCTGGCGGCTTTTCAAGTGGCCTGAGCAATTGAGAAAAATTTCTCGATTGAATGCCAACGTTATGCAGATCATGAATCTCTGTCTCATGGCGCTTTTTCTCTTTGCCGCCTACTTATCCTTCTTCCATGGCGAGGAGCTTATGACCAGTAGACTGGGGAATGCCATTTTGGCCGGGTTCGCTATTTTCTGGTTTTTGCGGGCGGTTGAGCAGATCTGGTTCTTTAAGTTGAAAACGGCAATGTCCGCCGCTTTCACCCTTTTCTTCTCACTTGGTGGAGGACTTTATGCCGCTCCCCTCATCATGGCCGCTTGATATTTTGAGTGCCGATCCATGGTTGGCGAGTTGGTGCAGTGCAGCCTCAAAGGCCTGGGCATAGGCTGCGCTGTCGCATAACGGAGAGGCCGCCATCTGTTGCCGGAGAGTTTGGCGTAGCCTCGCAAGCTTCTCCGGGGTATTGGCAATCGCAATCGCCGTTTTCTCATAAGCCGGTTGGCTTTGGGCCAGGCAGTTGGTGAGGTCGACAGAGGTCAGCAGACTGGCCCCGACCCGACCGGCGTGGCGGGAACCTGAAAAACTTATGACCGGGACGCCCATCCAGAGGGCTTCGCAGGTTGTGGTGGTGCCGTTGTAGGGGAAGGTATCGAGTGCGATATCCATCTGATCGTAGAGCGCCAAAGGGTTTTGCTCTCTCGGCGCCCAGTCGATCAGGTTGAGGCGTTGGCTTTCAATGCCCTGCTCGCTGAACTGCGCGGTCAATCGCTCCCGGACCCCCGGTGAGGCCATGGTTTTCCCTTTGAGCATCAGGCGCGAGTCCGGCACGGATAAAAGGATACGGCTCCAGGATTCAATCACGGCGTTGTTGATTTTGGCGAGATTGTTGAACGAACCGAAGGTGATATGCCCATTGATCTCCATGGGGAGTGGTGAAACTTCCGGGGCGTCGGCGGGTGGGCCGTAGAGTAAAAAACTTTTGGGTAAGCGGATCAATTTTTCACTGTGCCAACGGTCGGTTTCGCCTTCCGGGTCGGCAAGGGCGTCGGTGATCCTTACGTCCATCACCGCTAATCCTGTCGTCGCCGGGTAGCCGAGCCATGAAACCTGCACAGGGGCCGGTTTGCGGGCGAAAACGGCCAAACGGTTGCCCGATGTGTGGCCGGAAAGATCGATGAGAATATCGATGCCATCGGCCTCAATTTTTTCGGCCAGTTCTTCGTCGCCCAAGGGGATGCAATCGGTCCAGTGGTCGACGAGACCGTTCAGCCTTTGCGTCACCTCGTCGGATTTTGGCGTCATCGAGTAAGCGTGAAGAGAAAAGGCGCTCCGGTCGAGGGCTTTGAAAAGAGGTTCGAGAAAATAAGCGCAGGAATGGCGCTTGAAATCCGCCGAGACGAAACCCAGTCTCAACCGGTCTCCGGTGCGTCGCGGCTGCTGGACCGGTCGGGTCGTTTGGGGCAGAACTTTGGCGGCTGTTGTGTGGGCCTCAAAAAGGCTTTGTTCAGTTTCGTCTTCGTCATAGAGACGACTCATCAGCAAATTGTCCTGTGCGCCCCGGTCTTTGGGATCAAGCGCGACTGCTTTTTCAAGGGCCGCCCGGCCTTCTGCGGTCATCCCCAGTTCAATAAATATATTGCCCAGGTTGAAGTGCGCCGTCACGAGGTCGGGCTTGATTTCGATGGCTCTTTTATAGTGGTCGAGCGCAGCGCCATAGTCGCCTTGTTCTTTCGCCGCATTGCCAAGCGTCGCCAAAACCTCGGCCTGATGGGGATTGATTTCAAGAGCTTTCCGACAGGCGGCGATGGCGCCCTCCGTATCGCCGAGCAAGCGCCGTGCGGCTCCCAGATTGCCCCATGCTTCAGCGTAATTTGGCTGCAGGTCGATGGCGGCTTCGAAGGCTTTCGCGGCTTCGTTATACCGGCGCATCCGGCTCAGAACCAGGCCTGCATTGTAGTGTCCGGCGGGTTGTTTGGGGTCGAGCTTTAATGATGTTTGGTATTGCTCCAATGCCCTGCCGAACCGCTCAAGCCCTTGCAGAATGAAACCTAAATTGTAGTGAAAAGTGGGACGGTCCGGCTCCAGTTCGACAGCTCGGCCAATTGACGTTTCGGCTGCCTCAAGGCGTCCCGTTGCGGCTTCCACAAGACCGAGAAAATGATAGGCGTCGGCGGCCTGCGGGTCATCGGTGATGATTGCGCGATAGGCGGCCTCGGCCTCCGGCAATCGGCCCGCTTTGTGTAGCGCCAAGGCGCTTTCCAATGGGTTATTTGCCAAGGTCTAGCGCCTTTTTGATTTTTTGTCCGAGCGTCAATTTCTTCTTCTTTTTCTTGCGGAGTTTGAGGTCACCCCTCGTTTGGGCCGCCTTTTTCGGTTTCGCCGGGGCCTTTACGTTGGGATTTTTGTAGGTATAGAAAATGCGGAAATCGCCGTTTTCGTTGATCTTGTAGTAGGCGATTTTTTCAAACGCCGGATTGGCCTCGACCCGCAGCTTGGCATCGTATTCGGCGGCATCCCGGTCATCGATGGTGTCGCTATATTCGACCCGCCCTTCCTTCATCGCCTGTCTGGGCAAGCAACTGTAAATCTCGGTGACCATTTCCCCATCCTCCTGCCCATATTTATGGCCGAGGTCAGATACGGATATCAAGTAGGGCAAACGTTGCCTTTCACTTCGAGCCCCCTTTAAATGCCAGGGGGGATGCATATTGTTTCCCGCAATAATTGTTGATATTGTTAATCGTTGGTTGGGGGTTGTGTTTTTTTGGGGGGATAGAAAATGGTTTTTGCGCGTTCCTGGGTGTGGCTTTTGGTTGTCGCCGTTGCGGTCCTGTTTGGTTTTGTTTCTCGAGGGCATGCTGATTTTCCGCCGTCGGGACCAAAACAGACCTACAAAGGGTTTACTTTAATCGGCTCGACCTATCCCAATGCAAAAAACGAACGTTTTTTTAAGATGGCCAAGCAGGCTATCGATATGACGGCGGCGCTTCCGCAAGAAGACCGCCAACGCATCGCCACCATAAAAACCATTCAGTTCGATCCCCCCTCAAAACACAGGAAAGTCAATGACTACCGGCAGAATATTGTCGGGGTTTACACCTACTCGCAAAATATCGGCGAGCCGGGTGTGATGATCATTTACAAGAAGCTCTTATATTCAAGCCCGATGCAAATTGCGCTTAGTCTCCAGGGAAATGCGTTCCACGCATCCCGACATAGGCTTTTAAGGATACTTACGGAGCGCATTGGGCGCTTAGAGGCGAGCGGGGCTGCCGGTTCGGGTTCGCAAATTGAGCAGGCTAAGAAACTTCGCGCTTCTCTGGTCGCCTTGAGGGAAAAAAAGAATCCCGATCTACAGGCCAGGAGCGAGTGCGTAATCGATAAGTCGCTCCTAAAAGCCCGGAAGATTTTTGGTGCTGACACCGCTCAGCTCAATCTGTACTCGGCCGAGTTGACGAAGCGGAACTGTTGGAAAAAAACAGTTGGTATTGAAGAGCAGACAATTCAGTTTATTCGACAAGTGGATGGAAAGACATAAAGCCATCCAAAACAAAAAGGCTCCGGAAGTGCGGCCCAAGAGATGTCTTCCGGCGTAATTTGGGTTTTGTCGATGGATGATTGATGCAGAAATAAACGGCCAGAATTTGCGCAAGGCTTTGAGCAACGGCTCTCCACTTATTATGCCCGATGCTTACGATGCCTTGAGCGCCAAGATGATTGAGCGGGCGGGGTTTGACGCTGTGCAGTGTTCGGGGTTCAGTATGGCGCTGGCCGGATATTGTAAGCTTGAAGAAACGCTCGGTCGCCAAGACAATCTCGACATCACCCGGCGAATCATCGAAGCGGTGTCGGTTCCAGTCATGGCCGATGGGGAAGACGGGTATGGCGACCTGCCCCAGGTCGCCGAGACCGTTCGGCTGTTTATCGAGGCCGGAGCCGCCGGGATCAACATTGAAGATCAGAACCTTAACGGCCCGGAAGACTTCGGCCCCATCGCGCCGCCTGAAATCATGATTGAAAAGATTGGCGCGGCGCGGGACGCGCGGGCGGCCATGGGTTGCCCAAGCTTCGTTTTGAACGCCAGAACCGATGCCCTGGCGCTTTCGGAAGATCGCCAGGACGGTTTGCTCAAAGCGGCCGGACGGGCGGGCGACTATCTCGACGCCGGAGCCGACCTCGCCTTTATCGTCGGAGTTCAAACGCTGGAAGAAGCCGAATGGTTGATCGGCGAAGTCGATGGGCCTTTGAGCCTGACCGTCGGCCTGCCCTACAATCTCGAAACCTTGCCGCTGGATGGTTTGATGGCCTTAAAACCGGCTCGGATCAGCCTGCCGCTCTTGCCCCTGATGGCCGCCATGGGAGGTCTTGAGACGTTGCTCGAAGAGGTGAAAGAGGGGCGGATGGATCATGTGGGCATGGGGAAGGCGGGAGAATTGCTTGGCGATGTGTTGCGTAAGCTGAACGATTAGCCGCGGTCCAGCCCCATCCCTCTTCCCCTTCCGTCCGTTCTCCTTTATGGTCCCGCCGCCATGAAAAACGCCGTCGATCCAACCCTGACCCTCGACCAGTTCGATTTCGAACTGCCGCCCGAGACCATTGCGCAAAGGCCCGTAAGCCCGAGGGACGCGGCGCGTCTGCTGCTGGTTGGGGAAGAGGGGCTGGAAGACAAGGGTGTGCTCGACCTGCCGGACCTTCTGGAACCGGGCGATTTGTTGGTCACCAACGATACGCGGGTGATTCCTGCCCGGCTGTTGGGCAAGCGGCGCGGCGCCAAGGTGGAGGTGACGCTCCACAAGATGGAAGGCCCCAACCTTTGGCGCGCTTTCGCCCGCCCGGCCAAGAAGCTGAAAGAGGGTGATCGGGTTGATTTCACCGAGAATTTTTCGGCTCAGGTTGCGCAGAAAGGGGAAATGGGCGAAGTCACCCTGGCCTTCGACCGGGAAGGGCCGGAGCTGATGGAAGCGCTTGAGGCGCATGGGGGCATGCCGCTACCACCCTATATCAAGCGCGAAGGACTGGCCGATAGGCAGGACAAAAGCGATTACCAAACCCTGTTTGCCGAAAAGGATGGGGCCGTGGCCGCGCCGACGGCGGGTTTGCATTTCACGCCCCGTTTGATCGAGGCGCTGGAGGCCCGTGGCATCAAACGAACGACCGTGACCCTTCATGTGGGGGCGGGGACTTTCCTGCCGGTCAAGGTCGATAAGGTGGCCGAGCATAAGATGCATGCCGAGTATGGCGAGGTCGATCAAGCGACGGTCGATTTGATCGAAAAAACCAAGAAAGCCGGGAACAAGGTGGTCGCCGTGGGCACCACGTCGTTGCGGCTGCTTGAGAGCGCGGCAGGCGAAGACGGAAGGTTTTCTCCGTTTGCCGGGGAGACGGATATCTTCATCACGCCCGGATATCGGTTCAAAGTCGTTGACCGGCTGTTGACCAACTTCCATCTGCCCAAATCGACCCTATTCATGCTGGTTTCCGCCGTGGCCGGGCTGGAAACCATGCAGACGGCCTACCGGCATGCTATTGAAACCGGCTACCGATTTTACTCTTATGGCGATTGCAGCTTGTTGACGGTGAAACGATGACCCAATTCGGTTTTGAGCTTTTGGGAACGGATGGCGCGGCGCGGCGCGGGCGGGTGACCACCGGCCGCGGAACCATCGAAACGCCCGCCTTTATGCCCGTCGGCACGGCGGCCACCGTTAAGGCCATGCTGCCCGAAAGTGTCAAAAGCACCGGGGCCGAGATCATTCTCGGCAATACCTATCATTTGATGCTGCGCCCCACTGCCGAACGTATCGACCGGCTCGGCGGTCTGCACAAGTTCATGAACTGGAAGGGGCCGATTCTCACCGATTCAGGCGGTTTCCAGGTGATGAGCCTGGCCGATCTGCGCAAGATCACCGAAGAAGGCGTGCGCTTCAGGTCCCATGTTGACGGCAGTTATCACGACTTGTCGCCTGAGCGCTCCATGGAAATTCAGTGTCTGCTGGATGCCGACATCACCATGGCGTTCGACGAGTGCCCGAGCTTCGATTCCAGCGAGCAGGAAGTCATCGAGTCCATGCGGCTTTCCATGCGTTGGGCGGCGCGCTCCAAGGAAGCCTTCGTTGAGCGCGAGGGCTATGGGCTGTTCGGTATTGTTCAGGGCGGCGTGCATAAGGATTGGCGCGAGGAATCGGCTAAGGCGCTCACCGAAATTGGGTTTGACGGCTATGCCGTGGGCGGATTGGCTGTCGGGGAAGGCCAGGAGTTGATGTTCTCAACGCTCGATTTCACCTGTCCCATGCTGCCCACCGACCGGCCGCGCTATCTCATGGGAGTGGGCAAGCCTTCCGATCTGGTGGGCGCGGTCAAGCGCGGTATCGATATGTTCGACTGTGTCATGCCGACCCGCTCGGGGCGCACCGGCCAGGCCTTCACCCGCCGGGGCTCGATCAATATCCGTAATGCCCGCCACAATGAAGACCCGCGTCCTTTGGATGAAGACTGTAGTTGTCCGGCTTGCTCAAGCTACAGCCGCGCCTATCTGCATCACTTGAACAAGACCGGCGAAATTCTCGGTTCCATGCTTCTGACCTGGCATAATCTCCAGTATTATCAGGACCTGATGAAGGGATTGCGTCAGGCCATCGAGGCTGAGGCGCTCGATGCATTTATCGAAGATTTCGAGGCCAAGCAGGCACTGGGAGACATTGAACCGCTATGACCGATGAGATTTACCAGAACCTCACACAACTGGGCGGGACAAGCGAAACGCCCAAGAGCCCCGAAGAGGCGGTGATTGAAGCCGTGCCCAATCCGCAGGCCGATACGGATTATGTCGCCCGGTTTACCGCGCCTGAATTCACCTCGCTTTGTCCGGTGACCGGCCAGCCGGATTTCGCTCATCTGGTGATCGACTATGTACCCGGCGATTTGCTGATCGAGAGCAAGTCCTTAAAGCTTTTTCTCACCTCGTTTCGCAACCATGGGGCCTTCCATGAAGATTGCACGGTGACGATTGGTAAGCGGTTGGTTGAGGCGGCTAGGCCTAAGTGGCTGCGCATTGGCGGCTATTGGTATCCGCGTGGCGGCATCCCGATCGATGTTTTCTGGCAGACCGGTGAAGCGCCGTCGGGTCTGTGGGTCCCTGAACAAGGGGTAGCCACTCACCGAGGAAGAGGATAAGCTCTTACCCAATTCAATGCCTGGGGGAGGGCGTTTAGGGTGGGAATCAGAAATATTTTACGTTGCTTGATGGCGCTCGCCGTTTTGCTGAGCGCAGGGGTGGTGCGCGCCGAGGAGCCAGGAGAAACCATTACCTGGCTCTATCCAATCTATCCGCCCGCCTTCATGCCCGAAGGACCGGACAAGGGCACAGGGATATTGGAAAACACCCTGACCCTGATTCAGCAGGAGCTTCCCAACTACAAGCACGTTACCTCGGTCGCCAACATGAAGCGGTTGCTGAAATCGATTAAGGCCGAGCGGTTCGTTTGCAGTTCGCTTTTGATGAAGACGCCGGGCCGGGAGAAATTTATCGCTTTTTCCAAACCCTATATCATGACCCATGCTTACCGCATCATCGTGCGAGCGAAGGATCAAAAGAAGTTTGATGGCATGACCAACAAGAACGGCGCCCTTTCCCTCCGCCGGTTATTGGAAAATAACGGCCTTAGAATTGGAATTACCGAGGGGCGGTCTTATTCGCCACCGGTGAATGCTTATTTGAAAAAGGGCGTCACCGAGGCCAACAGTTACACTTCGACCAGCCATGATCTGTTGCGGGCCCTGCTTAAGATGACGGCCCATCGGCGCATTGACTACACCATCGGCTATCCCGTCGAGATCACCTATCTTTCCCGCCAGATGGGGATGGATGGAGACTTCGTATCCTATGCCATTGCGGAAAGTGCGGAGACCTATGTGGCCCATGTCGGCTGCCCTAAAAATCAATGGGGCGAAAAGGTCATTGCAGCGCTCAATCCGAAAATTGAGACGTTGCGGCTGGATGAAAGGGTTTATGGGGCCTACATGAAATGGGTTGATGAGCCGACGGGCCGACAGTACAAAAATATGGTGCTGAGACGGTTTGGCGGCGAAGCCGTCATGGCCGGTGAAGCGCCCGCTGAATCTGGAAAAAATCAGTGATTTCTGCTATACTGTTCAATTGATCGACCGGTTCTTATTCGAGGGCCGTCGCGGCGGTTTCCGAACGATTTCCCGGTCGCCCTGACTTTCGCCAAAGGAAGGGAGGTTTCGCCATGAAATGTATGATGCTGTTTACCGGTAGCGGTCCGTTGGTCATCTTGACCTCGCACATAAAAATGACCGACACGCCCCTGCTTGCCAAACTCACGGCCAAGGGGATCGATAAATTCATCGCTTATGAAATCCCCATCGAAATGGCCCGCGCTCGTTATGGCGGTCACTTCACTGTCGTTGAAAGCGATCTCCATGAAGACGACGACTTGCGGATTCTCGACTATAACGGCGAACGCGCCTTCAGACTGTTCCATTTCTCGGAACTGGAAGGTCCGTTTATGTATGAAGCTGGAGAAGAAGCGGCCAAAGTCGCCTGAGTTGGCAATAAGAGCAGGCGGGAGCTTCCACCTGTGCTGTTGAACCGCTTGCCCGTATGATGCAGCCTGCGGTGTAGGTTTTGCGCGCCTCAACTTTACTTCGCTAGGGTCAGGACCCTAGAAGAGGGAGTTTCGAGGTTTTTACGAGGCCGGTTGGGCCTGCACCCGGTTTCGGCCCCCTTCTTTAGCTTCGTAGAGCGCCCGGTCAGCACGTTCCAAAATATGTATAAGGTCGTCCCCTTCGTTATATGTGGCGATGCCGAAACTGCAGGTCTTATGTTTGACAACCGGGAAGGGCGTTTGCTCGATTACTTTGCGCAGTTTTTCAGCCGTGATGAAGGCTTTATCGATTTTGGCGTGTGGAAGGATCAGCAAAAATTCCTCGCCGCCCCAGCGACCTAAAATATCCGCTTCGCGGATTTCACGGCGTAAAACATTGGCTAAATGCACCAAAACCCGATCACCGACCAAATGGCCATGCGTATCGTTGACTCTCTTGAAATGGTCCATGTCGAGGAGAATTACTGAAAAAGGCTCTCTGTATCGTTGTGCGACGCCCATTGCATTTTCAAGTGCTTCATCCAATTTGCGGCGATTGTTTAAGCCGGTCAGTTGGTCGGTTGTCGACATTTTCAAGATGCTCTGGTTTGCCGTTTCCAGCTCATTTGTGACGGCATTAACAAAATGAACCAAGCGTGAGATGATGCGTGAATGTTGATGGGCGTATGGATCGTTTAGATTGTCATCAACCTGTAGTTTTGTCGGTGATTTGTCCGTATGAGACTCGATTTTTCCTTCGCGTAAGCAGACAGCGACCATTGTGGAGTTAAGTAATTGGAGATTGCCATTGTGAAAAAAGAATTCGCCATATGTGTAAAACCCGAACGCCGGAGCGATATCCTGAAAAGGCAGGGTTTCGAGGTTGGTCTGATCTTGCATCAAAAAGCGTCGACAACCGCAGGTGTAGAGAAATATCGCCTGCGGTGAAAGGGCCATGGCCGTCTTATGGATATCTTCGGCGTTTGAGAGGATTAGACTGGGATCGCCGTAACCGATGCGAAAGTGCTCGCCTTCCCCTATATCCGCCACAAACCGTAGGCCGCCGTCCTTATCCACGGCGACCGGTACGCGGGCGATATCCTCCCCGTTGCGTTTGATCAGGAAGGGAAACTCGAGAACATTGAGAAAGAAATTTTCATCGTTGGGGAGACCCAGATAGCGGCTGTAAATGTTGAAAGCCGGGGCGTTGTCCACGGTTTTGACGACCATGCCATCGACCGCGGTAATCGTCATTTCCTTGCTGAGCGGTCGCCACCCTAAATATGTCTGACAGTCGATATGAAGGTCTTGTCCACGCAAAACGACGCCGATGACGCCATGGGTCAAGCTCTCGGTTCCCGAAAACACCAGAGATTGGTTCATTTGTGCGTAATCCCCCGCACCGCCACCAAATACGGGAAAATTTATGCCGGAGGATTCTAAGCCGTTTAGAAATGTCGTAGCGTCGATGCTGAGGGGCGTCGCCAAAATCAATAAGCCAGCGATGTCGTCTCCGACCGCCATTACGGTCTTAAAAAATTCCCGACCGAGCGCATATTCCCGCCCTGGTTTGCAGGGAAGGGAGACGCAATCGACCTTTGATGAAGCGAAGAAGGTAAAGCCTATCACCGTTTGGTCGGTGAGTGTGTTTCCGTCGGCAATTTCACCAACGGTCGATGCGCCGACAACGACGGCCCTAGGCATCCGCCCAACAATCTGCGCCGTGACTTTGGAACACAGCTGAACATCCGTTGATGCTGTAAATACCTGAACCAGAACGGACGCCGCATCGCGGTAAGCTGAAACAACGTCATGAGATTGAAGATAGGTGTCGAATGCGTCGAAATCGTCCAGCTTATATGTGAAGTGTTTCATCATCCGCCCAAAAAGAAACCGGCCATCTTCAATTCATATGGAACGAGGCGTCCGAGTGCCCTCAAATGACGGTGATGATAGCTAAGGGGGCACTACTTTAGAACCATTAATAAACTTTGGTTCAACGGAGAGGCTTTTGCTGTGTTAAACTTAGGGTCAGGACCCTAAAAACGGCGAGAAGCTGGGAGTTACTCGCCCGTATAGACGCAGCCTGCGGTGCAGGTTTCGCGCACCTCGACTTTCGCCAGAAGAGGAAGCTTCGGCTTGAGCTGATCCCAGATCCAGATGGCGACGTTCTCCGAGGTGGGATTTTCCAGGCCTTCAATGTCGTTGAGATAATAGTGGTCGAGCCGGTCAAGGATCGGCTTGAAGGCCGCTTTGACGTCGGCGAAATCCATGACCCAGCCGAGATGCTCATCCACATCGCCCGCAATCGTTAAGCCGACGCGGAAGGAGTGGCCATGCAGACGGCCGCACTTGTGACCTTCGGGCACATTAGGCAGCAGGTGGGCTGCTTCAAAGGTGAATTCTTTATAGATTTCCATCATGTCTTTTCTCAGGGGATGCCAAGCACTTTATGAGTTTGCAATCCCAAACGCCACTTCGGGTTCTCCAGGCAAAAGCGGACCGCCAAGTTGGTCGCTTCTTCCAGCTCCGGCCCATCCATGGGCTGAAGGATGAAGTGGTCGAAATCCAAATCTTCGAAATCCGTCGGGTCGTTTTCCTCTTGGGGAAAAACCAGCTTCAGCTCATTGCCCGAGGTGATCAACAGGTCCGTATCGGCCTTGGGGCTGACGCAAATCCAGTCGATGCCTTCGGGTGCTTCCAGAGTGCCGTTGGTTTCCACCGCGATCTCGAAACCCGCGTCGTGTAGCGCTTCAATGGCCGGGGCGTCAAGCTGCAAGAGCGGTTCGCCGCCGGTGCAGACGACGAAACGGCCCTGTTTTCCCGACCACCAGTGCTTCTTGACTGCATTGGCGAGGTCTTGAGCCGTCTCGAAAACGCCGCCGCCGGAACCGTCGGTGCCGACAAAATCCGTGTCACAGAAGGTGCAGATGGCGGTCGCCCGATCCGACTCGCGCCCCGACCAGAGATTGCAGCCGGTAAACCGCAGAAAAACCGCCGGACGGCCCGAATGGACGCCTTCGCCCTGGAGGGTATAGAAAATCTCTTTAACGCTATAGGCCATGCTATTGATACCGGATGGGATCTGTGGCGCCCGCCTCGCGGAATCCCTTAAGGCGCAACTGGCAGGAATCGCAATGACCGCAGGCTGCGCCTGTTTCGTCCGGGTCGTAGCAACTGGTGGTCAGCCGGTAATCGACGCCGAGTTCAAGGCCGCGTTTGATGATGCCTGCCTTGGTGAGTTCCATCAGTGGTGTGTGGATGGTCAGCTTTTGTGTGCCCTCCACGCCTGCCTTGGTCGCCAGATTGGCCATGGTCTCATAGGCCTTGATGTATTCCGGGCGGCAGTCGGGGTAGCCTGAGTAATCCAGCGCGTTGACGCCGATGAAAATATCCTGGCTTTCAATGGTTTCGGCAAACGCCAGGGCGAACGAGAGGAAGATAGTGTTGCGCGCCGGGACGTATGTGATCGGAATGCCGCCCGATATTTCTTCGTCGGCCCGGTCCTTGGGAACGTCGATATTATCGGTCAGCGCCGAACCACCGAAGGCGCGCAGGTCGATTTCGCTGACCACATGACGCTTTACGTCCATCGTTTGGGCGATGCGCTGGGCGGCGGAAAGCTCGACCTCATGGCGCTGGCCGTACTTGAAGGAGAGGGCGTAAATATCGAAGCCTTGGTCGGCGGCGATGGCCGCGACGGTGGTCGAATCCAGGCCTCCACTCAATAAAACGACGGCTTTGGGCTTGCTGCTCATATTCCTGACGTGTCAAACAGTGTCTTTAAGATCAGGCGGGCTCTTAGCACGTTATGGACTTCCTGGCTATGGAGATTGGGTTGGACGCGCAGACGATCAAACAGGCGATTCGTGATAAAGCGGCCGAAATCGGCTTTTGTGAGACCGCCTTCGCGCCTGCCGCGACCACTCAGGGTCAGCAGGAGAACCTGGCGCAATACATCGAAGAGGGGCGGTACGGCGACATGGCCTGGATGCCCGATACCCGTGAGCGTCGGTCCTCGCCGACGGCTTTGTGGGAAGATGTCAAATCGGTGATTGTGCTGGGCACAAACTACGGGCCCGATTTCGATCCCCTCGCCGTCACCGAGCAAAAAGACCGGGCGGCGATCAGCTGTTACGCCAAGGGTAAGGACTATCACGACCCAGTTAAGAAGAAACTCAAAAGGCTGGCCCGCTGGATGGTCGAAGAATTCGGCTGCGAGCTGAAGGTTTTCGTCGACACCGCGCCTGTCATGGAAAAGCCCCTGGCCTCTTTGTCGGGTCTGGGCTGGCAGGGCAAACATACCAATCTGGTGTCCCGGCGTTTCGGGTCCTGGCTGTTCCTTGCTGAGATCTACACGACCCTCGACTTGCCGCCCGACCGGCCCGAGGCCGACCACTGCGGTTCCTGCACGGCCTGTATCGACGCCTGCCCGACCGGCGCTTTGACCGTGCCCTATCAGATTAACGGCAGCGCCTGCATCTCCTATCTCACCATCGAACACAAAGGGCCGATTGCAGAAAAGTATCGGGAAGGGATGGGTAACTGGATTTACGGCTGCGATGAATGCCTCGCCGTTTGCCCCTGGACCAAATTCGCCAAGCCGACGGAAGAGGAAATTTACAGACCCAGGCCCCAGACCATGGCGCCTGAGCTCGAAAAAATTGCGGTGCTGGACGATGGGGCTTTTCGGGAGATGTTCAAAGGATCGCCGATCAAGCGTTCGGGACGCGACAGGATCGTTCGCAATACCATGATCGCCATGGGTAACAGTGGAGATGCTTCGTTTAAACATATTGTCCGGGTCTTGCTGGATGATGAAAATGAAGCCGTGCGTGAGGCGGCGTCCTGGGCGTTAAAAAAATTGGAAAACTAGGGCCAGGACCCATTAGTCCAATCCGTTCTGCGTCCGCACCGAGTCGCTCAATGGAGGAGAACCCATGCTTTCGCTTCGGCCCTGCGCCGCAAGGACGAAAAAAGCGTTTTCTGACCTGCCCACACTGAAGCCGGATAAACGATTAAAAAAGAAGCCGCCGGGTAAACCCCGGCGGCTGCAGTTTCAGGAGAAATTTAACCGATGACCGGGCGATCTTGGACCGTTCGGTCTTTGGCAAAAACGATGCGGACGGCTGCGTCCGTGTCGAGGCCGCCTAGTACAGCCTGTGTGAAAACGTAAGTTTTGTTTTGTATAATGGCCGTATCGCAATGATACGGCCATTTTCATGAGATACATTGAGGGACATGACCGGACGCA
>Ga0209692_10001742_pt1 | contig 27640 bp, 14 predicted proteins | sample tdDd472_FD_187129 | JGI IMG/M metagenome (GOLD analysis project Ga0209692, IMG submission 187129) | Marine sediment microbial communities from the Atlantic coast under amendment with organic carbon and nitrate - tdDd47.2 (SPAdes)... | ecosystem: Environmental > Aquatic > Marine > Coastal >... | reverse complement strand
AACGGCTAAAGAGTGTTCAAACTGTGCGGATAAAGAGCGATCACGGGTTACTGCTGTCCAGCCATCAGATTTTAAGGTTTTCGTAGCGAAGTGGCCGCCATTAATCATAGGCTCGATGGTGAAGAACATGCCGGGCTCTAATATAGCGCCTTCTGAAAGTTTGCCATAGTGTAATACAGAAGGAGGGCAATGGAACTGGCGCCCTAGTCCGTGGCCACAAAAATCACGCACAACGGAAAAGCGTTGTTTTTCAGCTACGCTTTGGATGGCATGGCCTATGTCGCCAAGGGTTGCGCCGGGCTTAACAGCTTCAATACCGGCCATCATGGAATCATAGGTAACGTCAACAAGGCGGCGGGCTTTAACCGAGATTTTATCGCCGACCATATACATGCGTGATGTATCACCATGCCAGCCATCGAGAATAACGGTTACATCAATATTCATGATGTCGCCTTCGCGCAGCTTTTTATCATTAGGGATGCCGTGGCAAACAACGTGGTTAATTGATGTGCATATGGATTTGGGGAATGGCGTAGTGGCAGCTCCCTGATAATTAAGTGGAGCAGGGATAGCTCCGGCATTAACGCAATGCTCATGGCAAAGCCGGTCTATTTCTTCTGTTGTAGCTCCTGGAACAACGTGGTCTGTAATCATGTCCAGAATTTCGGCCGCCAGTTTCCCGGCTTTGCGCATGCCTTCAAAATCTTCTTTTGTGTGTAGTTCGATGCCATCACCGTTGTAGGAGACGTTCTCGAGAGATTGGGTGCCCAGTGTCATTATTTATCCTTAGTTATAGTCGTTTGTATTTATCTTCTGACATCGTTACTTCACTCTTAAAGTAGGTTTTCTACTCGTCGTCGTTTGTTCCTTGTCACTTGTGCCCTTGGGTGGAAAATAAAGCCAAACGACTAAACAATTTCTTTTAATACTACAGTGTAATATTATTTCCACTCATGTTACATATAATGTTGTGCTTTACCTGTAAAGATCTACGCTTATGTATCTTTAGGCTTTTAAAGCTTTATGAACTGTTTTGTATTAGATGAGTGAATTATTATGGCTAAAATCTACACAGCAGCGCTAGTCGTGATTGGTGATGAAATATTATCAGGGCGCACGCAAGAGAATAATACTAAATACATTGCCAGTAAGATGGTTGAGAACGGCGTTGAACTTGTTGAGGTGCGGGTTGTTCCAGATATTGAGGATGCAATTGTGACCGCAGTGAGAGACCTAAAAAACAAGGTTGATTACTTGTTTACTACTGGTGGTATTGGGCCGACGCATGATGATATCACGGCAGATAGTGTTGCTAAGGCATTGGATATTCCGTTGGTAAAGAACACTCAAGCCTATCAAATGTTGGCGGATCATTACGGGGAGGCGGAGTTTACGCCAACGCGTCAAAAAATGGCGCGAACACCGCGCGGAGCTAAGCTTATTCCAAATCCGGTATCTGTTGCGCCGGGATTTATCAGTAAAAATGTTTATGTTATGGCCGGAGTCCCGGAAATAATGAGAGCCATGATGGATTATGTTGCTCGTACAATTAAAGGAGGGGATGTTATTCACTCTAAAACCATTCCTTGCCGTTTTCCTGAAAGTATAATTGCCTATGATTTGGCCGCTATACAAGAGCGGTTTCAAGATGATGTGAGTATTGGTAGCTATCCTTATTTTAAGGAAGGGAATTTGGGGGTCAGTATAGTGCTTCGCTCTAGTAATGAGCAGGTATTAGTGCGAGTTTCTATGGAGGTGGATTTGTTGGTGGCCTCTTTTGAAGGGGCCGCAATAAACGATAGTTCGCTGGAATTTGCGAAGTATGACACTGATAAAATGTAGTTTAGTCTTGGTTTAATATGCTCCACCACGGCCAAGTACTACTTGTACGGTTCTGATCATAATAACAACATCATTCCATACCGACCAGTTGCGCGCATACCAGCCATCCCAGTAAACGCGGCGCTCGAAGCTTGTATCATTACGACCGCTGACTTGCCATAGCCCTGTAATACCGGGGCGCATTTGTACATACTCAGCTATAGATTCTCCGAATAATTCTATTTCATTTTCTAGTATCGGACGGGGGCCGACGATGCTCATATCGCCTTTGATGACGTTCCATAGCTGGGGTAATTCATCAAGGCTGGTTTTACGCATAAAACTTGCTGTTTTTGTTGTTACGCGTGGATCGGGAACCTTAAGCTTACGGTATTTCTCCCAGTCGGCCATGGCTTTAGGATCTTTTTCTAACAATTCGTGTAGGAGGTGGTCGGAATCAGGCTCCATAGAGCGGAATTTCCAGCAGCGGAATTTCCTGCCATTCTTACCGATGCGTGATCCGTTATAAAAAATCGAGCCGCCCTGTCCTTCTACTTTGAGCATAATGGTACATGCCATAATGATCGGAGAGAGAATAAGAAGTGCTATTGATGCAAGAATAATGTCCATGGAGCGCTTGATAAAAAGGCTCATGGGGGAGGGGGTTGGTCTTTTGGAATGAAGCAGCATGATGTCATAGCCAAAGAAATGACAGGGCTCCATCTCAAAAGTGCTTATGCTTGAAGTCGGTGGTACGATTGCGTAAAGAGCTTTGAGCTCGTTCAATGTTCTAATTAGTGTGTCGCGCTCACGCCCACGAAAAGCCTCCATCGAAATGACAAAGAAATTGTCTATATGCTTGGCTATGTAAGTTTTGTAATCAATATTTGCCCGTTTTATTTCGATATCAGCATATTTGGCTGGCAAGATGCTTGGATCAAGGCTTTTGTCTTTTTGGTCGCGAATAAATACTTTTTTAATGTCATAGCCAGTGTAATGGTCCGTAGAGAAGGCGTAGAGCGTATTTATTATTGTATCGACATCACCAATAACGGTGGTAGGGATACGCCACATACTTTTTCTTCGTGCGAGCATATAGATGATTTGGCGGCCTGCTAGTGTTAGTAAAAAAACATATACCCATGATAGCGCGATTAAAGAGCGTGAAAACGACATATCCAGCGCCATACGAGTAAACGCATCTACAATTAAAAAGCGTATACATATGGAGAGAACTGATTGCACCTGACTCCACCAAGGGACGCGTTGGGTGTAATGGCCTTCGGAAAAAAACAAAAATAGCACTAGTGGGCAAAGCCATAAGAAAAACAAATCACCAATTTGTCCGTATTCATATAAGGGTTTGTAATAGGACTCGGGGTGAAGAATATCGGTTAGCCCCCACGCGGTATAAAAAGCGAGCATGAAGGATAGGATTATGGCTGTTAGATCAGAGAAGAAAAGTGCAGCACTAACGGTTTCTTTGACCAACGGACGTTGGTTTTTGGCAGGTAGAGCGCGTGTTTTCTTATTTATCATCGTTTTGCCTTGTTATTATAACTTTCGGGCAAAGTGTTTCTTTGCCAAAAGTGTGCGCAATATAATACACACGAATGTATTGGTATATATAAAAATATTCATAATAATGCTTGAGCTAATGGTGCCCGAGCGCAAGTACGCTCATTTATTATCTAGAACAAGCACTTTATATATATATTGTAGGTTTTGCCATACAATAGCATAAACAGCACTTACGCTAACAATGTATTGCTTGCGTGAAGGGTTGCTTAATTCTTTAGCCGCTTACAATTTGCTGCGACTTTATTATATTTGTGATGCTTTAACTGCCGGAAATACGCCCCGGCGGTTAAAGCTTCAAATCAAAGTAGACACGGTGATAATCACTTGTTTTATCGGGCGATAGGTGTTTTCGCTGCAATATTTTTGTGTCTTTCTTAAGCGAGATTATGACCATAGAGCCTTTCTCTCCGTTTGTCGGTTCAACGCTTAAAGTTTCTAGTAACGCAGAGTTCGGGAAAGATCTCTCTCTCTTCCCGTCCCAAGAAGCTTGGGGTAATTCAATAAGAATAAGGTGTTCTTCATTGTCTAGTTCAACAGTGAACGGCGTTGCCTTGTTGGTATCAAAGGCAATGCGCAATGTGTCATTATGCTCACCAACCCTGAAGTTGAGCGCAGTTGGAAGCCCACCAAAATCTTTTGCTGGTTTTCTTTTTTTCTTTTGTGAAGGCAGAACTGATGCTGTTTTTTGTTGCGCTGTAGGCGCGCCGCGGGCCTTTGCCGGAGGTCTGTCTGGATGGCTTTTGGCTGGTGCTGGGATATTTGGTGGGGTCGCTGGCTTGGGATCGAGCTGCTGAATGTCTAATACGACATCTTGCACAGTTCGGTTATCCTTAGCATCAGCACCACCACCTTTAAGGCCTAGAGGTGGCTGTGGGCTAGGTGTTTCCTGCAGCAGTACCTCTAGTTCTTTAATCAAACCCTGGATGTCGGATTCTACAGCTGCCAAACGCACAATGGCAGGTTTGTAGGTTTCAAGTTCTCTTCTTAGGTCGGTTACGGCGTTTTCTACACGATCAAAGCGCTCTCCACTGTTTTTTATCTTCTCAGCAAAGAGAGTGTCGTAGTTAATGCCCTTCATGGGACTTAAGGCAGGTAGGCCGTTAGGCATCGCCTCAGAAGTCATTTGACCAGGTTTAAGTGGGTCGTTATCAAAGCGTGGGGGAAGGGCTATAGGTGTTCCAATACTGCCGGGGGTGTTTGTTCTACTGATGTTTTCTGGGGTATTGGAAGGCTTTGATTCGTTTTTTCCAAAGCGCAAAGTTCCACTGGGGCTACATGCTGAAAGTAGACCCAAAAATAGCGTAAAACATAGACTCAGAGCTATTTTTTTAAGCATTAAATAGTGAACCGATACCTCCGAACGGAGGTGTTAGAACTTAAGAAAGGTACGCAGCAGAAAACACCTAGTTACATAGTATCCCGAATATGTGTGATTCTTCAATAGGATATTTGAATTGTTTCACAATATGCAGCTTTTTGTTTGTGTTTTTTTTTAGCGACTTTTTGTGAAAGTTAAGTTGTATAACATGCGCTTAAACATAGTTGGTTTTTTGCATTGTCATGAGTTTTTTCTTTGGTTACAGTGTTGTCTTACTCTTTCATGGGGGGGGTGTTCGCACTATGCTTTAATATGCATTGTTTGAGGTATCTTGGAGGTTTGCTTTATGCGTAAAGCCGTGATGATAGTATTGATGTTTGTTGTGGCAACGGTTGTTTCGCGTGAGGCAGTAGCGCAGACTGCGACAGCTATGCAGGCGTTATATTTTGGTGAGTGGATTTTTTATAATAATAATGCAAATTATGACATTACTGTTAATACAGCTGGAGGTTATGCTTTTGATTCAAACGGCGTTGCTATGCTTATAGAGCCGGAGGAAGGTATTTACGATATTGAAGGTCTTACTCCGGGTGCGGAGGTGGATAGTGTTGTTATCACGCAGGCAACGCCTTTAGTGCTTAGCGGGAGCTCTTTGACTATAAATAGTTTTCATGTTCTTTACCCACAATATGTTGACGGTAGTGGTCATTTGATTATCACAATTGGGGCAACTGCTACAACGACAGGAACAGGTGTGTCTTATCCTGACGGTATTTATTCAGGCTCTATTGATGTTGATATTACTCTTAATTGATGTTGAATGATTATAAAAACAGTGTAATAAAACTAAACAACTAAAAATAAGGAAGTTTTTGATGACGAAAAGTTATGTTTTAAAAGCCGCTATATTAGTCGGTCTTTTTCTCTCTAGTGTGGTGATGAGTAAGCCGGTTTTGGCTTCTATTACGATTACGCCTGTGGAGATTATGTTTGGGGGACGTGATCGTTACAAGGACATAACTCTGGTTAATACCGGGGATACAGTGAAAAATTATGAGATGAAATTCGTTTATCACAAGATGACGCCTGAAGGAGCCTATGTGTTTGTGGAGGGCCTTGGAGAGGAAGAGTTTGATTTATCAAAACACATTGTGTTTTCACCAAGAAAAGTGCGTTTGGAACCCGGCGCGAAACAAAGGGTTCGCTTGGCTTTGAGGCGTCCTGCAGAAATTCCGTTGGGAGACCACCATGTCGGTCTGATGTTTGAATCTAAAGCTTTAGAAAAAAACACGACAGATGATGATATTCAGTTAGAGACGGGGCAAGCAAAGGCGGGGATGGTAATTAATGTAAGTTACTCAATTCCAGTTATTTTACGGGAAGGAGATCCTGACAATACGGTTGAATTTGGACAGCTTGAATTTGAGCGCAACAAGGGGTCGGGGTTACTGGACGCATTGGTGACTATTAAACGCGTGCCAGAGGGAAATCCTTATGGGGTTCTTGGGTATCTTGGCGTATATCATATAGATAGTGACGGCAATGAAGAAAAAGTTGGGGAACTCATTAATCCTCACGTTTTCCCGGAGGTTGATTCTCGGACGTTTCGGGTAATTATAAAAAAAGATATAGACGGGGGTTCGCTTCGTTTTGTTTTGAGCAAAGAAAAACGTAGCGATGAGATAATAGCGGAGAGGACATTTGTGTTGGAAAAGTAATTCTTCGCGTTGTTAACTCTCGAACGTTATAAGGCCCTTACATAATAGGGGCCTTTTTGCGTATTGGGATAGTTTTTATAATGATTATAGTTCTTCTGAATAAACAGCCTCGCTCTAAGGGATGAGGTATCTGTCATTGCCGAGTTAGTTTGTGGCTTTGGATTGTTTCGCTATGCTTGCAATGACGAAGTTTTATAAGTGCTCGCCTGCGTGTGGGCGTACGGATCCCCGTTCATGAAGTTCTGATTGTGCCGGAGATGATATCTTAGGTTATGTCTGATTCTTAATCAGAAGGACTATAACTAACGCTGTTTAGGGATGATTAGGTCTTGGGCTTAGCAGTGCAGTCGTATTTTTGTTTTGAACAACGATAAATAGGGCGAGAAAATTTTCTCACCCTATTTAGTTGTTCTCAAATACCCTTTTACGCTATCTCGTCATATTCATTAAGATATGTTTTGGGCCTATGGATAAGCAAAAATCACATCTATTGTGGCGGCATCAGGAGAAGCGTCAGCGGGTTGTGCTCCAACCGTAATTGTTGACCCTAACAACATAGTGTGAGCTGTGTTGTCTTCTGTTGTTATTTGGGTTGGGGCTCCTACTGCTGTTGATAAGGCCCCTGAAGCTGCGACAGGTCTACCATTTGCCCAATCGTATGTTGGCAGGGTAATGGCGTATGCTGCGGCGTTGGTTCCCCAATCGTCGTTACATGTTGCGTAAACGTCAATGGTTGCAGCGCCGGGAGGAGTTAGTGTGATGTTGCCGGGCTGTGCACCTGCTGTGATTTCTGTTGCCTGTGATGGGGCAACTGCTCCTGGAGTTACTACACCTGTATCGGCAGCCATAACAAGTGTTATGTCGTTGGTGTCGAAGTGCAGGAACCATGTTCCAAAATCCATAATGGCAGATTGGTTAACTGTGAAAGCACTGCTTGATCCAAGGGTTACACCTAGGTTAACTGTTCCCTGTGCAAAGGTGTTTTTAGCTACTGTCGATGCGCCAAGCGCTGCAACGCAGGCAAATGCCAACAGCTTTAGGGTATTGCGTCTCATTATAGGTTTCTCCTTAAATTAATTCCCTAGATTTTAAATACTGCTACTCAGTAAAATAAGACAAGATTATTTATAATTCTTATCCTTCATGGATAACACACAAATTCAGCTAAATCATTACTAATATTATGTATTCCACAAGAATAATTGTGGTTAGTTCAAATTGCAAGAACCAAGCTACATTCTTAAACAAGAATATTTATTTGTCAATGCTGCACGTTTATGTTTTACTGTGATAGCGGTTTTCTGACTTTTTTCCACAGAGTTTTACATTAGTTATTAACAAGTTTGATAAACTCTTATGATTTTAATTGTGCGCTACAAATATTTTTTGTCGCTGTTTTTGTGCGTAATTTGTTGCGCGCAAATTAGTTATGTGTGCGCAGAAGTTCCTGATGATTCTTTTCCTCGGCACAATAGTGGGATTACGTACGCGCAACGCTTGTCTTTGGCTCGTGATTTTGTGGCTAGGCTTAAGACAGGGATTGATCGTGCAGATATGAATCCGGGGTTGAATAATTTTGAAACGAGTAAAAAAAGTATTGTAAAAAACATTTTACCTGAAGGTGAGATGCTGATATTTCAGCCTATTTTAGAAAAAGGATTTCGGCTGAAAGGTATGATCATTGGTCAAATGCACCATGGAGAAGTTGTTTTATCGTTAAGGGATTTTGTAGATATATTGCAGCTAGCTATAAATATTGAACAAGACGGGCAAAAGGCGAGTGGGTGGTATATACGGGAAGACAGGCCTTTTTCTTTGGATATGGTGCAAAAAGTAGTTAACACCACTAAAGGTGATTTCGATATCTCGGATAATGTATTCACTAAAGACGGTGATGTATATGTCCCTGTTGATGAATTGTCACGCTGGTTTGGTTTTGACATTGATGCTGAAGTTGATTCTCAGGAGTTTGTGTTAACAGCTGATATTATGCTGCCTGTTCAGGAAAAAGAAGAGCGTAAGAGGAATAAATATACGCGCAGTAAAACATTTGAGCCAACGCTTCCTTTGGGAGGGGAAGCTAATACAATGGTAGGGATTCCTGTAGTAGATGTGTCCACAAACTCTACTTACAATAAAAGCAGAAATGATGATGAAGGAGAATATTATCACCGTGCCTATGTCACGACAGCCAGTGATTTTGCTAAAGGGACGTTAGTAACCAAGTCTTCAATAGATGATAACAACCAGTTGTCGAGAGTGCGGGCTACTTACAAGCAGAATTCTCTAAAGGGTGATTTGCTTGGCTCGCTAAAGGCTAAACGTATAGAGCTTGGAGACGTTACAACAACAAACACACCAATTGGTGGTGGAATTTCACAAGAGTTGGGAATGCGTATTACTAATACAGATCCTATTCGTAACTATATGCGGGCGCATACGGTTATTTCAGGAAATGCTATTCCGGGATGGGATGTTGAGCTTTATCGAAATACTCAGTTTCTTGGGCTTGTTACTGTTGGTGATGACGGATTTTATAGTTTTGATGATATTACACTATATAGTAGCGACAATAATTTTCGGCTTGTTTTTTATGGACCACAAGGAGAGCAGCATGAGGAAACGGTATATGTGCCGTATGACAAGGATTTGCTCTCGCGCGGTGAAGGAATCTACGACATATCTGTTAGTTTTGATGGGCAAAATGCATACGTTAAAAGGGACTTAAAAAGCTCTGATGAAGATCGGGGGACTTTGAATATTGCGGCAATGTATGAAAAAACTTTGTCTGGAGGAATAACGGGAAGCGTTGGTTTTCGTAGTAATGAGGATAATGGTAATCGAGATTATATCGGAAGCGCAGGGGTTTCCTGGGCTCTTAAGGAGGCTTTGATCAACGCTGATTTAGGGGTTGATGATGAGGGTGATGCGACGGCTGAGCTTTCTGTACGTCGTGATTTTGGTGATCATGAAATAAATTACACCAATAAATGGCGTCAGGCTAATTTTGATGGGAGCTCTTCGTTTATTGATGGGGGTGATACCTTTAATAATAACCTTAGTATTAGCGGGCCGTTTTTTGCGCCACATGAAGATGTTTCTTCTCGTTATAGCGCTGTTTTTGCTTATGATTCCGTAGAAGGGGAGGATCCAAGTTTATCATCTGCTTTTGGACTGAGCCTAGGTTATCGTAATGCAAATTTTAATGGCCGATTGCAGCATGAAACGGGAGGTGGTTTGAAAGATGATCAACTTGATTCGATTGTAAATTTGAGCTTAAAAAGGGGCAAGAATTATTTACGTTTGATGTCAAATTATGAAATTACTCCGGATGCTCGCCTCGATGCATTATCGGCATCATATTCCAGAGACATAAATGATAAAATTGACTTTGGTTTGAGTGTTAATAAGGATATGGATCAGTCTTTGGTCGGGTATCAAGCCAGACTCGATTGGCAGGCTGGTTTTGTTAGTATTTCACCAAGTGTATCTTATAATTCGGAAGATGATTTTTTTGCTGGTTTGAATACGCGTTTTGCTTTAGCTCGTGAACCGATAACCGGCCGTATAAAAATGCATGATCGTGCTATGACGAATAATGCGTTTGTTAGTGCGTTTGTTTATCTTGATAAAAATGGCGATGGTAAGTTTAATGAAAAGGACGAGCCTTTACCTGAGATTGTTGTCAGTGCTCCGCAAAACGGACGCCGGGCAGAGACTGATGAAAAAGGAATTGCGTTTTTTGATAGTATGTCTGATCTGCGTTTGACAGATGTGTATGTCGATCAGGAATCATTACCTGATCCGGCTTGGATACCGGGGTTTGAAGGAATATCTATTTTACCTCGTAAAGGTTATGTGGCGCAGGTTGAGTTTCCAATCCATATGTCTGGTGAGCTGGATGGTACAGTTTACGCAAATGTTGTGCCTTTGCCTGATGAAGCTGTGGCACAAATCGAGCCAGCTTCAGGGGTTGCTCCAGAGGAGGGGGGAGAAGAGAAGTATGATATTGCATTGGGAACATATCAGCAGGAGTTAGCAAAAAGTGGTGGAGTAGATAAACCGAAAGCCCAAGGTTTTGTGAAGGCGGAGTCTCAACCAGTTCCTCTGCGGAATATCGAGTTGCAGCTCTATAATGACAAAGGGAACGTTGAGCAAAAGATTATAACGGATGTTGATGGTTTCTATTATTTTACAAATATACCACCAGGGCGTTACTTTCTGATGATCAGTGAGGGCAGTGCTCAGCGTAAGAATATTATTCGCCCTAAGCCCCAGCCAATTGAAATTACATATGATGGTACGTTGATTTATGATCATAAGATATATGTTGATACAGGGGAGGGGGATGTCCCTAGTGAGATTATGGCGGATTTGAAGGCATATAAGGAACGTCATCCTCATGTACATTTCGATGACGAACAATCTGATTTGGTTCTTAATTTGGGAGAATTTAACTCACGCCTTCTAATGTCTTTGGTGTGGTACAAGTTGCGTACTCGTTATGGGGAAATCTTTGGCGAGCAGACACATTCTTTGGTTCCACCGGCGCAGAGTTATGCTGATGCTAAAACCGGAAAACATTCATTGCGCGTGGCTCTCCATGATAAGACGCTTGATGAGGCTTATTCAATGTGCCGTAGTTTTTTGGCCCGGGATCAGTATTGTAAGGTAGAAATTTATTCATCTTATATGAAGATGATTGCTGATAAGGCTGATCTTGCTAAGCTCTCCGAGGAGGCTAAGGAAGAAAAAGACGTCAAGGTTTCCAAAGAAGAAGGCTTGATAAAAGAGGAAGGTGTTACAGCAACGGCGACGGCTGCGCCGCTAGATATTGCAAATAATGTCGGGGTTATTGAAGAAGTTAAGGAAGATGAAGTTTTTGAGGTCGCTGATGTTTTTGTAGAAACAGAGGAAGAAGACTTCGTTGAAGAAGACGTGATTAAACAAGAGAGATTTACTCCTGCAGGTGAGTTTAAAAATATTTCGAATGTTTCTAGAGTAATCGTCCCCTAGGGCTAAAGGTCGTTTTTTCTATCCCCTCTTACCGATATAATTTTTTTAAAGTTACATATTGACTAACTAGTCAGTCCGTGTCATTCTATAATTAGAGTGACTAGTTAGTCATTTCTTTTTTTTATAGGGTCATATGTTATGAATGATAAAAAAACATTGATTATGGATGCGGCTATTCGGCTTTTTGCCGAGGACGGGGTCGGTGTTCCTACGGCAAAAATAGCTAAGGAAGCTGGTGTGTCTAATGGGACGTTGTTCAATTATTTTGAAAGCAAGCAGATCCTTATTGAGGGAGTTTGCTTATATGTCATAGAAAGAATGGCCCATGAGATAATTGGTGATTTCGATCCTGATGCTGACATAAAAGAAATGTTTTCTCATTCGTGGAGAGCTTACATTCGTTGGGCGCAAAATAACCCGTTGGAACATAAGGTTCTTGGTTTACTGAAATATTCGCAAATTTTGGGTGAAGAAACCGAACAAAAAATTGATAGCTTTTTTGAGCCGTTCAATAAAGCCACGGAACGAGCAGTTAAAGATAAGATAATGATAGATATTCCTTTAGAGCTTATGTCTCGTATGGCTTGTGCGTATATGGATGCAGTGATTGCTTACATACGTGAATACAAGCTTAATAAAAGCGAGATTACAGATATCATTGAAAAGAGCTTTCAAATGCACTGGAAAGGTATTTCAGTATGACGCAGAAGATCGCTGTCATAACGGGTGCTAATAGCGGTATTGGCTTTGAAACGGCTCTAGGGATGGCTGAAGCTGGTTATGTTGTGGTCATGGCTTGTCGCTGTGAAGATCGGGCTGAATCTGCGTGTCGTCGTATATTAAAACGTGTGCCAAACGCACAGTTGGATATTTTGTTGCTGGATTTAAGCAGCCTTGTGTTGATTAGAAAGTTCGCGGCTGAGTTTAGAACTAAATATGATCATCTGGATATCCTGATTAATAATGCAGGTATATTAAGATATAACGGCGAGCGTACAGAAGATGGATTTGAAGCGCAGTTAGGTGTGAATTATCTTGGCCATTTTCTTCTTAGCTCTTTGCTGATTGATATGATGCCTGATAGTAGTAAGTCGCGTGTTATTTCAATTGGTAGTGTTGCTCACAAGAGTGCAGTTATTGATCTTGATGATTTGAATTATGAATGGCGCTTAAAGTTTGATGGTGCTTATAACCAGTCCAAGCTGGCTTGTTTGATGTTTTCTGATGAGCTGCAACGCAGATTAGGAGCTGCAGGTAAAGAAATTCTGTCAGTTTGTGCACATCCGGGTGGAACAGATACTGGCATATTCGATGCTGTGTCACGGCCATATTATTACTTTATGAAACTTTTTGTAGCGCCTTTCGTTACTCATTCGAATGAAAGTGCAGCTCAACCACTTATTTGCGCGGCGTTGGGAACAGATATAATGGGTGGTGAATATATTGGGCCACAAGGGATTATGGATCTTAAAGGGCCACCAGGTCGTGCTAGGCGGACGGAATATTCCAAGGATGCGAGTATCGCCAAGAGACTTTGGGATGAAAGTGAAAAACATATTAATTGTAAATTTATAATTTAGACGTAGAGATTTTATTTAGATGAAAGGAAAGATTATGCTTTTCAAACAAACGGGGTTGTTAGCTTTAGCACTGATGGCAGTGATACCGCTATCAGCTTGTAATGATAGTAGGGCGCAGTCTTCTGCCGAGCAACAGGCGGCCATGCAGGGTATTCCTGTTCGGGTTGAGAAACCACAGGTTCAGAAAATAACAGAATGGAGCGAGTTTACAGGTCGTTTCCAAGCTATGCAGCGTGTGGAGATACGAGCTCGCGTGAGTGGCTATCTTGATGAAGTTAAATTTGAGGACGGTCAGGTTGTGCAGGAAGGCGATGTTTTGTTTGTTATTGACCAACGTCCATTCCAAATAGCTTTGGACAGTGCACAAGCACGTTTTGATGCTGCTAATAATGAATATAAGCGTGCTAAAAAGTTGCGTTCCAGTAGGGCTATATCTGAAGAAGATTATGATGCGCGTTTGCAAGCTATGCGTATTGCCAAGGCTGATTTGAATAAGGACAAACTTAATCTGGAGTTTACCGAGGTTAAGGCTCCTTTTACTGGCCGTATCAGTAATAATCGTATTGATGTAGGTAACTTGGTAAAGGGCGATTCGACGCTGTTAACAACGCTTGTGACTACTGCTCCGATTGAGTTTTATTTTGAGGTAAGCGAAACGGATATGTTGAAATATTCTCGTGCGCGTAAGAATGGTTATGCAGCTCAGGATATTGCCAAGGGCTATCCGATTTATGTGCGTCTTCAAGATGAGGAGGACTTTATTCATGAGGGGAAAATTAACTTTCTTGATAATGAGCTAGCTTCAGACACGGGCACAATTCAGGTGCGTGCGGTATTTGATAACAAGGATGCCATTTTTGAGGTTGGTATGTTCGCGCGTATGCGTATAGCAAATGGAGCACCGGGGGATCGGGTGCTTGTTTCTCAAGAAGTTATTGGGACAGAGCAGACACGTAAATATGTTTATGCGCTGGACGGCGATAATAAAGCGGTGCGCAAATATGTTACGCTTGGTGATGTTACCGAGGATGGATTGCAGGTCATTCGTGAGGGGTTATCTGCGGATGATCGCATTATTGTCGGCGGACTTCATATGGTTCAGCCTGGTGCTTTGATTGCGCCGATAGAAGGCTCTCCCGGCCAGCAGTCGCAAACACCAGTGCAAGCTGAAGCAGGGGAGTCTGAATAATGAAATTCTCCCACTTCTTTATTGATCGACCACGTTTCGCGATGGTCATCTCCATGATGATCGTTGTTTTCGGAGTGTTGTCTTATTTGGCTTTGCCTGTGGCTCAATACCCCGAGATATCTCCTCCACAAGTGCAGGTAGTTGCGGCATATCCCGGCGCTAATGCTGAAACCGTGGCAGAAACGGTTGCTACGCCATTAGAGCAAGAAATCAATGGTGTGGAAGACATGATATACATGTCTTCGCAGTCTTCTAATGATGGCTCTATGACGCTAAGTGTTACGTTTAAGTCCGGGACTGATATTGATACAGCTCAGGTGTTGGTGCAAAACCGAGTGGCTGCGGCTGAACCGCGATTGCCGGAAGAAGTGCGTCGCCGTGGTGTGACCACAATCAAAAACTCACCGGATATTTTGATGGCGATTAATTTGTATTCGCCGGATGCAACGTATGACCTGAACTATATCGGTAACTACGCCAACTTGCAGATTAGTGACAGGCTCAAACGTTTGGATGGCGTGGGGAATGCCATGGTATATGGCGCCAGTGATTATGCTATGCGCTTATGGTTTGATCCTGATCGTATGGCGTCATTGGGGTTAACCTCTCAGGATGTGATTAATGCGGTTCGTGGCCAGAATGTGCAAGTTGCCGGGGGTGTGCTAAACCAGAACCCAATATCGAAACAGCAAGCTTTTGAGTTGTCTGTGCAAACAAAAGGCCGATTGATCGATAAAGAGGAATTCGAGGATATTATCGTAAAATCCGGTAAAGGCGGTGCATTGGTTCGATTAAAGGACGTTGCCAGAGTTGAGCTTGGAGCTGAAAGTTACATAACGCGCAGCTATTTAGGCAAGAGCTCTTCTGTAGTGATAATGATGACTATGCGTCCCGGTGCTAATTCGCTGGAAACGGCAGATCGTGTTCTGGCTGAAATGGAAACTATTGCCAAAGATTTTCCGGCCGATCTCGAATATAAGGTTCTCTATAATCCTACTGATTATATTGCACAGTCCATTGATGAGGTGTTCCTAACTTTATTAATTGCCATGGTGCTTGTGATCCTAGTTATCCTCGCATTTTTGCAAAGCTGGCGAACGGCGATTATACCGGTTATTGCTATTCCGATTTCTCTTATCGGGACGTTTGGCCTTATGCTCGCTTTTGGGTATTCGCTAAATATGCTCTCGCTCTTTGGGCTGGTGCTGGCGATTGGTATCGTTGTGGATGATGCCATTGTTGTGGTCGAAAATATTGAGCGCAAGCTGCGCGAAGGTGTCGAAATTAGAACGGCTGCAAAGGATACCATGACCGAAGTGGGATCGGCTTTGATTGCTACGTCTTTGGTCCTGGTTGCGGTTTTTCTTCCAACAGTTTTGATGGAGGGTATTACCGGGCAGTTCTATAAACAATTCGGTGTGACTATTGCTGCTGCTACTATGCTTTCAACCGTGGTTACTCTTACTTTGAGTCCGGCTATGGCTGTGATTTTTATGAAGGCGCCGGAAGAGGATAATGGTGGTATTTTTTCTGCCCCTGCGCGGCTGTTTAACAGCTTTATGGATAAACTAGCGGGAGGGTATGGTTTTATTGTCAGCAAACTTGTTCGTATAAGCTTTCTTGTAATTCTGCTTTATGTTGGGCTGATTGCGCTTACCGGTTATGAGTTTACCAAGATTCCAACCGGGTTTATTCCTGATCAGGATCAGAGTGTTGTATTTGCTATTGTTAACTTACCTGCTGGAGCTTCTTTGGATCGGACGGATGCTGTTATTGAAAAGGCAGTGGAGGCGTTTTCCAAGATTCCTGATGTTGAAGATACAGTTAGTGTCGTAGGTTATTCGGTCGCTACTAATACAATTTCTAGTAATGCCGGAGCAATTTTTGCTGTGCTCAAACCCATTGCGCAACGTCGCCATATCAATGATATTCTTGCTGATATGAACGCATTAACGCGGACGATTGATGAGGCTTTTGTCGTGGCAGTTCCGCCTCCTCCTGTACGTGGTATGGGAAATGCCGGTGGTTTCAAGATGATGATTCAAGATCGTGCCGGAAAAGGGCCAAAAGCTCTTGAGCAGGCAGCATGGGCGTTGGCGATGGCTGCTAATCAGGCTCCGGAAGCGACTTCTGTTTACACTTTCTTTGAAACCAATACTCCGCGTGTTTACCTCGATATAGATCGAGAGAAAGCAAGGCGCTTGAAAGTGGATTTACAAGAAGTTTTTGGTGCTTTGGAAAATAATCTTGGTTCGGCTTATGTTAATGACTTTAACTTCCTTGGCCGTACCTTCCGCGTGATGGCGCAGGCTGATGCTCCTTACCGTCTGACAAAAGACGATGTTATGCGTTTGCGAGTGCGTAGCTCTGAAGGGCATATGATTCCTATAGGCTCTTTGGCTACAATTAAGGATACAGCAGGCCCTTCACGTATGCCGCGCTATAACCTGTTTCCTTCGGCTGCTGTGAGCGGTAATACAGCTCCGGGCTATAGCTCGGGTCAAGCTTTGGCGCGTATGGAGCAATTGGCAGAAGATGTTTTGCCGGATGGCTTTGGTTATGAATGGACAGAGCTTTCCTATCAAGAAAAAGCAACAGGAAATACTGCGATTTATATTTTCTCATTAGCTGTGCTTTTTGTGTTCCTGTTGCTCTCTGCGCAATACGAAAGTTTCTCATTGCCGCTGGCGATTATATTGATCGTGCCGATGTGTTTGCTTTCTGCAGGAGCAGGGCTCTTAATTGGGGAGACAGCTAATAACGTTCTGACACAAATCGGATTCATTGTTTTGATTGGCTTGGCTTCGAAGAACGCTATCTTGATTGTCGAGTTTGCTAAGCAGAATGAAGATGAAACAGACATGGATCGCTTTAAGGCTGTTGTTGAAGCCTGTAAGACGCGTTTGCGCCCAATCTTGATGACGGCTTTTTCCTTTATTTTGGGAGTTGTGCCACTTCTCGTTGCTACCGGAGCAGGGTTTGAAATGCGTAGGGCGATTGGTCTGACAGTGTTTAGTGGTATGCTAGGCGTTACATTGTTTGGTTTGTTCTTTACTCCTGTGTTCTATGTGCTATGCCGGAAGATATCCAGATCAGGAAAAAAGAAAAAGTCAGTAGAAACGCCAGAAATAAAGAAAGAAAAGGATCTTAAAGATGCGTAGGAATATTAAAACACTGCTTCTTATTTCATCTTGTGCTTTGGCTTTAAGCGCCTGTAAAACTACGCGAGATCTTGAGGTGCCAAATGCTCCTGCTGGTTTTGAACAAACGGATGTAACAGCTCTTGGTAATGAGCGGTTTCAAACTTCTGAGCCTGTTGTGTCATGGTGGAAAACCTTGGAAGATGAGCAACTGGACTTCCTTATTTCTTGGTCTATGGATCATAATAAGGATATTGGTATAGCTCTGGCCAATTTGCAGGAAGCACGCAGCCTTGCAAGTGGTACTAAATTTGATCGTTTCCCAACGGTAACGTCCAGCGCATTGTATAGTCGTGATTATGCCAGTAAGGAAACGGGCGTTCCTGTGAGCGATCGGAGCAATAATGTGTATAATACAGGCTTTGGTGCTTCGTGGGAGATGGATCTGTTTGGCCGGGTATCTTCCCGCATTGACGGGGCTGAAGCGCGTGAGCTTGCGTCTATGGCTGATTTGCGCGGTGCTTATGTTGCTGTTGCCGCTGAAGTGGCGCGTAGCTATGTGGCTCTTCGTGGTTCTCAATATCGCTTGAGTATCGCTAAGAGAAATGCAGAAAACCAAAAAGAAACTTATGAGCTTACAAAGCGTTTAACAGAGGGCGGGCGCGGAACACAGCTTGATGTGTCGCGCGCATTGACCCAGCTTGAGCTGACGCAGAGTACGGTTCCTGCGCTAGAAGCTGCGGTTAGCGCTAATATCCACCGTATATCGGTATTAACAGGACAGGTGCCTGATACGTTGCGTGAGGTCTTAAGCGAGGCCAAGCCAATGCCTAGTATTCCTGTGAGCGTTAATCTTGGAAATGTGACTGATTTATTGCGTCGCCGCCCGGATGTTGTCTCGGCAGAGCACAGCTTGGCTGCGGCTACGGCTGATTATAATGTCGCTGTTACGAATCAGTTTCCTGTTGTGAGTGTTATTGGCTCGCTTGGTTTTGTAGCTACCAGCTTATCGAGCTTTGGATCAACGGCTTTGGCGGCCTCGGTTGGGCCGAGCGTGAGCTGGCAGGCGTTTGATATGGGGCGTGTGCATGCGCAAATAGATCAAAGTGATGCGCGGGCGCATCGTGCTTTGGTTACGTATGAAAAGACAGTGCTTGAGTCTTTGGAGGAATTGCAAACATCTGTGAGTGATTTTTCTAAAGAGGAAGAGCGTCGCGGCTATTTACAGAGGGCTGCTCGCTCTAGTAAGGAGTCAGCTACATTGGCGCGTCAACGCTACGAAGCCGGGGTTGATACGTTCCTTGATGTGCTGAACGCGGAAGCTACATTGTTAGCGGCAGAAGATGGTCTTGCACAAAGCGAGATTAATGCTGCGCTCGACCTTATCTCCGTATATAAAGCACTAGGCGGCGGTTGGCAGGGGAAAGAGATTTAGCTTTTGCGATATCATGATAATAGCAATATATGTTCCATGAATAAATTTTATTCCTTGTAGTTTTTTCCATCCAGAATTTCTTTTAGTTCTTCTGAGCTTTTAATATATACGTCTCTTTGCGGGAAGGGGATTTCAATGTCGTGCTTCTTTAGCTCTTTCCAGATTGCTTGCCGAAGCTTAGAGGCTGCAACCGGCATATCACATACGTTTCTTATAAAAACCCGTATATCAAAGATTAGTGCACTATCTCCAAAGTCCTTAAAAATAACGGACGGAGCGGGGCTCTTTGATACTAGATCACTTTCAGTTACGAGCTTGAGTAATAAGTCTTCTACCATCTGAGGGTCAGAGCTATATGACACGCCTAAGGTAATGACTATTCGCCCCGTTTTATCTTTATGCGTCCAATTCTTTACAGAAGATGATATGAGTTCGGCATTAGGGATGATAATAGATGTCCGATCAAAGCTTTGAATTTCCGTCGCCCTAACACTAATTTTTTTGACTATCCCTTCTCCTGAACCCACAACAACCCAATCACCCACTTTAATTGGGCGTTCAAATAATAAAATTAATCCCGATACAAAATTACTAACGATGCTTTGAAGGCCAAAACCAATACCAACAGATAGCGCTCCTGCGATTAATGCCAAATTGCTTAAATCAAAACCGACAGAAGCGATAGAAGACATGAGCGCAATGGCAAGGCCTATGTAACCAACCACCTGAACAATTGATAAGCGAACAGATACTGCCATACGCGTTTTTGTAAGGACTTTTTCACCGAGTATTTTTTGGAAAAGGCGTGTTGCGAACAAAAGAACAAAGAACAAAGCTACTGCTGCAGCTAAGCTGGATAAAGAAATTGTTACACCGCCAATTTTAATGCCTGACAATGCTTGGTAAATTAAAAGTCTAATACCTTCCCACTCAACGCCTATAATGGCAGCAACAACCGGTAAGCATAAGAATAAAAGAGCAGCATCAACACTTAGTGCCATCCAATACAATAATAGATGATCTTCTTTTTCTGTTTTTGGATGGAAAAAGCCTTCTATCCGAATGAGAGCCCTTCTAATTATGGCTCTTATGATTATCACGGCCATGACAAGATTAGAGAGCATCACGGACTGCTCAAAAACAAAGCGTGTTAATGCAACGTAACCTAGGGCATTAGCCAAGAGAATAAAGGCGCCGATCATAAAGCCTAAATAGAAAAAACGGCGTCTAATCAAAAAGGGTTTTTGCTTATTTTTCTTCCTGATTAGCCCCAGAAAAAATACCAAAATTAGTACCGCAAAGGCTGTCGTAATAATAAAACTTTGAGCGACAACAAGTTCTACGGGGACATTAAGTTGCTGGCCAATTTGAAGCAGTAGAAAATCAGCACTAAATAATATTACGGACGCAGAATTTAAAAAAGCGATTGTTTTTCGAATAGTGCCCGAGCAAGACAGCATCCATGACTTCGTGAGTGCAAATAATGCAAACAAAGCTAATAGTAAAACATTATAGGCAAGTGGTATATTTTGAGTGCCTATTAAGCCTTGCCTTTCGATAACAAGAAGAATTAGCAGTAATCCGGCAAATCCAGTAATAAATGTGAAGAATATGGAATATCCGCTATAAGCCAGTCTTTGCGTTAACGAAGCCTCTGGAAGTGAGGCAATCTTGCGCCGAAGGTTTTTAGTATTGATTGTAAAAGAAAATAAAATGATGATGAAAAAAGCAAAACTAGCAAGGCTTAGTGATAGTAAGAACTTTTGTTTGCTATTTGGGTTTTGCAGGAAAGCTTTTTCCCAATTCTTTGCAACAGCCACAATCGTCTTGTCTTGATCGACCTTTACCTCATTCCAAAAATCAGCGTTAAATAACGAAGTATTGTTTTCTAGTATTTTACCAATGAATTGATTACGCCGAATAGCGGCTAAACGCTCCAAGAGCCGCGTCGATTTAGAGTCTAATGCATCAACTTGTGTCTGTATCCCCAGCACAATTTGAAACTCTTTATTAAGCCTCTCGCGTAGCTCTCTTATTGCTTCGGGCTCACTTATTTCACTATCAACCTCTGGAGCAGCGCCTATATCATCAATCTCAGCCTTTAGTGATTCATCAAATGGTCTGACAAAATCTCTAATTTCGACGATGCGCGCCTTTATTTGCTTAACATTTTGTCTGGTATCGAACAGTCTTTGATCATCAAGCGTAACATCCACTAAAGTGGGTTCTAGAGTTTCCAGGTCTTTTTGTTTTATATCTAGTTCTTTTTGTATTTCTCCTAGATCAACCTTATCCTGAGCAATAACAACAAAAGGGAGAAGACACAAAAAGAGGATACACAGAATAGTCTGAGTTTTACGGAACATATGTTTTAACCTTATTATACGCAACAGCATTGCAGTTTTTTAAATATTGGGCAAGAGTATTTGGAGTTAACCCAACTTCGTTAATCTTTGCGATACTACCGTAATGAAATCCTATTGGTAGTTACGTACCTTGTATAGGATTTAACCCTTGAACATAAGTAATACATAGCTAAGATGTTTATACACCATACATCATCGTTATAAAATTCGAGGACGATTCATGCTGAAGAGATTTATTGCTGTTTTCATTCTTTTTGTTCTAGCAACCGCGCACGCTTTTGCAGAGTCTCCGATTGATGGGCAGATTGATGATCCCGTATTTGTTGAATTTTCATCTCAAAGAAAAACGGACAATAAAAGCAATGTCAGTTTGCATTTCAATATAAACAGAGATCGTTGCAAGGCATATTATGGAGGTAGTTATTATTCTCCTTGTCGTCCTCGTTTGGGACTTAGGGGGAAAAAAGTAGAAGGCGGTGTGTCTGTTTCGCCGCATATTGACGGGGAGTGGCGCTGGCGAGATGATTATACTTTAACTTTTATACCAGCAGAACATTGGCTCTCTAGTCAGAATTATGTGGTTGATATTGACCTTGATGCTTTGCATGTTCCAAAACGCGTCTTTTTTCCTAAAAAGCATAGAAGAACGACAACACTTATCAAAACAAAACCACTGAGTGTTATCATTTCAAATATGCATTATATGCAGGACCCTAATGACCCTGAGCGTAAAATGGTTACGGCACGGTTAAGTACTAACTATCCTGTCATTGCAAAGACTCTAAAAGAGCGCATAACTTTTACCCTTGAAGAAGGCGCGAAAGATACTCTTTCAGTTATGGAAAGGGATTTGCCGTTTGAATTTCAGGCACAATCTAATCAAATAACGGCCAATCTTGCAGTGCCAATTAAGACGTTGCCGGATAAAGATCTATATTTGAAACTTACTATTCCACCGGGCGTTCAACCTGCTTTTGGTGGTCAATTATCGTCTGGAATATTTAAAGAGCGGGCACGGGTTCCCAGCTTGTTAAATTACCTTGAATTCAAATCCTCATCGACCGTTATCGTAAGACAAGAAGATGGAACACCAGAGCAAATATTGTCTTTAGAAACAAATGTGAAAGCGAAACCTTTTGATTTGCTAAGTAAAACCAAATTTTATCTTTTGCCATTTGCGCATCCGGTGACAGGGCGTTCAAAAGAAGACGGTGCAAAGGAGCCTTATCGCTGGCAGGCCGAAAATGAAGTTACGTCAGCTATTTTAGAACAATCAGAAAAAGTTTCTTTAAGCTCTGTATCAAAGCCGGATGAAGATATTACACAGTTTGGCTTTAAATTTAAAGCGCCAGCCGGACGTTATCTTTATATGTCGGTAGAAGAGGGATTCAATGCGTTTGGTGGTTATACGCTGGAAAAACCGTATGACGCTATTTTAAAAGCGCCAGCCTACCCAAATGATATCGAGATTATGCAAGAAGGCAGTATTTTGACTTTGAGCGGGGCAAAAAAGTTATCTTTGCATGCGCGTGGCACAGATCATTTGAAAATAGAGGTAGCGCAGATATTGCCCGAAGCTATACAGCATTTTATCTCGCAAACGCGGGGTGATATTCGTGCGCCGAACTTTAAGAACTGGAATTTCGATAAAGAAAATATCGCGCATATTGATACAAAAGATTTGAAAATGGCGTATCTTTCTCCGCATGATCCTCAATACACGTCTTTTGATTTTTCTCCTTATTTGAAAAACGATCGTAAAGGCATTTTTCTTTTAAAAATTCGGGGTATTAAAGACAAAAAGACGGTTGGCAATACAACGCAGAGATTTGTTCTGGTTACAGATATGGGGCTATTAATCAAGCATAATGCGGATCAAAGCCGTGATGTGTTTTTGACGTCCTTTAAAGACGGAGGGCCAATCGCTCAAGCAAGCATTTCTGTTCTTGGTAAAAACGGTGTTGAGATTTTCACAGGTAAAACCAACAAAGAAGGCCATATAAGTCTGCCTGATTTTAAGGGGCACACAGGTGCGCGCCAGCCTGTAGTAATTGTTGCAAAGAAAGGTGAGGATTATGCCTTTATACCTTATGATCGTGAAGACCGGAAACTGAATTTATCTCGTTTTGATGTCGGGGGAATACAGATTGCAGCCAAAGGATTAAACGCTTTTTTGTTTAGTGATAGGGGGATTTATAGGCCAGGTGAAACGGCTAATATAGGCATGATTGTAAAGAATGCTGACTGGAAAAGCTTGCCGCCAATATTGCCGTTAAAAGCAGTTATTACTGATCCGAGAGGGCGTATTGTTAAAGAGGAACTTTTGAATTTCTCATCGCCGGGATTAAACGACATTTCGCTTGAAACAGGAGAGATATGGCCAACAGGAACATACTATGTTCATCTTTATATTGCAGATGACGGGCGGCAAGGTAGCTCGATTGGGAATACTTCTCTGCGCGTTGAAGAATTTCAGCCTGACCGTCTTAAAATCAAAACAGATTTTCTGGAAAATGATGAGGAAATCGAGGCTAAACAAGGGTGGCTAAAACCCGGTAATTTAAAATCCAGTGTTATGTTGACCAATTTATATGGTACAGCCGCCTCAAGCCGGGCGATCAAAGCAAAGGTGAGTTTAAATCCGGCGCATCTGTATTTTAAAGAACACGCGGAGTATCATTTCTTCGATCCTTATCCGGCCAAGCCGCAAACCATCCATTATGATCTGCCAGAGGTTAAAACAGATAATAAAGGACAGGCTTTTGTTCTTTTAGGGTTGGAGCATCAGGACGAAGCAACCTATGCCTTAAACCTTGAAACAACTGGTTATGAGGCAGGAAGCGGGAAGGGGGTGACAGCTTATAACACAGCTTTGGTTTCTCCTATGGCGTATGTGATCGGGTATCATAGCGATACAAATTTGGGTTATTTAAAGAAAGAAAAGGCATATAGCCTTTCCTTTAAGGCTTTAAATCATAAGCTTTCACCTGTGGCTGTTTCGGATCTTTCATTGGTTCTGTCGAGAAAAACATACGTTTCTACATTGGTTAAGCGTTATAATGGCTCATATGTTTATGAATCCGTTCCTAAGGAAGAGACTTTTAAGACGGCCAAGTTTTCAATTCCTGAAAACGGGAATGTATTGACGTTACCGACAGATGATTTGGGCGAGTTTATTTATCGTCTTAAAACAAAAGAGGGATTGATTGTAGCTGAAATTCCTTTTTCTGTTGCCGGGGAAAGACAACAAAAGGGCAATATAGATCGTGAAACTGTTTTAAGGCTTATTACAAACAAACAGGATTATAGTGCAGGTGAAAAGATAGAGTTGAATATCTCTGCGCCATACAAAGGGGCAGGACTTATTACTTTGGAAAGCGATCATGTCTTGGCTCACAAATGGTTCAAAACCGATAAGACAAAGACAATTCAATCTATAAAAATTCCCGAGGATCTTGCAGGTAAAGCGTATGTGAACGTTTCTTTTGTCAGGGATATAAACTCTCGTGAAATCTATTTAAGCCCGCTTAGTCATGCTGTGGTTCCTTTCACGGCAAATACAAAAAGCCGCTCTGTTTCTATTGAGCTGGATTTGCCGGAAAGTGCAAAACCTGGTGAACAATTCGAAATAAAATATAAAGGAAACAAAAAAGGTAAAGCGCTTATTTTTGCGGTTGATGAAGGCATTTTACAGGTGGCAGGCTATGACACACCTGATCCGGTTGATTACTTTCTTTTGAACCGGGCTCTTCAAGTGCAGACGTCGCAAATGCTTGATTTGCTTATGCCTGAATATGCTTTGATAAAAGAGCTCTCGGCAAATGGTGGTGGCGCAGCCTTGGAAAGTGCTGCTTTGGGTAAACATCTAAACCCCTTTAAACGCAAAATATTAGCGCCTGCAGTTTACTGGTCCGGTATTGTGGATCTGGATAAAGAAGAAAAAACATTGAGCTTTAGTCCGCCTGCTCATTTTAATGGTCAGCTTCGATTTATGGCTGTAGCAGTTGGTCAGGGTAATGTTGGCAGCGCTGATAAGGAGATGACTGTACGGTCTGATATTGTGATCACGCCAAACGCGCCTATTTTTTTGGCACCGGATGATACGGCTAAAGCCAGTGTAACGATTGCCAACGGTGTTAAAGGATCAGGGAAAGACGCTGAATTATTTTTCCGTCTAGAGCCTTCCGCAGGGTTAAGCGTTATTGAAGCGCCTTCCGATATAATCAAAATTGATGAGGGTGAAGAACAGACCTTTACCTTTACAATTAAAGCGAATGAAACACTTGGCCCTGCAAGTTTGATTGTTCATTCCGGTATTGGAGATGTACAACAGAAAGCTGAGGCGACTTTGAGCATTCGTCCACCCGTTCCTATGGAAACGACCATGAAGGCAGGATATACGAAGGATGGAAAAGCCGACGTTACATTAATGCGCGCTTTATATACGGAACATGCAGATAAAAACATGTCTCTCTCGGCATTGCCTACAGCTTATATATACGGTCTCTTGCGTTATCTTGATGGGTTTCCCTATAGCTGTACCGAGCAAATCACAAGCCGTGTATTTCCCCAGCTTTCGCTAAGAGATATTCCAGAATTTTCTTCTTTTGAAGAGGAAATGAAAGAGAAAGCCGTAAAAACAATTTCGATCTTGCGCAGGCGCCAGACATATGATGGTGGATTCTCATTGTGGGGATACGGAAACGGGGCCGATGAGTTTGTGTCCGTCTATGCAATGGATTTCCTGACGCAGGCGCATGGAATGGATTTGCCTGTGCCGACTGATCTTGTGCAGCGTGGCTTAAAGTACTTGCGTAACTGGAGTAACAAAAATATTAGATCTACGGAGGACGCACAGAATAAAGCGTATGCTATTTATGTTTTGACGCGTAACGGTATAGTTACAACCAATGAAATTTTACATTGGCTCAAATATTTCGAAGAAGAGAAAAGCGACAAATGGAGAACTGATCTATCGGCGCTTTATATTGCAGCGTCTTATGAAATGATGCAGCAAAAGAAACTGGCAGCTCAGACCATGAATGATTTTGAGGAAGGTGTTTTTGCAAGTCAGGCCAGCTATAAAAATGGATCTTTTATCAAATATGCGCGATATGTTTCGATTTTATCCCGTCACTTCCCTGAGCGTTTCAAGAAGCTTGATCGTGATATCGTTTTCAAGTTGGCAGATTATCTTCAATCCAATCGGTATAATACACTTTCAGCGTCTTACACCATTCAGGCCTTGAGTGATTATGTTTCGGTGCAGGAGGACGCTCTTAAATCTTCAAGCATTTCTGTGAAGGTAGGGGAAGAGACCTTGTCCTTTTCAAAAGAGGAACTCTCTAGAATATCTCTGCCGCTGGGTGTGTCTGATTTTCAGATCACAAGTGATGAGGACTCTTTCTTCTATACGGTAACAGAGACCGGGTACAATCGCGCCAGCGATAAAAAGCCTGTCTTTGAAGGGTTGGAAATCAAGCGTGACTATCAGACGGTTGATGGAAAAGCCATTACTGCGCCCCTTAATATTGGAGATGTTATAGAAGCTGTTATTAAGGTTAGAGCATATGATAGCCGTACGATTGAGGACGTTGCTATTGTTGATCTTTTGCCCGGCGGACTAGCGCTGGAGCCTGTGAACGAGAACAGCATATCAACCTTGTCTCCCGAGCATGTTGAGAGGCGTGAAGACCGGATCATTATATTCGCGGATGTCCGCCCTTATGAGCAGGTTTTCCGTTATCGTTTGCGGGCCGTGTCTAAGGGGGAGTTCAAGGTTCCTCCACCTTATGCAGAAGCAATGTATGATTTGTCGAAGAAGGCAAAAGGGCGCTCGTCTGTAATTGTGGTGCGGGATGAGGATTAACAGGAGACGCGTTTTTTTATCTTGTTTTTGTGCTTTTATAGTAGGCGCAATGACTTTTATGCTGTTTGTTTTTCTGTCTCCCAAGCCAGCCTTATTGGAAGGTATTCCGTTCTCGACCGCTTATTACGATCGTGATGGTAAATTGCTACGCCTTAGCCTTGCTAAAGATCAAAGCTATCGCCTTTATACAAAGCTGGAGAACATAAGTCAGGATCTGATAAAGGCGACGCTTGCACAAGAAGACAGGTATTTTTTCTATCATCCTGGCGTAAACCCGTTTTCACTTTTGCGCGGTGCATTTGAAACCTATGTCCGTCGTTCTCGTTTTATAGGCGGATCGACTATTACAATGCAGTTGGTGAGGCTGCGCGATGGTTTTAATACCAGAAGCATAGGCGGCAAGCTGCTTCAAATTGTTAAAGCAATGCAGCTCGAAGCTCATTATAGTAAAAAGGATATTCTGGAGGCTTACCTTAATCTGGCCCCTTATGGCGGGAATATTTATGGCGCAGAAACAGCATCCTTTATTTACTTCAAACAGCCGGTTAAGAGCCTTGCTATGCCGCAAAGTCTTTCTTTAGCTGTTATTCCCCAAAACCCTGTT
>Ga0209692_10001741_pt1 | contig 27642 bp, 14 predicted proteins | sample tdDd472_FD_187129 | JGI IMG/M metagenome (GOLD analysis project Ga0209692, IMG submission 187129) | Marine sediment microbial communities from the Atlantic coast under amendment with organic carbon and nitrate - tdDd47.2 (SPAdes)... | ecosystem: Environmental > Aquatic > Marine > Coastal >... | reverse complement strand
CGCTTCGGCGGGTGCGTGGGCGGCGTGGTGGAACTCAAGGGCCGGCCCGCGCGCACCGACGGCTGGCGCACCATCCTCGACGCCAGCCTCCTCGACGTGAGCTTCCACACCGAAGGCCCCCTGGGCAAGGGCTGGGGCCTGGCCGTCAGCGGTCGCCGCAGCTTCGTGGGCGAACTCGCCAGTGCCGCCCTCAAGGATAACGACGACATCGACCTGGCCGTGGCCCCCTTCTACTGGGATGCGGTGGCCCGTCTGGACTACGACACCGGCGGCGACCACACCTTCTTCCTGACCCTTTTCGCCGCCAACGATCGTTTGAAGTTGATCCTGAACGACGATTCGTCCGGCAGCCCGGCGGTGGACGAGGCCACCGACGAGGTGGAAGCGGATCTGGCGTTCAGCCGGCTCATCCTGGGCTACGACGCCTGGCTGGGCGACCGGGTGCGCAACGAACTTCGCGTGGCCGCCGGCCGCGACCGGAGCGATTTTCATCTCCTCGGGGAATTCCGCTTCGAGGGCGCGGGACCCGTGTACAGCCTGCGCGACGACCTGGCCATCACCTGGAAGCCGGAGGTGGTCAGCCACGTGGGTGTGGACATGGTGTATACGCCCCTGGACTACGAAGTGGTGGTCAACGGCTATGCCCAGTCCACCTTGGAGGACAAGGAGTTCGGCGATCTGGGTTTTTACACCAACGTGGATCTGCGGCCCCTGCCCGATCTCCTGATCACGCCCGGCATCCGATACGATTACTACCCTCACCTGAACAAGGGCAAAGCCAGCGTGCGCGCCCTGACCCGCTGGGATTACCGCGACGACCGCACCGTGACCGCCTCGGCCGGCACCTACAACCAGGCGCCTCAGCCCATCGGCCAGTCCACCGACCCCATTTACGGCAATCCGGACCTGCCGCCCACCACCGCCCGCCACCTGACCCTGGGCCACGAGTGGCGCCTGGGCAACCGGGTGTCCTTCAAGGTGGAGGGCTATCACAACACCCAGGATCTGGTGCCCGCCTTTGCCGACACCGCCGACCTGAACTTCCTGCCCGACGCCGAGGCCCGCATGTACGGCCTTGAGTTCATGCTGCGCCACGCGGGCAATGACGGATTCTTCGGCTGGATTTCCTACAGCATCGGCCGCAGCCAGCGCCGATTCTCCCGCGACCCGGGCAACGGCGGCACCTGGGATCCGGCCATCTGGAACCTGCACGACATGGACCAGACCCATCACCTGGAGGCCGTCGGGTCCTGGGACATCGGGAAGAACTGGACCTTCGGGTCCCGGGTTCAATACGTGTCCGGCGTGCCGGTCACGCCCATTCTCGGCTTCATCGGCACCCAATACGAGTTCGACGGCGACCTGGGCGAGTACGTGCCCGTGGAAGGTGAGTACCACTCGGATCGGGTGGAGCCCTACTTCCGCACCGACCTGCGCGTGGAAAAGAAATTCTTCAAGGGCGACACCGTGTGGTCCCTGTATCTGGACCTGCAGAACGCCAACTACTTCGCGTACAACAGCCCCGAGGGCTACACATACAACTACGACTACTCCAAACGCGAGGCCTACGGCTGGATCTTTGTTCCGGCCCTGGGCGCGCGGGTGGAATTCTAGGAGGCTTGACGTGAAATACCTGTCATTAGCCGTCCTGTTGACGCTGGCTGCGGCCGGCCTGTCCGGGTGCGGCGAGGGATTTCCCGACGAGGAAATGCACTTCGGGATCGAAGACAAGGTGCGGCCGTTCGCGGTGGTTATTGAACCGCCGGAAGCGGCGCCGGGCGAAACCGTCACCGTGACGCTGCTGGCCCAAGCCGGCGATCCGGACGAAGTGGACATCACCTGGCGGGTGGCCCTTGACTACGACCTCGGGCTCTACGAAGCCGACGAGGTGGAGCGCCACTACCGCGATCTGCCCACGCCCTCGACCAGCTCCGATACGGACGGCTTCCTGAGTCAGACCTTCGCCTGGACGGTGCCGGATTCCGCGCTGCTGTACACCTCCGCCATGCCGGAAATCCTGACCGATCCGGCGGTGGTCTATCTGGTGGAACAGCTGATCGGTCCGGCCGCCGGGTCTCCGCCCAACCGCACCGCCGTGGACGCCTGGCTCAAGGCCCGCACCCCGGCGGAACTGGCCCAGATGACTCCCCTGGAACGGGAAGGGGTGTGGGCCCTGGCCGACCGCTTTGCCTGCCAGGTGCGCTTTCGGGCCGTCATGCGAACCGGCGAAACGGTGGATGTGACCCGCAACCTGACCATCCGCCACACCAGCCGACTGGGTGGGCCCAACACCAACCGGAATGCCAGTGTGTATGACTTCACCATCGGGGCCGTGAACAAGATCGACGCCACCAAGGAAGACCTGTACGACCCGGACCTTCAGGTGCGCTGGTACGATTTCATTCTGTGGGGCGAAGGGGTGGCTTCCCAGGTGTGGGTGCCCTTCCACGACGACTGGACCTACTACGTGCGGGTCCGGCACTCCCCGGAGGAATACACCTCGCCCTTCGACCCCACCCTGGTGGTGCGCGAGGGCAGCCGCTACAACTGGTACTATTACCGCCGCGATGAGCCGCAGTCCGGGCATCACTTCTTCGTGACCGAGGAAGGCGAAGAAGCCGAAATGTGGGACCTGGGGAAGGATTCCCGCATCATGCCCGCCGGGCCCGGCTCCACTTTTCGCCTGGTGGCGGCGGTGCGCGATTTCCGGGACGACTGGGTCATGTACCACGCGGTGCCCGGCGCCGCGGTGGAACAGGGGATCGTGCAGTTCGTGTCGCCCTAGGACGGGTCAGTGGGTGGGGTCCGGATGCTTGACCATGTACCGGGTCCGGCGGTCGATGACCCACACACTCACCGCGAGCAGCCCCAGCCCGACCATCCATAACAGGTTGAGCCAGAGCGGCGCCTTGGTTAAGCGGTCGATGGCCACCTGGGTCTGACTGCCCGTGCGAAAGGTTACGCTGATGCGCCCGGCCGGCACCAGATCCACCGGCACCGGCGTGAGGACCGCCTGCAGCTGTTGCTCGGCGGGATCCAGGTCCAGGCGGGGGATCTTCAATTCGGTGCCGTGGGTGGTCTCTTCCCACTGGAAATCCACATCCACGCCCCGCAGGGTCACCCGGTAGCTGGTGGCGCCTTCCACCGGCGTCCACGACAGGATCATGGACCCGGCGTGCACCACTTCGCCCTCCACGGGCCGCAGGAAACCCTGGGCGGATTCGCCGGTGCGCAGGGTTACCTGGTCGCCGGTCGGGGCGGGGGGCAGGATCATCATCAACACGAGACACGCGGCGATGAGGGCGGCGCCCGAGGAGGCCAGGGCGGCCGGATGGGGCCACCGGGTCCGCCGGCGGCCGGGGGTGGCCTCGGTGTGCGGCAGGTGCAGGGTGCCGGCGGTCAGTCCCGCCTCCAGGCGGACGGCCACTGCCCGGTCCCACTGACAGGCCTCGCAGAGGTCCAGGTGGGCCTGCAGCCGGGCCCGGCGGTCGCCGGGGGTGTCGTCCCGCTCCAGTTCCCACAGACAGGTCCCCAGCGCGGGCTCCAGGCACTCGTAGGCGCTGTCGGGCCGCGGGGTGTTTTCGTTTTGGGTCATGGCGTTACCTGCCTCATTCTCCCTTGGTGTCCTCTCTCTGTTCAGGACCCTGCAGGCCGGCCTTTTTAAAAATCTTATTGATGTGGCCCAGACACTGGTTGCGGCGGTAGTAGACCGCCTGAACGGTCGTCAGGCCCAGCTGGTCCTTGATCTGATCCATGGTTTTCCGCTCCAGGTAGATCGCGCGCAGGAGTTTGGCACAGGCCGCTTCCAGTCGGTCCAGAGCGGTTTGCAGACCGGTCAGGATTTCCGCATCCAGCAAAAGGTCCAGGGGACTGCGGTCGGGGGAGGCGTACCAGCTGTCGAGGTTGTCCACACCGGCGGCCGGATGGGACTTGCGCCATCGGTAAAGGTTGCGGCAGCGGTTGCGGATGATGGTCGCCGCGAAGGTTTGTGGGCTGTCCGGAAGGGATCCGCCCCGGCGCAAATACTTCAGCAGCGCCATCAGGGCGTCCTGGATCAGGTCGTCGCGATCGGGATCGTCCGGACCCAGAAATCCGTCGGCCACCCGTCGGAGGTCCGGTTCAAGGCTTGCGCACAATCGGTCCCCTGCGTCATCATGACCCGCACGGTAGCGGGACATCAGTTCCCCGAGTGGGGTATTTGAGGGGAAGGTCGATTCCTTGCACATGACGACCCGGTTGGGTTGAGGATTCCGGACGGCCAGGGGCCGGGCCGGGCGTGTAGTCACCTTGAGTCAGGATGAAACCAAGGAATGCCAGCAGTTAAAAGTATAATGGCGGGCCGTTGGAAATGTCCATTTGCCGTTGTGGGCTTTTGGGCACTTCTGCTGATGGCCCAGGGCCTTCCGGGGTGCGGCGGGGCGAGCGGCCCCACTGAGGGTGGATTGGACCTCACGGGAATTCCTCTCTCCCCGGAACTGCAGGGGCCGGTGGCCGCCGCCCGGGACCGGATGGACCAACCGGTGGCCGACGACGCCCCCGGTGTGCGGGACATGGTCCGCTATTACCATCTGTCCCACGCCATCAACGCCCTGGAGCCGGATGCGGCCGTGGACAGCCTCCTGTCCCTCTGGGAAGCCGACCCCACCAATTTCCTGTGGATAGACCTGGGACTGCGCCGGGCCAGCATTCTGCGCCGGGACCCGCGCCTGGAGCAGATCCTGGCCCTGCCCGTGCTGACCGACACCACCACGGCCGTGGGGGCCTTTCGCATGGGGCGGGACCACTATCGGCAGGAGTCCGGGGGCCGCTGGTGGGGCCGCAGCCAGGCGCTGCAGGCGGCGCTGACTCCCCTGCAGCGGATCTGGTTGCAGAAGCTCCTGACCATGGTGGACCGGGGCGCCCTGCGGCCCGAGGACGGGGTGCGGCGCCTGCTGCCCCTTCTGTTGGAAGCGCGCGCCGTGGGCGGCCCGCGCCTGGAGTTCGAGCTCTGGCTGATCATCACCAATTGTCTGGTGACCGGGGATTATCTGGACGACGCCCTGCATACGGTGACCCTGGCGGCGGGTCTGGCGGCCCGTCTGGACGACGCCTACCTGCAAACGCGCAGCGAATACTGGATGGGACGCGTGTTCATGGCACGCGAGGAACTGGAGGCCGCGGGGGCGCACTTCATGGCGGCCCGCACCCTGGCCGAAACCCACGACTTCAACTATCAGCGGAAGGCCATCGGGTTCCGGGCCGCGTCGGTCATGGATGCCCTGGGCGATTACCCGGCCGTGCTGGCGGTGGACCGGGCCAATCTGGCCCTGATGCGGGCCACCCGGGATTCCGTCAACATTCCGCGCTTCCTGATCAATATCGCCAACACCCATCGCCGCATGGGGCAGCTGGATTCCTGTCTCGTGTACCAGGACGAGGCGGTGCGCTGCGTGGAACTGTATCCCCACCCGTCCAACGTGGCGCGCATTCCGCTGATGGTGGCCGAGTACTGGGCCCAGGTGGGCGCCTACGCCCGGGTGGATTCGCTTCTGCAGACGGCCCTGAAGAACCCCGTCAACACCCGCGTGGCCGAGGAAGCGGTGCGGCTGCATGTCAATCTTATCCGGGACGGCCTGGAGCAGGGCCGGCCGGACCTGGTTTACCGCTCCATCGTGCAGGTGGATTCCCTGCGCAGCCTGCGTCCGACGGGCGGCGGAGAGATCCGGGTGGACCATGCGGCCGACCTGCTCATCGCCGAGTTCTACGCCCAGCAGGCCGAGTATGCGCGGGCCGGGGTTTATCTGAACCGGGCCGAGGCGGCGCTGGGGGCCTCCGACGGACCGGAGACCCGGTGGTCGGTTCTGCGCGTGCGGGGGCTGCTGGCCCGTGAGCGCGGCGACCTGGAGTCGGCGGTTCAGGCGTTCACCGATGCCCACGATCTGATCGCCGACGTGGACAATCCGGATCTCCAGGCCCGCAGTCGGTTCCTGCTGGGGTCGGCCCTGGTGGAGGACGGGCGGTTCGCCGCGGCCCGGGCCCTGTTCCCGGAGGGCGGGGCGGAGGAACAGTTCGGGGGCCGCTTCCGCACCAAACTGTCTTCGCGGGTGTTCCTCGGGGTCACCCATGCGCGGGAATTGAACCATCCGGAGGCGGTTCGGGTCCTGCAGTCGGCCCTGGATATGTGCTCCCCCTGGTCGCCCACCGACCTGGTGGTTCGCACCCGCCTGGAACTGGGGCGCTCCCTGATGGCCCTGGACACGGTGGCCGAAGCCGCCGCCCACCTTCACGCGGCCCGCAATCTGCTGGACCGGGACGGGGTGTCCCACCACATCCGGACGGACGTTTTTCACGGGGATTTGCGACGCGACCTGGCCGACGCCCTGATTTCCCTCTACGTCGGGTCGCCGGAAACCGCGCCCGGCGGTGTGGCGGCCCCGGCGGCCCTGGAGGTGTTCCAGCACCTGGTCCGGGGCGAGGCCTCCACGGGGGAGGCGGTGGATCCGTCGGCCCTGCAGCCCGGGCAGATGGTGTTCTTTGCCGGTGGGCAAGCCAGCTGGCGCTGGACGGTGGGCGCCGGAACCCTGGACCTGCGGGCGTTGCCGACGGAAAAGGACCTGAAGCAGCTCATGACGCCCCTGCTGGCCGACCTGACCACGCCGGGCCGGGCGGTCTCGAAGAGTTTGGCGTTGGACCTGGGCGCCGTCCTGTTCGAGGATGCGGCGCCGGTCTGGGCCCCCGGTACGGTTCTGCACCTGGTGTGCGACGGCTTTCTGGGCAGCCTGCCCTGGGCCGCTCTGCCTCTGCCGCCGTCCTTCGAAACGCAGGGGGACGGGACGGCCCTGCAGCGCGGGCCTCTGGTGCACCACCTGAATCTTCTTTACCGCACGGACCGGTCCGCCCGCCAGGCGCCGGGTCCGCCGTCGGGCCGTTTGCTGGCCGTGGGGGCCAACGCCGGGGGAAACTCAAGGCTCGCGGACCTGGTTCACGCCGAGGCCGAAGCCCAGGCCATCCAATCTCTGTGGACCCCGGCGCGCGCCGATCTGCTGCTGGGCGAGCAGGCCTCCTGGCCGGCCTTGCGCAATCTGGACCTGACGTCGTATGGCGCCGTCCACCTGGCCAGCCACGCCCGCATTCACCGGGGGTTGCCGGAGCAATCGTATCTGGTTCTGTCCGGAGCGCGCGGGGAGCAGCAGCTCACGGCCCGCACGGTGGCGGACCTCCAGCTCACGGCCGACCTGGTCTATCTTTCGAGTTGTGAGACCGCTGCTGCCGCCGACGGCCGCGCGGTGGGCGATTTCGTCCAGGCCTTTATCCAGGCCGGAGCGGGCGCGGTCATCGCCTCCAGCCTGGCGGTGGACGACGACGCCTCGCGGTTCCTGGCCGAACGGGTTTACCGGCACTGGTTGGACGGAGCCACCCTGCCCCAGGCGCTGCAGGCGGGGCAGCGGGACCTGAAGAGGGCCAACCCCCGCTGGGCCCATCCCTTCTACTGGGCTTTCTTCACCCTGTATCAATAGGAACTCCCGACCGCAATGGCCGGGAGTCCTTGGGCGAGACGGTCAGCTCAGGGGAGCTCGGTGATGTCCGGCGGCAGGTCGTCGTCGTTGGGGTCGGCGGTGCCGTCGTCGGGCTCGTCCTGGCCCGTTTCCCAACGGCTGAAGTGCGGCACCTGGAAGACCAGGGGACCGGGCGTCGCCGTCACGGTACCGCGGTCCAGCCACTGGAAATCGGAGTATCCCACCCGCTCCAGCTGGCCGTTCACATACACCGGTTGCATGCAGAAGACCTTGAAGAGGGGGCTGCCGTCAGGGTCGTCCAACCACGGCGGGTAATACACCATGACTTCAACCGGCTCAATGAACTGGATGCCGTCGGGCTCGAGGATGATGACCATGGGGGGCTGGTCCTCATAGGGCACGTGCTTCTTGAACTTGGGGACGGAGATGGAGATGGTCACCGGGCCGTAATCGTCCGGCAGGGCGCCCGCCGGGATGGTGATGCCCGCGGCATACGTCCCGGGCCAGCTTTGCAGGATGCCGCCCAGGATGGCGTCGGTGCCGGGGGTGTACAGACCTTCGAAAACCTCGTATTCCGCCTCCAGGCTGGCATTGTAGTCGGTCCACAGGTCGCGGGGGCTGAGCTCGGCGGTGCCCTTGTCGGGGACGGTGGGGGTGAGGGTCTGGTCGGGCGTCATGCCCACCGGGTCGTTCTGGCAGCCCGCGGCGAGCAGGGCCAACAAAGCCAGGGAAAGGAGGATAAGGCGCGTCATGAGTGTCTCCCGGTTCATTGAGAGGACCACTGCCGCAGGGCCGCAGTCCTCGTCCAAGGGATGGCCTGTCCCGGATCTCATTCCAGGGCGAGTTCCAGGCGGAACAGGCGAATCGGAACAAGCAGGACAGCCGGCTGACGGCGTTTTGAAATGTGTGTTGGAGGTCGGCTGCCCGGCCTCCTTAATCGTCTTCCCATCCCGAAGGGTCCCGATTCGGCGGACCCTCGACACGTCCCATAAAGATAAAAATAAACTTCGAGATTCGCCGACCGGGCCGGCTGTCCATGCTTTACTGATGAAAGCCCCGCGAGGTTCTGACCAGCCCCCTGGGGGTGTGACCGAGGGCCGGGCTCGGAAAGGCGTTCATCAACCTTCAGGACACGCGCGTCGTGGCCTTTAAAAATTTATTTCCGAAATTCCCCGGCTTGACTTGGCGGGGGTGCCCGGGGCTTACTTAAATTGAGCCCGTGCAGGCAACCTCCCGTCGGAAAGGACCCGTCCCATGACTCCCGACCGCACCCTCCAGGGCAAGACCCTGTTTATCACCGGCGCCAGCCGGGGCATCGGCAAGGCCATCGGCCTGCGGGCCGCGCGCGACGGCGCCAACGTGGTGGTCGCCGCCAAGACCACCACCGCCCATCCCAGGCTGCCGGGCACCATCCACACGGCGGCGGAGGAAATGATCGCCGCGGGCGGGCAGGCCCTGGCCGTCAAAGTGGATATCCAGAAGGAGGAGGGCGTGGCCGCGGCGGTGGCCGCGGCCGTTGAGCGCTTCGGGGGGATCGACATCCTGGTGAACAACGCCAGCGCCATCAGCCTCACCGGTACGCTGGATACGCCCATGAAAACGTACGACCGCATGTACAACATCAATGCCCGGGGCAGCTACCTGGTGACCCAGGCGGCCCTGCCGCATCTGCTGAAGGCCGACAACCCGCACGTGCTGAACATCAGCCCGCCGCTGAACATGGATCCCAAGTGGTTCGCCCGGCATGCGGCCTACACCCTGGCCAAGTACGCCATGAGCGTGTGGGTGCTGGGCATGTCGGCGGAGTTTGCGGACAAAGGGGTGGCCTTCAACGCCCTGTGGCCGCGCACGGGCATCGCCACGGCGGCCGTGCGCAATCTGCTGGGCGGGGAGAAGGCCATCAACGCCTGTCGCAAGCCCGAGATCATGTCCGACGCCGCCTGGTCCGTGGTCACCCGCGACAGCCGCGCTTTCACGGGAAATTTCCTGATAGACGACGAGATTCTGACCGAAGAAGGTGTCACCGACTTCGACGCCTACGCCGTGACGCCCGGCGTCCCTCTGCTCCAGGACTTCTTCCTGGACTAACACGTGCCTGACCGGGAGACGACATGGATATGACCCGAACGAAGATCATCTGCACCATCGGACCGGCCTCGCGCAGTCCGGAAATGATCGGCCAGCTCATCGAGGCCGGCATGAATGTGTGCCGTCTGAACTTCTCCCACGGCACGCACGACGAGCACGCCCAGCTCATCCGCGACATCCGAATGGTCTCCGAACGGATGGGTGTACACGTGGCCATTCTGCAGGATCTGTCCGGCCCCAAGATCCGCACCGGGATAATGGGTGCGGGCTCGGTGGACCTGAAGGAGGGCGCGCGCTTCACCCTGACCAGCCGCGATGTGCCCGGCGACGTGAACGAAGTGGGCCTGACCTACCCCGATCTGCCGCACAACGTGCGCTCCGGGGACATCATCCTGCTGGCCGACGGGGCCATGGAGCTGGAAGTCCTGTCGTCCTCCGACACCGACGTGGTCTGCACCGTCACGGTGGGCGGTGAGCTCACTTCCAACAAGGGCATCAACCTGCCGGGTCGCTCCCTCAACGCGCCCATCCTGTCGGCCAAGGACAAGGCCGACCTGGACTTCGGCCTCGCGCAGGGCGTGGATTTCGTGGCTCTCAGCTTCGTGCGCACGGCCCACGACGTGCGCTCGGTGAAACGGGTCATCGAAGCGAACGGGCGCCGGGTGCCGCTCATCGCGAAGATCGAGAAGTTCGAAGCGCTGGACAACATCGACGAGATCATTTCCGATGCCGACGGCATCATGGTGGCCCGCGGCGACCTGGGCGTGGAAATCCCCCTGGCCACGGTGCCCCGCGTGCAGAAGATGATCATCCGGAAGACCAACGCGGCGGGCAAACCGGTCATCACGGCCACGCAGATGCTCAAATCCATGGTGGAAAGTCCGCGCCCCACCCGGGCCGAGGTCACCGACGTGGCCAACGCCATCTACGACGGCACCGACGCCATCATGCTGTCCGAGGAGACGGCCATGGGCCGGTACCCGCTGCGTGCGGTGCGGTTCATGAAGCGGGTGTCGGCCGACACCGAGAAGGAACTCGACTACGAGGCCTGGACGCACAAGCTGGCCGACAGCGCCCGCGGATCCGTCAAGAGCGCGGTGGCCCACACCGCGGTGGAGATGGCCGAGGACATCCAGGCCGCCGCCATTATCACCTGCACCAAGAGCGGGGGCACCACCCGGATGTGCGCCATGTTCCGTCCGCGGCAGGTGCTGCTGGCCTGTACGCCGCTGCCCGAAACGGCGCGCCAGATGGCCCTCACCTTCGGCGCCGTGCCCCTGGTCATCGAGGAAGTGGAGAGCGCCGAGGACCTGGAGAAGGCCGCCACGGCCCAGGCCCTGCAGGGCGGTTTCGTGAAGCCGGGCCAGCTTGTGGTAATCACCGCGGCCTCGCCCTTCAAGAAGGGCGGCCCCACGAACATGATCAAGGTGGGTCTGGCGGAGTGGAACTAGCTACCGAATGACCACGAACCGGCCCTGGAAATCGTCGAAGGCGGGGTCGTAGGAATCCACGGCATAGATATAGATGCCGCTGGTCACTTCCTGTCCGTTTCGGGACATGAGATTCCAGGAAATGCTTCCGCCCATGATTTCGGGGTTGTGATCCAGGGTGATCACGTGGTCCCCGGAGGCGGTGAAGATCCGGATGGTGTTGCGGGTGTCAGGCAGGTTGTTGAACATCACCCGCACGCCGGTGGCGTCGCTGTAGGTGGGTGCCTGTTGCTGGAACTCCGCCAGGGCCTCGCGTGTGGCCGGGTTGGGATACACGTAGATGTTGTGCCCGTCCTGGCGCCGTTCCTCGATGGTCTGCGGATCCGGGCGCGGCATGGTCATGACCATGTTGCCGCCGGGATTGCCGGACATGCCCTCACCCGCCAGGAGGTACTCCCCGTCCTGGTAGACCAGGGTGTGGTCGGAGGCCACCACGGTGTAGTAGAGCGGAAACCCGTTGGGGGGATCCACATCCAGGAAGTGGTAGTACCCCGCCGCCCGTTTGGGCCGCACGCCGGGAGACTGCGCCCGCCCCGTCACGGTCCAGAACGTATCCAGCACGTCGGGCCGCATTTCCCAGGGAACCAGGCCTTCCAGTCCCGGCCGCACGGCGCCGTTGGGCTTGCGCACATCGGGCCGCTTTTTCCAGACCCCATTGCTGTCGCTGTCCACCACGGCCTGCATCTCGTCGCCCAGACCGGCGAACTCGGGGTCGCTCATACAGGCGGGAACGTATCGCGCCGGTTCCAGGCCCGTGTTCCGGCCCAGCGGGCGTGCATGGTTGATGCCGTCCACCCCGGGCGGGATCTGATTCACGAGGTCGTACTCCGCCAGCATGCCCCACTGCACCACGGGGGGACGGGAGTCCTCGTCCAGGCCGGCGGGCCGGATCCAATCCTGAACCCGCCACACGCGGTAGGCCTCGAAGTCGTACTGGCCGTTGGCGGGGTCCGGCACGTACTCGCTGGTGTCGTCCCAGAAAACCTCCACGCGGTGGTCGCCGGGCTGCACGCGCATGTTGGGCGACGGCGGGGGCACCGGGCGATACTCGGACCAGGAATACCGGGTTTCGGCGCCGCCCATGCCGGTGGACGAGCTGCCCCGGTAGGTGCCGTCCCACCGGTATCGGGGCAGGGTCCAGTAGTACTCGTTTTCAATGGTGCAGCGCTGGCCGACCACCCGGAAACACTCGTCGCAGTTGTCCCCGTTCACCCACACGCAGAATCGCCCATCCTCCTGTTCCCGGATGTTCTCGGGAAGGACGAGGTCCATGCCGAACACCGGGTCCGGACCGATGCAGGTCATGTCCGCGGCCAGGATCTTGTGGCGGTAGATGGGGTCCCAGCCCCCGTCCGAAGGAATGTCTCCCAGGCAAACCAGGGTTTCCCTGCCGCCCTGCCCGGTGTTCCAGTCGTCGTCGTGGTTGTAGAAAAGACCGTAGCCGAGTTGAGCGGCCAGAGCCGCCTGCTCCAGCATGTCGCCCATGCCGTCGCCGACCACCAGAGCCAGCCGGTAGTCGGTGACCCGACCCGGCTCAAGGTGGGGAAACGGTCCGCTGCTGATCATGAACTTGAGGTCGCCCGACTGGTCCTCGCGGCGGTCCGTATCAAAATGATGGCGGGACATGAGGTCGTAGCGGTCCACATCGCTGGTGGGTTCGCCCTGCTGGTTCACCGAGGCGTTGGTGGCGAAGATCTGGAAGCCGGTCATCTCGCTGGTGGTGGGGGCGTGATAGCCGTAGAACTCCCGGGTGTGCCAGGCGGTGACCACGCCGAACACGCCGGGCAGCGGGTCGTTCACGGCGGCGTCCTTCATCCAGGCCACGTCCACCTTGTAGAAGTGGCCGTCGTCGCCCCGGCCGTAGCCGGAGAACGACCCGGCCAGGTCGTCGGGCTGATTGGACCCGTCGCCGCGGGCCTGGATGTCGCAGTCCACGTAGAATCCGAAGTAGGCATCCTCGATGGTGTTGATGCCCACGTTGGTGACCTCGTAGTCCAGGGCCACGATCTTTTCGTACTTGGGGTCGGCCCAGGCCGCCGCCCGCTGTACGACTTTCAGGCCCAGAGGGCGGTGGGCGGGATAGAGCTCCCGGCACAGGGGCAGGTTGTCGAACATGGTGCAGGTGAACATCTGGTCACCCAGCTGGGCCCAGTCCTCGTCCACCTGGCCGTCGCCGTCGTCATCGTATCCGTTCAGGGGATCCTCGTCCTTGGACTGGTCACCGTCGTCGTCGGCCCGGAAATTGGGGAGACGCCGGCCGGTCTGCTGCGCATCGAGGTTGGGCCGCAGCTGCAGGCCCGACTTCGCTTCGTAAATGGTGTCCTCGAGCTTGGGGCCGGGCCGGAATTCGCGTTCCTGCTGCCCGGTGGACACCGAGACCTCACCCCGAATGCGGCCGCCCACCCAGAGTCCGGCGCCCCACAGATACTCGTCGCCGGAGCCGCCCGGCCACTGGCCCGAGGGCGCGGCGCTGTAGGGCAGGAAACTGCTGTACTGGGAGCCGATGAGGCCGTGATTGGTGATGTTGACGTGGAGTTCGCCCACATTGAGGTAGCAGGAGCCGTCGAGCACGTGGATGCCGTCTGGCGTGACCTCGCTGGAGCCGGGTTCAGGATGGGCGGGTTCGGCCCAAACCATGGCAGCGGACAGACCCAGGGCTACCGATATCGAAAGAGCGGACAGGAGGACGCGCAGAGTTGTTCTGGTCAGCAACCGTCTATTCCCGGTTGAAGATGTGATGCAAGCGTGTCGGGCCTTTAAATCTAGGGGCCCCGCACCGCAGAATCAAGAGAATGCGAAATATCGCAAGTCCCGGTAAAACTATCGGATTATCACAAACCGGCCCTGGAAATCGTCGAAGGCCGGGTCTGCAGATTCCACCACATAGAAATAGATTCCGCTGGTCACTTCCTGCCCGTTGCGGGAGACGAGGTTCCACGAAATGCTGCCGCCCATGAGGTCGGGGGAGTGATCCAGGTCGATGATATGGTCCCCTGAGGCGGTGAAAATGCGGATGGTGTTGTGCGTATCGGGCAGGTTGGTGAACATGATGCGCTGACCGGTGGCGTCGTCCCGGGTGGGGTGCTGCTGCTGGAACTCGGCCAGGGACTCGCGCGTGGCCGGGTTGGGATACACGTAGATGTTGTGCCCGTCACGCTGCCGTTCCTCCACGGTCTGGGGGTCGGGCCGGGGCATGGTCCGCACCAGGTTTTCGCCGGGGTTGCCGGAAATGCCGGACCCCGCCACCAGGTACTCGCCGTTCGTATTGTCCCAGAAGAGGCGGTGATCCGTGGCCACCACGCTGTAGTACAGGGGGAACCCGTTGGGGGGCGACGAATCCAGGAAGTGATAAAAGCGCGTGGCCTGCTTGGGTTTGACCCAGGTGGCGGCCGGGCGGGTGGCGACGGCGAAAAAGGTGTCCAGCACATCCGGCCGGGTTTCCCAGGGCACCAGACCCTCCAGGCCCGGCCTCACCGCCCCGTTGGGCAGACGAACGTCCGGACGGGAGATCCAGGCGCCGGAGCTGTCCTCCGCCACCACGGCCTGCATTTCCTCGGCCAGCCCGGTGAAGGCCGGATCGCTGAGACAGGCCGGCGTGTAGCGGGCGGGCTCCAGACCGGTGTTCTGCCCCAACGGACGGTCATGGTAGAGGTGGCCCACGCCGGGCGCGATTTCGCTGAACACGTCGAACTCCATCAACATGCCCCACTTGGCGGTGGGCGGACGGGCGCTCTCATCCAGACCCTCGGGCCGGATCCAGTCCTGCAGTCGCCACACCTGGTAGGCCTCGAAATCCTGCTGGCCGTTGCCGGGGTCCAGGGCGAGTTCGCTGATGTCGTCCCAGAAAACCTCCACCTGGTGATTGCCGGGCTGAACCCGCATGTGGGGCGACGGGGGCGGCGACTCCCGCCACAGAGTCCAGGCGTAGCGCTTTTCGCGTCCGCCCGACCCGGTGGGCAGGCTGTTGTCGGGCAGGGATTTCGTGCCCCCGAAGAACCAGCGGTGCTCCAGGGTGCATTCCACGCCGAGGACGCTGGAGCATTCCTCGCAGTTGTCGCCGTTGACCCACACGCACATCCGGCCGTCCTCGCGTTCGCGGAGGTTGTCGGGCTGGACCAGGTACATTCCGAAAATGGGCTCGGGGCCCACGCAGGTCTGGTCGGCCGCCAGGATCTTATAGCGGAAGATGGGGTCGTCGATGTCGCCTTCCTTGGGGATGTCACCCAGGCAGACTTCGGTTTCCCGGCCACCCCAGCCGGTGTTGTAGTTGCGGTCGTGGTCGAAGAAGGTGCCGGCGCCCAGTTGGGCCGCGCGGACGGCGGTGGCCAGCATGTCGTCCTTGCCCAGGCCCATGACCATGGCCAGCCGGTACGACATGGTCTGCTGGGGCTCCACCACCGGGAAGGGTCCGCTGCTGATCATGAACTTGAGGTCGCCGCTCTGGTCGTCCCGCAGGTTGCGGTCGAACTGGGCCCGGGACATGAGGTCGTAGCGGTCGTGGTCGGAGGTGGGCTCGCCCTGCTGGATCACCGCGGCGTTGGTGGCGAAGATCTGGAAGCCGGTCATTTTGCTGGTGGTGGGGGCGTGTAACCCGTAGAACTCCCGGCTGTGATACACCATCACCACGCCGAACCAGCCGGGCAGCGGGTCGTCCGGGTTCATGTCCCGCATGTAGGCTACATCCACCCGGTGGAACCGGAAGTCCGAGCCGCGCACATAACCGCTCCAGGAGCCGGCCAGATCGTCCGGTTGGGTGCTGCCGGCGCCGCGGGCCTGGATGTCGCAGTCCACGAAGAACCCCAGGTAGGCGTCCCGGATGGTTTCGATGCCCACGTTGGTGATCTCGAAGTCCAGGGCGATGAAATCCTTGTACTCCGGATCATCCCAGGCGGCCGCGCGCTGAACCACCTTCAGGCCAAGGGGGCGATGGGCCGGGTAGAGTTCGCGGCACAGCGGCAGGTTGTCGTACATGGTGCAGGTGAACATCTGGTCGCCGATCTGGCCCCAGTCCTCGTCCACCCGGCCGTCCCGGTCATCATCGTATCCGTTGAGGATGTCGTCGTCGTAGTGGCCGTCGTCGTCGTCGTCGGCCAGGTGGTGGGGCAGGCGGCGGCCGGTCTGGCGGTCGCCGAGGCGCGGCCTCTGTATGATGCCCGACTTGCCCTCGTAGATGGTGTCTTCCAGGTGGGGACCGGGCCGAAACTCGCGGTCGTACTGACCGGTGGACACCGACACCTCGCCCCGCACGCGCCCCCCCACCCACAGGCCGGCGCCCCACAGGTACTCGTTGCCCGAGCCGCCGGGCCACTGGGCCGACGGGGCCGAACTGTAGGGCAGGAAACTGCTGTACTGGGAGCCGATGAGCCCGTGGTTGGTGATGTTCACGTGGAGCTCGCCCACGCTGAGATAGCAGGATCCGTCGAGCACGTGGATGCCGTCGGGAATGACCTGGCGGTCATCGGGTTCGGGATGGGCCGGTTCCGCCCACACCGGTCCTGCAACCAGGCCCCACAGGACCGGCACCAGGCTCAGGCGCCATGAGCGGAACGATATCGATTTGGCGAACAAAGGTCAGTCCTGGCTTAAAGATAACCGACGAGCGAGTCGGGGATTATTACGATACGGAATCGATAAGGTTGTATCAAATGCGGGAAAAAGCCGATCTCACCGAACCACCACGAACCGGCCCCGGAATATCTCGAACGCCGGGTCCGACGACTCCACCACATAGAAGTAGATCCCGCTGACGATTTCCTGACCGTTCCGGGACATGAGGTTCCAGCTGGTGGCGCCCCCGTCCCGGTCGGCCTCGTGGGCCAGGGTGGTCACGAGGTCGCCCGCGGCGGTGAACACCTTGATGCTGTTGCGGGCGGCGGGCAGGTTGTTGAACACCACGCGCACGCCGGTGGCATCGTCGAAGGTGGGGTGTTGCTGCTGGAATTCGGTCAGGGCGGCGCGCGTGGCGGGGTTGGGGTACACGTAGATGTTGTGGCCGTTGCGCTGCCGGTCCTCAATGGTCTGGGCTTCGGGGCGGGGCGTGGTCAGAGCCAGGTTGGTGGACGGGTGCGCGTGGATGCCTTCGCCCGTGATTTCCGGGAGGCCGAAGTCCCCCAGCAGGAGGTGATCCCGGGCCACCACCGAATAGTAGACGGGAATGCCGTTGGCCGGTGCGGGATCCCGGTAGTGGTAGAAGTGCCCGGCCGTTTTGGGCCGCACGCCCTCCGCGGGCAGGCGCTCGGTGACGGCGAAGAAGGTGTCCAGCACGTCGGGCCGCATTTCCCAGGGCACCAGGGCCTCCCAGCCCGGCCGGACAACCCCGCTGGGCAGGCGCAGGTTCGGGCGGCTTTTCCAGACATTGAGGCTGTCGGTGTCCACGACCGCCTGCATGGCCGCGCCGAGGCCGTCGAACGCCGGGTCCGACAGGCAGGCGGGCGTATACCAGGCCGGATGAAGCCCCGTGTTGGCGCCGAAGGGCACGTTGTAGCGGCCCCCCCTGAGGCCCACGGTGATCTCGTTGATCACGTCGTACTGGGCCAGAAGCTGCCAGGCGTTGGTGGGGGGCAGGGAGGCTTCGTTCATGCCGTCGGGCCGGATCCAGTCCTTCACCCGCCAGACCATGTAGGACTCGAAGTCCAGATACCCGGAAAGGGGGTCGGGCCGGGCTTCGCTGCTGTCGTCCCAGAAGACCTCCACCCAGTGGTCACCGGGCTGCACGCGCATGGCCGGGGGCGTGGGCGGAAGGTTGCGGACCATGTCCCAGGCGTAGCGTGTCTCCCGCCCGAACAGTCCCGTGCGCGGGTCACGCGGGGTCGGGAACCAGGGATTAATCTCGGGCAATTCCCAGAAGAGCCCGTTCTCGGGAGTGCATTCCTGGCCGAAATACCGGGCGCACTCCTCGCAGTTGTCGGCGTTGAGGTAAACGCAGAGGCGGCCGTCCTTATCCTCGAACAGGTCCTCGTACCGCACCTGGTCCCACCCGAACACCGGGTCGGGGCCGATGCAGGTTTCGTCGGCGGCGTCGAGCTTGTAGTTGAACAGCACGGCGCCGGGCTCGCCGTCGGATTCGCCGTCGGACGCGCCGTCGGACGGAATGTCGCCCAGGCACACCTTGGTTTCCCGGCCGTCGATGCCGGTTTCCCAGTCCCGGTCGGTGTCGTAGAAGGTGCCGAATCCGAACTGGGCCGCGGTCGCGGCCTGGGCCAACAGGTTGCCCTTGCCGGCGCCCACCACCATGGCCACACGGTAGACCAGGGTCTCGCCGGGCGATATCTCGGCGAACGGCCCGCTGCTGACCAGGAATTTCAGGTCGCCGCTCTGGCTGTCGCGCAGGTCGGGATCGAAGGTCCCCTCGGCCAGCGCCTCGTATCGTTCGAGATCCGAGGTGGGTTCGCCCCGCTGCTGAAAGGTGGCGTTGGTGGCGAAGATCCGGAACCCGGTCATGCGGCTGGTCGTCGGGGCGTCCAGCCCGTGGAAGTCCCGGGTGTGAAAGACGGTGACCAGACCGAACCAGCCGGGTAGCGGGTCCACGGCGGCGTGATCCCGCATCCAGGCCACCTCGGTGCGGTAGAAGAATCCGTCGTCAGCGCGGACGAGGCCGCGGTACGACCCGGCCAGGTCGTCGGGCTGATTGCCGCCGGCCTGGCGGGCCTGGATGTCGCAGTCCACGAAATAGCCCAGGTAGGCGTCCCGGATCACGTCGAGACCGTGGTTGGTGATTTCGTAGTCCAGGGCCACGATGTTCTCCAACCGGGCGTCGGACCAGGCCGCCGCGCGCTGGACCACCTTCAGACCGAGCGGGCGGTGGTCGGGATAGAGTTCCCGGCACAGCGGAAGATCGTCGAACATGGTGCAGGTGAACATCTGGTCGCCGAGTTGGCCCCAGTCCTCATCCACCAGCCCGTCCCCGTCGTCGTCTTCCCCGTTGAGCATGTCCTCGTCGTAGGTCCGGTCGCGGTCGTCGTCGGCCCAGCCGCTGGGTAGGCGGAACCCGGTGGGCTCGTCGGCCTGCTGCGGGCGTTGGACCACGCCGTTGCGCCCTTCGTAAATCGTGTCGGTGAGGCGCGGCCCCGGACGGAATTCCCGCTGGTACTGTCCCGTGGAGACCGAAATCTCGCCCCGCATGCGCCCGCCCACCCACAGGCCGGCTCCCCAGAGATATTCGTCGCCGGAGCTGGCGGGCCATTGGCCAGACGGAGCGTGGCTGAAGGGCAGGAAGGCGCTGTACTGGGATCCCACGAGGCCGTGGTTGGTGATGTTGACCTGCAGTTCGCCCACGTTCAGGTAGCAGGAACCGTCCAGCACGTGGATGCCATCGGGAACGATCGGGTCGGTGTCAGGGAGGGGATCGGCGGGTTCGGCCCAGGCGGAGGTCCAGGCCATGGACCCCAGGAGAAAAAGGACGAACCGGTGCATGCGTTTGGCTGGAGTTGAACTATATCTCACCTTGGTGTCCCCGAGATTGAAAGACACGCGCCCCTTTAGGATCCCCTGAAGCTACGGAATTGAAGGCCGGCGATCAACTGTCTATGCAGGTTGGTCTTATCTGATCTCAACGGATGACCACGAACCGGCCCTGGAAATCGTCAAAGGCCGGATCGGCCGATTCCACCACGTAGAAATAGATGCCGCTGGTCACTTCCTGTCCGTTGCGGGACATGAGGTTCCAGGAAATGCTGCCGCCCAGGAGGTCGGGGTTGTGATCCAGGTCGATGATGTGATCCCCGGCGGCCGTGAAAATGCGGATGGTATTGCGGGTGTCCGGCAGGTTGGTGAACATCACCCGCACGCCGGTGGCGTCGTTGCGCGTGGGATGCTGCTGCTGGAATTCGGCGAGGGCCTCCCGGGTGGCCGGATTGGGATACACATAGATGTTCTGGCCGTCGCGCCGCCGCTCTTCAAGGGTCTGGGGCTCGGGTCGGGGCATGGTCTGGACCATGTTGGTGCCGGGATTGCCTGAAATGCCGTCGCCCCCAATGTAGTAGGACCAGGCCAGGTTGTCCCAGACCAGCAGGTGGTCGCTGGCCACCACCGAGTAGTAGAGAGGAAAGCCGTTGGGCGGTGACGGGTCCAGATAATGGTAGTAGCGGGTGGGGCGCTTGTAGACCACGCCCGGCGAAGGCTTGCGTCGGGTGAACGCGAAAAAGGTGTCCAGTACATCGGGTCGCATTTCCCAGGGCACGAGGCCTTCCATGCCCGGCCGCACCGCGCCGTTGGGCAGGCGCACGTCCGGTCGACTGGCCCAGGCCCCGGTGCTGTCGGTGTCCACCACGGCCTGCATGGCTTCGGCCAATCCCGCGAACTGCGGGTCGCGTCGACAGGCGGGGCGATAGATCGCCTCTTCCAGTCCGGTGTTCAAACCGATGGGGATGGGCTTGTTGTTCTCAACGGCCCCGGCCGGTATCTCGCTGACCACGTCGTACAGGGCCAGGCGTCCCCACTTGCGGAACGGGGGGCGTGAGGCCTCGTCCAGGCCTTCGGGCCGGATCCAATCCTGGACCCGCCACACGCCGTAGGACTCGAAATCGATTTCCCCCGAGTTTGGGTCGGGCGTGATTTCACTGATGTCGTCCCAGAAAACCTCCACGCTGTGGTCACCCGGCATGACCCGGATGCGGGGCGTTTCCGGGGGATACTCCCGGTGTTGGGTCCAGGCGAAGCGGGCTTCCCGGCTGTCCACGCCGGTGAAGTACCGGGGGTACCGCAAGGGGCTGATGGCATTGTAGAAGTACAGCCAGTACCCGTTCTCCGGGGTGCACTCCCGGCCGAACAGGCGGGCGCACTCCTCGCAGTTGTCCGCGTTCACGTAGACGCAGCGGCGGCCGTCGGGCCCGGTGCGGAAGTCGTCCGGCTTGACCAGGTCCACCCCGAAAATGGGCTCGGTTCCCACGCAGGTGGGATCGGCCCCGTCGATCTTGTAGCTGTAGATGGGGTCCTCGCCGTGGGTGGAGGGGATGTCGCCCAGACAGACCCGGGTTTCGCGGCCCTCCTGGCCGGAGTGGAAGGTGCGGTCGGCGTTGAAGAACGTGCCGCCGCCCAGTTGCGTGGCCCGAACCGCGGCGGCCAGCATGTCGGCCTGGCCGGCGCCCACCACCAGGGCCAGTCGGTAGTGGGTGGTCCAGCCGGGTTCAATGCTGGGGAAGGGGCCGCTGCTGATCAGGATCTTCAGGTCGCCGCTCAGGTCCTCCCGCTGGTTGGGGTCCCGTCGCCGACGGGCCATGACCTCGTACCGTCCGATGTCGGAGACAGGCTCTCCGTGCTGGTTCACCGCGGCGTTGGTGGCGAAAATGTTGAAGCCCGTCATCTCGCTGGTGGGCGGCGCGTGGTGGCCGTAGAACTCCCGGCTGTGATACACCATGACCACGCCGAACCAGCCGGGCAGCGGTTCGGCGGGGTCGTTGTCCCGCATGTAGCCCACGTCCACCTTGTGGAAGAAGTTGTCGTCGCCGCGGATGTAGCCGCTCCAGGAGCCGGCCAGGTCGTCGGGCTGGGTGGCGCCCCGGCCGCGGGCCTGGATGTCGCAGTCCATGTAGAAACCCAGGTAGGCGTCCTCGATGGTGTCCAGGCCCACGTTGGTGATCTCGTAATCCAGGGCGACCATGTTCCGGTAGGGGTCGTCACCCCAGGCGGCCGCACGCTGAACCACCTTCAGGCCAAGGGGGCGGTGGGCCGGGTAGAGTTCGCGGCACAGCGGCAGGTTGTCGTACATGGTGCAGGTGAACATCTGGTCGCCGATCTGGCCCCAGTCCTCGTCCACCCGACCGTCCCCGTCGTCGTCCACGCCGTTGAGCATGTCCTCGTCGTAGACCAGGTCCCCGTCGTCGTCGCCCATGGGGTCCGGCAGACGGCGGCCGGTTTCGCGGTCGCCGAGGGAGGGCCGCTGCACGATGTCGGCTTTGCCTTCGTAAAGGGTGTCGATCAGTTTGGGCCCGGGCCGGAACTCGCGGTCGTACTGCCCCGTGGAAACGGATATTTCGCCCCGGATGCGCCCGCCCACCCACAGGCCGCCGCCCCAGAGGTATTCGTTGCCCGAACCGCCGGGCCACTGGGCCGACGGCGCCGAACTGTAAGGCAGGAAACTGCTGTACTGGGACCCGATGAGGCCGTGGTTGGTGATGTTCACGTGGAGTTCGCCCACATTGAGGTAGCAGGAGCCGTCGAGCACGTGGATGCCGTCCGGGACGACCTGGCTGGACTCGGGCTCCGGCCGGGACGGCTCGGCGCGCGCGGTGGCGGGGCACACACCCAACAGGGCGAGGGCCAAAAGCCAGATCCACAGGCGGTGTGAGATCGATCTGGACAACAGCTTCAAATCCCGGTTGAACCTTCCGGCGTTCGCGCCGGATTCCTGACGGTGAAAACCGATCCAGATTTGTCTAGCCGGTTCGGTCGCGGCCTCAACGGATGACCACGAATCGGCCCTGGAAATCGTCAAAGGCCGGATCGGCCGATTCCACCACGTAGATATATATGCCACTGGTCACTTCCTGCCCGTTGCGGGACATGAGGTTCCAGGAAATGCTGCCGCCCAGGAGGTCGGGGTTATGGTCCAGGTCGATGATGTGATCCCCCGCCACGGTGAAAATCCGGATGGTGTTCCGGGTGTCCGGCAGGTTGGTGAACATGACCCGCACGCCGGTGGCGTCGTCCTTGGTGGGATGCTGCTGCTGGAACTCGGCCAGGGCCTCCCGCGTGGCCGGGTTGGGATACACGTAGATGTTCTGCCCCTCGGCCTGGCGTTCGTCCAGGGTCTGGGCGTCGGGCCGGGGCGTGGTCCGCATCATGTTGGCGCCGGGGTTGCCCGCCACACCCTCGCCGGCGATCACGTAGTCCTCGCCGTCCCACAGCAGCATGTGGTCGGCGGCCACCACGGAGTAGTACAGGGGAAAGCCGTTGGGCGGATCCAGGTCCAGGTAGTGGTAGTAGGTGAGGCCCCGTTTGGGGTGCACACCCGGCGCCTCCTCGCGTGGGATGACGGCCCAGAAGGTGTCCAGCACGTCGGGCCGCATTTCCCAGGGCACCAGCCCTTCCATGCCCGGCCGCACCGCGCCGTTGGGCAGGCGCACATCGGGTCGGCTGACCCAGACGGCGTTGCTGTCGGCGTTCACCACGGCGGTCATTTCCTCGGCCAGGCCGGTGAAGGCGGGATCGCTGAGGCAGGCGGGCACGTAGACGGCGGGCTCCAGACCGGTGTTGCGGCCCAGCGGACGCACATGGCCGATTCCGTCAACCCAGCCCGGGATCCGGCTGTCGATGTCGAACTCCGCCAGCATGGCCCATTCCACCGTGGGGGGACGGGACGCCTCGTCCAGGCCTTCTGGCCGGATCCAGTCCTGCACCCGCCACACGCGGTAGGCCTCGAAGTCGTAGCGACCGGTGACCGGGTCGGGGATCTGTTCGCTCTGGTCGTCCCAGAACACTTCCACCCGGTGGTCGCCCGGCTGCACCCGCATGTTGGGCGAGGGCGGCGGGTAGGCCCGGTACTCGGTCCAGGCGAAGCGCTTTTCGCGGCTGTTCACGCCGGTGTATCTGTTGGGATAGTAATAGTAGTTGTAGAGCCCGTAGAAATTGGTCCAGAACAGGTCGTTTTCGATGGTGCATTCCTGTCCGTTGACGCGGGCGCACTCGGCGCAGTTGTCGGCGTTCACGTAGACACACAGGCGGCCGTCGTCCATCTGGCGCAAGTCGTCGGGCATGACCAGATCCACCAGGAACACCGGGTCCGGGCCGATGCAGGTCATGTCGGCGGCGTCGATCTTGTGCCGGAAAATGGGGTCGTCCTCCCAGGTGCCTCCGTCGGGCTTGGGCATGTCGCCCAGGCAGACCAGCGTTTCCCGGCCCCTCAGTCCGGAGTAGTAGTCGTGGTCGGCGTTGAAGAACATGCCCCCGCCCAGCTGGGCCGCCCGTCCGGCGGTGGCGATCATGTCGTCCAGGCTTTCGCCGATGACCAGGGCCAGGCGGTATTCGGTGGTCTGGTGGGGCTCCACCACGGGAAAGGGGCCGCTGCTGATCATGAACTTCAGGTCGCCGCTCTGGTCGTCGCGCAGGGTGCGGTCGCGGTGCCGACGGGACATGAGGTCGTAGCGGTCCACGTCGTTGGAGGGCTCGCCCTGTTGAATCACGGCGGCGTTGGTGGCGAAGATCTGGAACCCGGTCATCTCCACGGTGGGCGGGGCGTGGAGGCCGTAGAATTCCCGTGTGTGGTAAATGGTGGTCACACCGAACCAGCCGGGCAGGGCGCCGTCAGGGTTGTTGTCGCGCATGTAGGCCACATCCACCTTGTAGAAATAGCCGTCGTCGTTGCGCACGAAGCCGCTCCAGGAGCCGGCCAGGTCGTCGGGCTGGTTGCTGCCGTCGCCGCGGGCCTGAATGTCGCAGTCCACGAAGAACCCCAGGTACATGTCCTTGATGGTGTTGATGCCCACGTTGGTGATCTCGTAGTCCAGGGCCACGATGTTCTTGTATTGATCGTCGCCCCAGGCGGCGGCGCGCTGCACCACCTTCAGTCCCAGCGGGCGGTGGGCGGGGTAGACTTCGCGGCACAGGGGCAGGTTGTCGTACATGGTGCAGGTGTACATCTGGTCGCCGAGCTGGCCCCAATCCTCATCCACGCGACCGTCCCGGTCGTCGTCCAACCCGTTGAGCATGTCTTCGTCGTAGGTGCCGTCGAAATCGTCGTCGCCCAAAAAATTGGGCAGGCGTTTCCCGGTTTGCCGATCGCCCAGCCTGGGGCGCTGAATGATGCCGGCTTTCCCCTCGTACATGGTGTCGGTCAGTTTGGGGCCGGGGCGAAATTCCCGCTCATACTGGCCGGTGGACACCGAGACCTCGCCCCGGATGACGCCGCCCACCCACAGACCGGCTCCCCACAGGTATTCGTCGCCCGACCCGGCGGGCCACTGGGCCGACGGGGCCGAACTGTAGGGCAGGAAACTGCTGTACTGGGAGCCGATGAGTCCGTGGTTGGTGATGTTGACCTGCAGCTCACCCACGCTGAGGTAGCAGGACCCGTCGAGAATGTGGATGCCGTCGGGAACGACATCTTCGTCTTCGGGCACAGGATCAGGCGGTTCCGCCCAGACCACGGCAAAGCCCAGGCTCAACAGAGCCGGAACCAGAAAGAGGGGGGCACAAAGGCGAACGGTGGACCTGGTCAGCAACCGTCATATCCCGGTTTTGGATATCTATCCAGCGAGTCGGGGACCTATAAAACAATGGAATTTGGGCCAAACGATCAAGTGTCTTCGCAATTACTTGCATCTCCTACCGAATCACTCTTGGTTTCAACGACCGGTTCAGGGGCGGGTACCCGGATCGGTGGCAGCACATCCTTGAAGGCCGTGCCGTAGATTTCCCAAGCTGTTACGAAGAGCGCTGCCACGATGGGCCCGATGATGAAGCCCAGGATCCCGAACAGCATGATGCCGCCCAGGGTGCCCAGCAGAATGAGCAGATCGGGCATCTGGGTGTCCTTGCCCACCAGGCGGGGGCGCAGGAAGTTGTCCAGGCTGCCCACGATCAATCCGCAGAAGATGAAGAGGAACACGCCCTTGCCGAGGTGCCCGCCGGCCAGGAGGATGATCGCCGCCGGCACCCACACCAAACCGGTGCCGATGCCCGGAATAATGGACAACACCACCATGAGGGTGCCCCAGAACACGGCGCTGTCCACGCCCACCACGAAAAGAGCCAGGCCGGCCAGACCGCCCTGCAGCAGGCCGATCACCGCGGTGCCCTTGAGCGTGGCCCGGGTCACGGAACTGAACTTGGCCATCAGTCGCTCCTCGTCCTCGGCGCCCAGGGGGAGGTAGTAGAGGATGCGGTCGAGCAGTTTTCGCCCATCGATGAGGAAAAAGAACATGGTGTAGAGCATGATGGAGAGCAGGAAGAAGAAGGTCACGGTGCCGGTGGTGGCGTTGGACAGGTTGTTGATGAGGAACCTGCTCAGGGCGCCCACGATCTCGCCGGCCTTGGTCAGGATGTCGTCCTCGTACGGCTGGACGGTTTCGTAGAAGGGCTGGCCCTGCAGCCAGACCACGAGGTCGTCGGGATTGGCCAGCTTCTTCTGCACCCAGGGCGACACCGAGTTGCCCACCTTGATGGCCTGGGCGGTCACGATGCCCACCAAACCGCCCAGCGGGACGATGATGACCAATACGATGACCAGCAGCGTGGCCACGGCGCCCACCCGCTTGCGCTGTCCGAACAGCTTGGTCAAACGTTTGAACAGGGGCTGGGCCAGGGAGGTGAAGATGCCCGCGAGCAGCAGGGTCATGAGGAAACCCTTGATCATGGTCAGGAACACGGCGCTGATGCCCAGCACCAGGACCACCAGGAAGAAACGGCTGATTGTTTCGGGTTTCACGACGGGCTCCTCGCGGGTTCGGGCCAAGGCTGACGGCGGGGTAATCATAGAGCACCGGCCCCTTTCTGCCCACGCTTTTGGACCGACGGTTGGCAAGGCGCAGCCCATGGGTTATTTTGGCCATTCGAAACCCAAAACCGGAACCGCCGCCATGCAAGGAGACCGCCGTGTCTGATCTTAAAGCCGTCCTCGAAACCGACAAGGGCACCATCAACCTGGAACTCTTTGCCGACCAGACCCCGCTCACCGTGGCCAACTTCGTGAACCTGGTGCAGCGCGGCTTCTACGACAACCTCGTCTTCCACCGCGTGATCGACGACTTCATGATCCAGGGCGGCTGCCCCCAGGGCACCGGCACCGGCGGTCCGGGCTACCGCTTCGCCGACGAGTTCGTGGACGGCCTGCGCCACGACGGCCCCGGCGTGCTGAGCATGGCCAACGCCGGCCCCGGCACCAACGGCAGCCAGTTCTTCATCACCCACGTGGAAACCCCCTGGCTCGACGGCAAGCACACCGTGTTCGGCAAGGTCGTCTCCCAGGCCGACCAGGAGATCGTCAACGCCATCGAGGGCCGCGACGGCCTGACCAAGGTCACCATCGAGGGCGACACCACCGAACTCATGGAGAAGATGGCCGACAAGGTGGCCGAGTGGAACGGGCACCTGGGCTAGCCCGCACCACCCGAACGACAAAGGCCCCGGCAGTTCGCCGGGGCCTTTTTTTGTGCGCGCGGGCCGCGGTTATTTGAGCAGGATGAACTTGCGGGTCTCGCTCACCCCGTTCTGTTCCAGCATGACGAAGTAGGTGCCCGCGCTGAGACGCGAGTCCAGATGGAACCGCTCGGTGCGCAGGTTGCCGGCCACATCCATGATGGATCGGGTCTCCACCACGCGGCCGCGGATGTCCACCACCCGCAGCACCGCGGGGGCGTCGGTGCCCAAGCGCAGCATCACGTTGAAGTCGCCGTGCGTGGGGTTGGGCTGCAGCATCTGCAGGAAGAGGCCGGTGGCCCGGGTTTCGTCGGCCACGGGGCTTACGTCGGTGATTTCGAGTTCTTCGAAGGCGACGTTGTCCGTCTCGTCGTATTCCATGATCAGGTTGAGAGGATCGACCTCGAGGATCACGCTGTGGGGCCCCGCGGTCAGGGGCGGCATGTCAATGGTGACGGTCTCGAAGTCGAAGTAGGGGATTTCCAGCACGGTGCCCG
>Ga0209692_10001740_pt1 | contig 27643 bp, 22 predicted proteins | sample tdDd472_FD_187129 | JGI IMG/M metagenome (GOLD analysis project Ga0209692, IMG submission 187129) | Marine sediment microbial communities from the Atlantic coast under amendment with organic carbon and nitrate - tdDd47.2 (SPAdes)... | ecosystem: Environmental > Aquatic > Marine > Coastal >... | reverse complement strand
GATGACGATATTGAATGCTTGGCGCGGGGCCGATTTGTTTGCCATAGTTTTCCTGCCGCAGGGTTTGTCGCGGCGACTGCCTGATGCGGGCACTATAGGGGGCGTGGGACGTTCCCAAAAGCCCGCTGTCGAGATTTGGGTCAAGGAGATTGGGAGAGAAGCGATGCTTGAGGTATTTCTGGTGATGTTCGCGGTCGCGGTGCGCTCCGCCGAGGGCGAGGCGCAGGCCGCCGCGCCGCCGTCGGCGGTTTCGGCACCGGCGCAAGAGGCTGTGCAAGAGGCGGGTGAGGCGCCGCCGGCGTTCCTCGCTCCGGCCGGCACGGCGACGCAGGAGGTGGCCGCGGCGGAGGCGCCGCCGGCGTTCCTCGCGCCAGGCGCGGGAGGCACCGCTGCCGGCAGCGAGGCGCCGCCGGTCTTTCTCGCGCCGCAGCCCGCCGCCCAAGCCGAGGCGCCGCCGGCCTTTCTGGCGCCCTCCGGTCCAGGACTGGTGGCCGAGCCGCAGGTGCCCAGCGGCAAGTTCACCACTGCCACCGAGGTCAAGCCGATCTTCGCGGCGACCAAGGCCAACTGGATCGCGGTGCGGCTCTACGAGGGGGTGGATTACCTCTACGTGACGCAGATCTGGTCCTGGCGTTGCGGACTGGTGCAGATGCGCGTCGGCGTCAACGGTGGGCCGCTGGAGGTCTGGCCGCTGCCGCCTTGCCACGAGGAGTATGCAACGCCCAACGCGGTTCTCGAGGACGACGGAAACCCGTTGCGAATGTATCCGCCCAATTCCATCGCCTACGTCGATGTCGAGGTCACCTTCGACGATCTGAGCACCGATCACGCGCAGTTCACCCGCAGCAGCGTATTGATGCCCTGATCCCGTCGCGCAGGCTGCGGCGGCGCGCCTGACCTGCCCGAAAAACGGGCAGGGCGGCGGCGGAGTCATTTTTTTACCGTTTGGGAAATTTTACCAATTGATAAAAAATATGGATGTGGCACTCTGATGAAAACAAGATCAGGACATCAGGGAGACACCCAATGGCAAACGGCCATCAGGCATCCGGGATCGTGGCGGCGCGCCTGCCGGCTGCGGATATCGCCGACAATTTCAGTGATCTGCATCCCGCCTATGCCCCGCATGAGGCGGCGGTGGCGGCGGACCGCTGTTACTTCTGTTACGACGCGCCGTGCATGACGGCCTGTCCGACCGACATCGACATTCCCCAGTTCATCCGCGAGATCCAGGCCGGCCATCCCGAAAGCGCGGCGCGCACGATCCTGGGCCAGAACATCCTGGGCGGGATGTGCGCGCGGGTCTGTCCGACCGAGACGCTGTGCGAAGAGGTCTGCGTGCGCGAGACCGCCGAGGGCAAGCCGGTGGAGATCGGGCGGCTGCAACGCTATGCCACCGATGCTCTGATGGCCAAGGGCGAACATCCCTTTACCCGCGCCGAGCCGACAGGCAAGCGTGTGGCAGTTGTCGGCGCTGGCCCCGCGGGCCTGTCCTGTGCGCACCGTCTTGCCATGCTGGGCCATGACGTCACCGTCTGCGAGGCCCGGAAAAAACCCGGCGGGCTGAACGAGTTTGGCATCGCCGCCTACAAGAGCACCAATGATTTCGCCGCGCGCGAGGTCGACTGGCTGCTGAAGATCGGCGGCATCACCATCGAGACCGGCAAGGCGCTGGGCGACGGGGTGACGCTGGACGGGCTCAAGGCCGATCATGACGCGGTGTTCCTTTCCATCGGTCTGGGCGGCGTCAACGCGCTGCGCGCCACGGGCGAGGACCTGACCGGCGTGCGCGACGCGGTCGATTTCATCGAGGAGCTGCGCCAGGCGGATGACCTGGCCGCGCTGCCGGTCGGGCGCAACGTGGTGGTGATCGGCGGCGGCATGACGGCGGTGGATGCCGCGGTGCAATCGAAGCTTCTCGGCGCGGAAAACGTGACCATCGCCTATCGCCGCAGCCGCGACGCGATGCCGGCGAGCCGGTTCGAACAGGATCTGGCCGCCTCCAGGGGCGTCAAGCTGATGTTCAACGTGATGCCGGTGGCGATCCTCGGCGAGGGCGCGGTGACCGGGGTCGAACTGGAATACACCACGGTCGAGGAGGGCAGGGTCAGGGGCACCGGCGAACGGCTGACGCTGGCGGCCGACCAGCTGTTCAAGGCGATTGGCCAGACCCTCGACGGGGCGCCCGACGGTGTCGCGCTGGAGGGCGGCAAGATCGCGGTGACCGGGGCCGGGCGCACCAGCGTGGCGGGCGTCTGGGCCGGCGGCGACTGCGCCAGCGGCGGCGACGATCTGACCGTGACGGCGGTGGCCGAGGGGCGCGACGCGGCGATGGATATCCATGCGGCGCTGACATCGTGATAGGCTGTGGACAGCCTGGGCCGCGCCCGCTGTCCGCATGCCCCCGATTTCGGAGACGACACATTGGACACCCTGTTTCTGACGCTCGGAGCGCCGTTCTACCGCGAGGCGGGTCGCCTTTTCGTCGAGGCGCAGACCGTCAGCGGGCTGAAGGCCTGGCAAGCGGACTTTGACCGGCTCATCGCGGCGTCGATCTGCAAGCCCGGCGCGCCGCCCGCGGGCTGGGTGGATGCGGCGGAGGCGGGAATCACGGGGGCGGAGTTCGAGCTGATGGAATTGCCGGACGGCTATCACCTGCCGACCTATCTGCGGACCCGGGCCGAGGTGGCCCGGCGGATGCGCGACGCGCTGCGCCGAGCCGACTACCGGCTGTTTGCCATCGGCGGCTGGCTGGGCGATTGGGGCGTGTTCGGGGCCCGGCTGGCGCAGGCCGAGGCCATCCCGCACGGCATCTGGTTCGACCGGGTGGAGAGCCAGGTTCTGGCCGGAGCGCATGACGGCAGTCTGAAAGAGCGGCTCAAGGCCTGGATCAAATCCCGTGTCACCGCGCGGCGTGAGGCACAGGTCCTGGCGCATGCCGATATGGCCTTGCTGCACGGGCAGACGGTCTTTGACCGCTTCAGGGGGATGACGCGCCGGCCGGTGCGGGTCGAGGACATTCATCTGGAGGCGTCGGACCGGATTCCCGTGGACCGGCTGGCGCGCAAGCTGGCAGAGGCAGAGCAGGGGCCGCTGGCCCTGGGCTATGTCGGTCGGGCCGATCGCATGAAGGGACCTCTGCTGTGGGTCGAGGCGCTGGCGCGCTTGTCCGAGGCTGGGGTGGATTTTACCGCCGAATGGGCCGGCGACGGGCCGATGCTGGACGAGATGAAGGATCTGGCGCGGGCGCGGGGCATCGGAGACCGGCTGGTCTTCCACGGGTTCGTGTCCGACCGCGACGAGGTGAAGGAGATCCTGCGCCGCGCCCAGGTCCTGCTGTTCTGCCACATGACCGACGAATCGCCGCGCAACCTGATCGAGGCGCTGTTTTCCGCGACGCCGCTGGTCGGCTTCGCCGATACCTATGCCCGCAAGCTGGTCGAAGAACAGGACGCGGGCCTCCTGGTCGAACGCGGCGACGTGGACGGGCTGGTCGCGGCCCTGACCGCACTGGATGGCGACCGCGCGCGGCTCAGCGCGCTGATCGAAAGGGCGGGCCGTTCCGCCCTGCACCTGACCCGGAGCGAGGTCTTCTCGCATCGGGCAAGACTGATAAGAGAAAACCTGAGTTCACCAGCGGGAGACCGATGAAATGGCTGATTTGACGACAGAATTCCTGGGCATCAAGAGCCCCAATCCGTTCTGGCTGGCCTCGGCGCCGCCGACCGACAAGGAATACAACGTGCGCCGCGCCTTTGAGGCCGGCTGGGGCGGCGTGGTGTGGAAGACGCTGGGCTCCGAAGGACCGCCGGTGGTCAACGTGAACGGGCCGCGCTACGGCGCGATCTATGGCGCCGACCGACGGCTGCTGGGGCTCAACAATATCGAGCTGATCACCGACCGGCCGCTGCTGACCAACCTTGAGGAGATCACCCGCGTCAAGCAGGATTACCCGGACCGCGCGCTGATCGTCTCGCTGATGGTGCCCTGCGACGAGGAGAGCTGGAAGGCGATCCTGCCGATGGTCGAGGCGACCGGCGCCGACGGGATCGAGTTGAACTTCGGCTGCCCGCACGGCATGGCCGAGCGCGGCATGGGTTCGGCCGTGGGGCAGGTGCCCGAGTATATCCAGATGGTCACCGAATGGTGCAAACAGTACTATTCCAAGCCGGTGATCGTGAAGCTGACGCCGAACATCACCGACATCCGCAACCCGGCGCGGGCGGCCTTTGCCGGCAATGCCGACGCGGTGTCGCTGATCAACACCATCAACTCGATCACCTCGGTCGATCTGGATGCAATGGCGCCGCAGCCCACGATCGACGGCAAAGGCACCCATGGTGGCTATTGCGGCCCGGCGGTGAAGCCCATCGCGCTGAACATGGTGGCCGAGATCGCCCGCGATCCGGCAACCGCCGGCAAGCCGATCAGCGCCATCGGTGGGGTGACCACCTGGCGCGATGCGGCCGAGTTCATGGTGATGGGGGCGGGCAACGTGCAGGTTTGTACCGCCGCCATGACCTATGGCTTCAAGGTGGTGCAGGAGATGATCTCGGGCTTGAGCCAGTGGATGGACGAAAAGGGCTATACCGCGACCTCGGATTTCATCGGGCAGGCGGTGCCCAACGTCACCGACTGGCAGTACCTGAACCTGAACTACGTCGCCAAGGCCAAGATCGACCAGGACGCCTGCATCAAGTGCGGCCGCTGCTATGCCGCCTGCGAGGACACCAGCCACCAGGCGATCTGGATGAAGGAGGGCCGGGTGTTCGAGGTCAACGACGCCGAATGCGTGGCCTGCAACCTCTGCGTCGATGTCTGCCCGGTCGAGGAGTGCATCTCGATGGTGCCGATGGCGCCGGGCGCGGTGGACCCGCGCACCGGCAAGGTGGTCGAGGCGGGTTACGCCAACTGGACCACCCACCCCAACAACCCGGCGGCGCAGGCGGCCGAATAGACCGGCCTGACACGGCAAGGACGGGGCGCGCGGAGAAGGGTCCGCGCGCCCTTTGCATTTGCAACCGGCGGCAGGGCAATGCAGGCTGGAACCCGACGCGGCAAAACCCGAACTGGCATGGTCCGACAGATTCTTCCCATCAGCGCACTTCTGCTCGGCTCGGCGCTCTTGCTGTTCGCTGGCGGCATGAACGCGCTGATCCTGCCGATTCGCGGCACGCAGGAGGGCTTTGGCGCCTCGGCGCTGGGTCTGCTCGGGTCCGGCTGGGCGGTGGGCTATGTCCTGGGCTGTGTCTGGATGGCGCGGCTGGTGGGCAAGGTCGGCCATATCCGTGCGTTCAGTGTGACGGCGGCCTTTGCGGCAGTGGCGGTGCTGTTGTCGCTGATATTCCTGACGCCCTGGGCCTGGATCCCGCTGCGCGCGATCTCCGGGTTCTGTTTCGCCGGCGCGGCGATGATCGTGGAAAGCTGGCTGAGCGAACGGGCCGATCCCGCCTCGCGCGGCAAGATCTTCGGGATCTACACGATGGTGAACCTTACCGCCTCGACCGCCGGGCAGATGGTGCTGACACTGGGCGATACCCGCGGGTTCCTGTTCTTCGTGCTGCCGGCGATCTTCTACTGCCTGGCGCTGGTGCCGACGGCGATGTCCTCGACCATCACGCCGCGGCCGCTGGCCAGCGCGAAGCTGGATCTGCGGGTGCTCTGGCGCAATTCGCCGGTGGCGGTCTTCGCGGTGTTCTGCGTCGGCATTTCCAACGGCGCCTTCGGCACGCTTTCGGCGGTCTATGCCGACCGGGTCGGGCTGGTCCTGACCTCGGTCGCGTTGTTTGCAAGCCTGCCGGTACTGGCCGGTGCGCTGGCGCAGGTGCCGATCGGCATTCTGTCGGACCGGGTCGACCGGCGGCTGGTGCTGGTGGCGGTGGCGGTCCTGGGGCTGGCGACCGACCTGGCCTTCATCCTGCTGCGCCCCGAGGACCGGGCGATCAACCTCGGTCTGGCGGCGCTGTTCGGGGCGATGATCTACTCGATGTATCCGATCATCATCGCCCATGCCAACGACCACGCGCCCGAGGGCACCTTCATCCAGGTCAGCGGCGGGCTGCTGATGGTGTTCGGGCTCGGTTCGATCATCGGGCCGGTGGTGGCGGGATTCGGCATGTCGGCGTTGAGCGAGGCCGGGCTGTTTCTGACATCGGCGGGGGCGCACGGGCTGATCGTGCTGTTCACCCTCCTGCGTATCCGCAAACGCGCGCCGCTGACGGAAGAGGAAAAGACCAGTTTCGTGGCGACACCCACCGGCCGCGCCGCCACCCCCGAAACCGCGGTGCTGGCCGTGGGCGAGGACGAGGCGGCGCGCGGCTGAGCCTCAGGCCGGGCTGAGCAGCCGACGGTAAAGCGTTTCCATGAATTCCGGCGCGGCGGCGAACGGATCTTCGTCGCCCAGAACCGCACGCACCTGCACGTCGAAATCGGCGTAATGCTGGGTCAACGACCAGATCGAGAAGATCAGGTGATAGGGATGCACCCGCGCGATCCGGCCAGCATCGGACCAGGCCGCGATCACCGAAGCCTTTTCATCGACCAGCGCCTTGAGGTCGCTCGACAGCACGGCATGGATGCGCGGCGCGCCCTGCACGATCTCGTTGGCGAACAGCCGGCTTTCGCGCGGCAGGTCGCGGGCCATCTGAAGCTTGCGGCGCATGTAGTCGAGGATTTCCTCCAGCGGGTCGCCCGCCGGGTCAAGCGCGCGCAGCGGATCGAGCCAGGTGTCGAGAAGCTGTTCCAGCAGGGCGGCATGGATCGCCTCTTTCGACGGGAAATAATACAGCAGGTTGGGTTTGCTCAGCCCGGCGGCGGCGGCGATCTCGTCCACCGTGGCGCCGCGAAACCCCTGGGAAGAGAACACCTCGAGCGCGGCATCAAGGATGGCGGCCCGGTTTTTCTGCTGGATTCGGGTCGGGGCGCGGGCCTCCGTCATCGGGCGCAATCTCCGCTGTTTTCGGCTGCCTGTTTTTTCGTCCACGCCCAAATTATGGGCGGCAATTGCGCGCCAAGTCTCGTCAATTTCTTGACTGGCGCGACGTCCGTGATAGCGTGAGTTTGACCTTTTGGTCAAATCAAACATGAAGACAAAAAAGACTGGGAAAGTGAGAGCCATGACAGCTCCGGCGCAAAACCTCAAAATCGACGGCGACCGACTGTGGGACAGCCTGATGGAAATGGCCAAGATCGGCCCGGGTGTGGCCGGTGGCAACAACCGCCAGACCCTGACCGACGAAGATGCCGAGGGGCGCGCGCTGTTCCAAAAATGGTGCGAGGCGGCGGGCTGCACCATGGGCCTTGACCAGATGGGCAATATGTTCGCGCGTCGCGAGGGCTCAGACCCCGAGGCGCTGCCGGTCTATGTGGGCAGCCACCTTGATACCCAGCCGACCGGCGGCAAGTACGACGGTGTCCTGGGCGTGCTGGGCGGGCTGGAGATCATCCGCAGCCTCAACGACATGAACATCAAGACCAGACATCCCATCGTGGTCACCAACTGGACCAACGAAGAGGGTACGCGGTACGCCCCGGCGATGCTGGCCTCGGGCGTGTTCGCCGGCATGCACACCCAGGACTGGGCCTATGAGCGGGAAGACGCCGAGGGCAAGACCTTCGGCGACGAACTGGCGCGGATCGGCTGGAAGGGCGAGGAAGAGGTTGGCGCGCGCAAGATGAAGGCCTTTTTCGAGTTGCATATCGAACAGGGCCCGATCCTGGAGGCCGAGGGCAAGGAGATCGGCGTCGTCACCCACGGCCAGGGGCTGAGTTGGACCCAGGTGACGGTAACCGGCAAGGATTCCCATACCGGTTCGACCCCGATGCCGATGCGCAAGAACGCCGGTCTGGGCATGGCGCGGATTCTGGAAAAGGTCGATGAGATCGCCTGGTCCCACGCGCCCAATGCGGTGGGGGCGGCGGGTCATATCGACGTCTATCCCAACTCGCGCAACGTGATCCCGGGCAAGGTGGTGTTCACGGTGGATTTCCGCAGCCCGGAACCGGCCGTGATCCTGGACATGGAAGAGCGCCTGAAGGTTGCGGCGAAAGAGATCTGCGACGAGATGGGGCTGGGGGTCGAACTGGAGAAGGTCGGCGGCTTTGACCCTGTGGCCTTCGATCCCGATTGCGTGCAGGCGGTGCGCAGCGCCGCCGCGCGGCTGGGCTATTCGCACCGCGATCTGATCTCGGGGGCCGGTCATGACGCCTGCTGGATCAACCGGGTGGCGCCCACCGCGATGGTGATGTGCCCCTGTGTCGACGGGCTGAGCCACAACGAGGCCGAGGAGATCAGCCGCGACTGGGCCGCCGCCGGGGCCAACGTGCTGTTTCACGCGGTGGTGGAGACGGCCGGGATCGTGGAGTGAAGCGGGCGCTTCGGGGGCTCTGCCCCCGGACCCCCGGAGTATTTGAGGCCAGAAAAAGGGGCGTGCGCCCGGGAAAGTGGCGACGATGAAGGCGGAAGGGCCGATGCCCGAGCAGATCAAGGCGCTGATCGCCGGTGAGATCGCGGCCTATCCGGTGGATGACCGGAGCGGGCGGATGACGGTCGCGGCATTCCGGGCGAACCTGCGCGAGCCGCGCCCGGTGACGGTGAATTTCTCCGGCGGGATCACCCAGACCTGCTGGTCGGTGACGCGTGGCGATGGCTGCTATCGGGTGATCTACCTGCCGAGCGCGGGATATTTCTCGCTCTGCGTCGAAAGCGATTTCGGACCGCTCGACATCGGGGTGCATGGGGATGCGATCGGGTGTTACGCTTCGGTCTGACAAGAACAACGTGGGAGTAAGACAATGAGCAAAGTGATCAAGAACGGCACCGTGGTGACCGCCGATCTGACCTACAAGGCGGATGTGCTGATCGAGGACGGGGTGATCGTGGAGATTGGTCCCGACCTGACCGGGGACGAGATCCTCGATGCGGAGGGCTGTTTTGTGATGCCTGGCGGGATCGACCCGCATACGCACCTGGAGATGCCCTTCATGGGCACCCATTCCAGCGATGATTTCTATGCCGGCACCCGCGCGGCGCTGGCGGGCGGGACCACCATGGTGGTCGATTTCGCGCTGCCCAGCCCGGGTGAGAGCCTGCTGGATGCGCTGAAGACCTGGGACAATAAATCCGCCCGCGCCTGTTGCGACTATTCCTTTCACATGGCGGTGACCTGGTGGAGCGAGCAGGTCTTTGACGAGATGAAGGTGGTGACCGAGGAAAAGGGCATCAATACCTTCAAGCATTTCATGGCCTACAAGGGCAGCCTGATGGTGAACGACGACGAGATGTTCTCCAGCTTCAAGCGCTGTGCCGAACTGGGGGCGACCCCCTTGGTGCACGCGGAAAACGGCGATCTGGTCGCCGAGATGACCGCCAAGCTGCTGGCCGAGGGCAACACCGGCCCCGAGGGGCATGCCTATTCCCGCCCGACGCAGGTCGAGGGCGAGGCCACCAACCGCGCCATCATGATCGCCGACATGGCCGGCGCGCCGCTTTATGTGGTGCATACCTCCTGCGAGGAGAGCCACGAGGCGATCCGGCGCGCGAAACTGGCCGGCAAGCGGGTCTGGGGCGAGCCGCTGATCCAGCACTTGGTGCTGGATGAGAGCGAGTATTTCAACGACGATTGGGATCACGCCGCGCGCCGGGTGATGTCGCCGCCGTTCCGCAACAAGAAGCACCAGGACAGCCTTTGGGCCGGCCTGGCCTCGGGCACCTTGTCCTGCGTGGCGACCGACCACTGCGCCTTTACCACCGAGCAGAAACGCTATGGCGTCGGCGATTTCTCCAAGATCCCGAACGGCACCGGCGGGCTGGAGGACCGGCTGCCGGTTCTGTGGACCTATGGGGTCGAAACCGGGCGTATCACGATGAATGAATTTGTCGCCGTAACCTCAACCAATATCGCGAAAATCCTCAACTGCTACCCGCAGAAGGGGGCGATCCTGGTCGGGGCGGATGCCGACATCGTGGTGATGGACCCGGGCATGGGCAAGACCATCACCGCCGAGGCCCAGGCCTCGTCGATCGACTACAACGTTTTCGAAGGGATCGAGGTCACCGCGCTGCCGCGCTACGTCCTGAGCCGGGGCTTCGTGGCGGTCGACAAGGGCGAACTGGTGGCCAAGGAGGGCCACGGCGAGTTCGTCGCGCGCGATCCGAACGCAACCGTCAACACCGCCCTGTCCAAGTGGAAGGACCTGACCGCACCGCGCCCGGTGGAACGCAGCGGCATCCCGGCAACCGGTGTATAACCTGGGGCGGGCCGCCTGCGCGGCGGCCCGAAATCCCCGTCTGATCAAGGCGATATAATGAATAACGAAACGATCCCCCAGGTTGGTCCCCCCAAGGCCGTCGTCGAGGCGCGCGGGCTGGACCTGACGTTCCAGACCAAGGACAGCCCGATTCAGGCGCTCAAGGACGTCAGCCTGACAATCGAGCAGGGCGATTTCGTCAGCTTCATCGGCCCGTCGGGCTGTGGCAAGACGACCTTTCTGCGCTGCATCGCCGCGCTGGAGCAGCCCACCGGCGGCAACCTGACGGTGAACGGGATGACCCCGGACGAGGCCCGCCGCAGCCGCGCCTATGGCTATGTGTTCCAGGCCGCCGGGCTTTACCCGTGGCGCACCATCGCCAAGAACATCAAGCTGCCGCTGGAGATCATGGGCTATTCCCGCGCCGACCAGGAGGAGCGGGTGAAGAAGGTCCTGCAACTGGTTGATCTGGAAGGATTCGGCGGCAAGTTTCCCTGGCAGCTTTCGGGCGGGATGCAGCAGCGGGCCTCGATCGCCCGCGCGCTGGCCTTCGACGCCGACATCCTGCTGATGGATGAACCCTTTGGCGCGCTGGACGAAATCGTGCGCGATCACCTGAACGAGCAGTTGCTCAAGCTTTGGGAACGCACCAACAAGACCATCGCCTTTGTCACCCACTCGATTCCCGAGGCGGTCTACCTGTCCACCAGGATCGTGGTGATGAGCCCGCGTCCGGGGCGGATCACCGATGTGATCGAAAGCCCGCTGCCAAAGGAGCGGCCGCTCGATATCCGCGATACGCCGGAGTTTCTCGAGGTGGCGCACCGGGTGCGCGAAGGACTCAGGGCAGGGCACGCCTATGACGATTGATCGCAGAGAACCCGCCGCAATCCGGGGCGCGCGGCCATGAAGTCGGTCCTGGCGATCCTGACGGTTGTCGTCGCGCTTGTCGGCTTCTGGTATGCGGCCTGCGTGCCGATGAACATCCACGAGGCGGCAATGCAGGCGCAACGAGCGGGGGAGGAGGTGACCCCGGCCGAGGCACCCGAGCGCCGGCACATGGGGCGGATTTCGCTTGCGCTGAAAAACACCGGCCTGTGGTCCACGGTGTTTTCGCAGGAGCGCCCGCAGTTGCCGGCACCGCACCAGGTGGCGCAGGAGTTCTGGAAAACCACATGGGGCATGATCGAGCGCGGCCGCGCCTTTTCCAAGCGCAGCCTGATCCTGCATGGCTGGATCACCCTGTCGGCCACGCTGCTCGGCTTTGCCTTTGGCACCGCGCTGGGCATCGTGCTGGCGGTGTCCATCGTGCATTCCCGCGCGATGGACATGAGCGTGATGCCCTGGATCATCGCCTCGCAGACCGTGCCGATCCTGGCCATCGCGCCGATGATCGTGGTGGTGCTTGCGGCGCTGAGCGTGGATGACATCGTCGCCAAGGGCGTGATCTCGATGTACCTCAGTTTCTTCCCGGTGGTGGTCGGCATGGTCAAGGGGCTGCGCAGCCCCGACGCGATGCAGATGGACCAGATGAAGACCTGGAACGCCACCCGCGCCGAAACCCTGTGGAAGCTGCGCCTGCCCTCCAGCACGCCCTATCTCTTTGCCTCGCTCAAGGTGGGCGTCGCGGCCTCGCTGATCGGTGCGGTTGTGGCCGAGCTTTCGCTGTCCAGCAATGGCGGGCTTGGCGCGCGGCTTCTGGCGGGCAGCTACTATGGCCAAACCGTGCAGATCTGGAGCGCGCTGTTCGCCGCCGCGGCGCTGGCCGCCGTGCTGGTCTGGGCGATCGGCGTGGCGCAGAAGGTCACGCTCAAACGCATGGGGTTCGCGCAATGATGGCCTGGGTATTCGGATCGCTGCTGTTCTGGGCCGCGGCCTGGGCGCTGAACGTGCGGCTGTCGCGGCTGTCGGCCCCCTGGGTGCGCTTTTTCGTGCCGGCGCTGTTCGGCATGACCGTGATCATCGTCTGGGAAGGGATGGTGCGCGGCTTCGGGGTGAACCCGGTGCTTCTGCCCGCGCCTTCGGCCATCGCCGCCACCTTCGTGGGTGAGATCCCCACGCTTTGGGGCGACCTTGTGCAGACCTTTTTCAAGGGAGCGCTGTCGGGCTATGTGATCGGGTGCACCGCCGGGGTGCTCACCGCCATCGCGGTGGATCGCTCGCCCTTTCTGCAGCGCGGGCTGTTGCCGGTGGGCAATTTCGTTGCGGCCCTGCCGATCGTCGGCATGGCGCCGATCCTGGTGATGTGGTTCGGCTTTGGCTGGCAATCCAAGGCGGCGGTCGTCGTGGTGATGGTGTTCTTCCCGATGCTGGTCAACGCGGTCGAGGGGCTGCGGGCCTCCGAGACGATGCAGCGTGACCTGATGCACACCTATGCCGCGACGCCGGGGCAGGGCCTGCGCAAGCTGCGCCTGCCCGCCGCGATGCCCTTTATCTTCAACGGGCTCAAGATTTGCACAACCCTTGCCCTCATCGGCGCCATCGTTGCCGAGTTTTTCGGATCTCCGATCAAGGGCATGGGCTTTCGCATCTCGACAGAGGTCGGGCGGCTTGCGCTCGACATGGTCTGGGCCGAGATTGTCGTTGCCGCGATCGTCGGGTCGGCCTTTTATGGAGCCGTGGCGCTGGCCGAACGCGTCATCACCTTCTGGCATCCCTCGCAACGAGGCTGAGAGCAAAGAACAACAAGAACCACCCAGGAAAACCAGGAAAGACCAACAAGGAGTGAAACCAATGAAAACGATTTATGGCGCAGTTCTCGCCGGTGCGATGGCCATGGGCGCCAGTGTCGCGCAGGCGGCGGATGATGTGACGCTGCAACTGAAATGGGTCACCCAGGCTCAGTTCGGCGGCTACTACGTAGCGCTCGACAAGGGCTTTTACGAGGAAGAGGGCCTTAACGTGACGATCAAGCCCGGCGGCCCCGACGTGGCGCCGGCGCAGGTGATCGCCGGTGGCGGTGCCGACGTGGTGCTCGACTGGATGCCCTCGGCGCTGGCCAGCCGCGAAAAGGGGCTCGACCTGGTGAACATCGCCCAGCCGTTCAAGAGCTCGGGCATGATGCTGACCTGCCGCAAGGACAGTGGCATCGCCACGCCCGCCGATTTCAAAGGCAAGACGCTGGGCGTCTGGTTCGGCGGTAACGAGTACCCGTTCCTGAGCTGGATGAACAAGCTGGGCTACTCCACCGATGGTGGCGAGGATGGCGTGACTGTGCTCAAGCAGGGCTTCAACGTCGATCCGATCCTCAACGGCCAGGCCGATTGCGTCTCGACCATGACCTACAACGAATACTGGCAGATCATCGACGCCGGCCTCACGCCGGATGAACTGGTGGTCTTCAAGTACGAGGATCAGGGCGTCGCCACGCTGGAAGACGGCATCTACGTGATCGGTTCCAACCTCGAGGATCCGGCCTTTGCCGACAAGATGGTGCGCTTTGTGCGGGCCTCGATGAAAGGCTGGAAATGGGCCGAGGAAAACCCTGACGACGCGGCGATGATCGTGCTCGACAACGATGCCACCGGCGCCCAGACCGAGAAGCACCAGACCCGGATGATGCGCGAGATCGCCAAGCTGACCGCCGGTTCCAACGGCGCGCTTGACGTGGCTGACTACGAGCGCACTGTGCAATCGCTGCTCTCGGGCGGGTCCGACCCGGTGATCACCAAGGCGCCGGAAGGGGCCTGGAGCCACGCGATCACCGACAAGGCGCTGAACTAAGAGCTTGGGGGAGTGTCGCGGGCCGATCAACGGCCCGCCCCCTTGGCGCCCGTCCCGGGAGACCGGGGCGGGCGTTTTCTTGTTTCGAGGGGGATGACAGGCTTGCGCGGGGATGACGGGGCGAGTTGTACAGAACGGGCGCCAATTCGTACATTCCGCACAAGAAAAGGCGCGCCGCCGGGGCGACGCGCCTGTCTTTGCCGTCGTGGGGTGCCTCAGTCGGCCGCGCGCTTTTCCGCCACGATCATTTCCAGCTGATCGGCGGGCAGGTAGCCGCGCAGCATCTCGTCGCCGAGCACGAAGGTGGGGGTACCGGAGATGTTCAGGGTCTGCGCCAGTGCGCGGGTTTTTGCCAGCACCTCGGTCACCTCGTCGCTGTCCATCCGGGCCAGGATCGCATCGGCGTCAAGGCCGAGCCCCTCGGCCAGCCGTCCCAGAACCACGTCGGAGAGATCGCCCTGAAGCTCGAGCAGCGCGTCGTGAACCTGCGCATAAGCCGCGTCGCCGGCCACCTGCTTGGTCGCCACCGCGAAGCGCGAGGAGATCGTGGAGGCCTCGCCCAGGATCGGGAATTCCTTGACGATGAAGCGGATGTTGCCGTCGCTCTTGAGCAGGCTTTCGACCTCCGGCACCGCCTTGCGGCAGTATCCGCAGCGGTAATCCATGAATTCGACCAGGGTGATGTCGCCCTCGGGGTTGCCGCCGACCCAGGAATAGCCGTCGTTGAAGATCGCCTCGGCATTGGTCTTGACCAGATCGAAATCGGCCTGGGCCTCGGCCTCGGCCTGGCGTTGCTCCAGCTGTTGCACCGCCTCCAGGATCACCTCGGGGTTCTCCATGAGAAAGGCGCGGACCTCGGCGCGAAAGGCGCTGCGTTCGCTGTCGGTCATCTGGCTCAGGTCAACGGCCTGGGCCGGACCGGCCAGAAGGGCCAGTGCGGTCAGGGCCGGGGCGGCAAATCGGATCATCATCAGTTCCTTTTTCGGTGTCTTTCAGAAGCACTCAACACATCCTGGGCGCGTTGCCAAGGTGGCGAACCGCGCGGCAGCTGAATCACGGCGCGGCGGGCGTGAAGGCCAGCATCATCCAGCCGTCCGGCCAGCGCGAAGCGCTCGGCGGTGACCAGGGCCGCCATGCCCTGCTGCCCGTTCCTTGCGTAGGCGAGCGACAGGTCGCGCAACACGCGGGCGTCGCGGAAATCGCGGGCGCGGGCCCGTTCCAGCGTGTCCAGCCCGGTCTGCAATTGCCCGGCGGCCAGCTGCGCCCGGCCCAGCCCGCCGATGATCAGCGCATCGCGCGGGGCCAGCTCTGCCGCCCGCCCATAGGCCCTGGCGGCGGCGGACCATTGGCGGTTCTCCATCAGGATCTGGCCCTTGAGGTCATGGTAGAACGGGTCGTCCGGGCGCAGGGCGAGGGCGGCGTCGATGCGGACCAGGGCGCGGGCGCGCTGGTTCAGGCGGTGATGGGCCACCGCCTCGCGCATAAGGCGGATGTCGCGGTGATCCTCTTCCTGCGCCCGGCGCAGGGTCCAGGACGGCGCCCGGGAAAAGGCCGAGAGCTTGCCCCGGATGCGCGCGAACCAATAGGCGTGCATCGGATCGGGGGGGATATCCGCGCCCTGGGCGGCGACGAAATCCTCGGCCGCGCGGATGCGGTCACGGGTCAGCGGGTGCGAGCGCATGTAGGGATCCTGGTTGGCGAGGCTGAGCAGTTCCTGCCCTTCAAAGGCGTGGTGCAGCTCCAGCAGCCCGCGCGGGTCGATCCCGGACCAGGTCAGGTAACTGGCCGCCGAGCGGTCGGCCGAGGCCTCCTCCGCGCGGGTATGGGACAGGAACGAGCGGTAGGCCGCGCTTTGGGTTCCCAGCGCGATGCCGGCCGCGGCCTGCCCGCCACCGGCGGCGGCGGCGATCGCGCCGAGTGCCGCGCCGAGACCGGCGGCGCTGCGGGCGCTGCGCAGGTTGCCGATCCGGCGCGCGATATGGCCGTTGGCGATATGGGCGGCCTCATGCGCGATCACCGCCTGCAGCATGCGGGCGCTGCCGACCTTTTCGATCAGCCCGGAATGCAGAAAGATCGTGCCGTGATCGAGCACGAAGGCGTTGAAGCTGCTGTCGTTGACCACCAGCACCCGCACCCGCGCGCCGCTGAGGCCCGCCGCGCGCAGGATCGGAAAGGCCAACTCGGTCAGCCCGTGCTCGATGTCGGCGTCACGCAGCAGCGTGAGCGCTGCGACAGGCCGGACAAACCCGAGAACCAGCACCGCGCAAAGCAGCAGCGCCGGGATTGACGCCGGCCGGGAGAAGCGGTCATTACCCATGGCGCAACCATGGGAGCGAAACATGCGAAACTCAACCCGATCCCGGGTCGATCCCTTTATCGTGATGGACGTGATGGAGGCCGCGCGCCGCGCCGAGGCGGCCGGGCGCGACATCATCCACATGGAGGTGGGCCAGCCCAGCACCGGGGCGCCGAAAGGGGCCATCGAGGCGGTCAAGGCGGCGCTGGATCGGGACGCGATGGGCTATACCGTGGCGCTGGGGCTGCCCGCCCTGCGCGCCCGCATCGCGCGGCTTTACGGCGAGTGGTACGACCTGGATCTGAACCCGGAGCGGGTGGTGATCACGCCCGGCTCCTCCGGCGGGTTCATCCTGGGGTTCACGGCGCTGTTCGACAGTGGCGACCGGGTCGGGATCGGCGCGCCGGGCTACCCCTCGTACCGGCAGATCCTGAGCGCGCTGGGCATGGTGCCGGTGGACCTGCCCGCCGCGCCCGAGAATCGCTATCAGCCGGTGGCGACGGATTTCGCCGGGATGGACCTGGCCGGGCTGATGGTGGCCTCGCCCGCCAACCCGACCGGCACCATGCTGGACCGCGACGCATTGGGCGCGCTGATCGGCGCGGCACAGGGGCAGGGGGCGGCATTCATCAGCGACGAGATCTATCACGGGCTGGAATACGACAAGAAGGCGGTGACCGCGCTGGAGATCAGCGACGAGGTCTATGTGATCAACTCCTTTTCCAAGTATTTCTCGATGACCGGCTGGCGCGTCGGCTGGATGGTGGTGCCCGAGGATCATGTGCGGGTGCTGGAGCGGATCGCGCAGAACATGTTCATCTGCGCCCCGCATGCCAGCCAGGTGGCGGCGCTGGCGGCGATGGACTGCGACGCGGAATTGCGCGGCAACCTCGAGGTTTACCGGAAGAACCGCGCGCTGATGCTCGAGGGGTTGCCGAAGGCCGGCTTCGACAAGATCGCGCCGCCGGACGGGGCGTTCTATGTCTATGCCGACGTGTCGGAGCTGACCGCGGACAGCCGCGCGCTTGCCGCCGAGATCCTCGACAAGGCCGGGGTGGCGGTGACGCCGGGGCTGGATTTCGATCCCCTGCGCGGGGCGACGACGCTGCGGTTCTCCTATGCCCGCGCGACCGCGGATATCGAGGAGGGGCTGGCGCGGCTGGCCCGGTTCATGGCGGCGCGGGGCTGACCGCCCGCCGGCTTTTTCTGGCCGGAAATACTCCGGGGGCGCGACGCAGTCGCGGCGGGGGCAGAGCCCCCGGGGTGGTCGGCCGGAAAAATCCGACATTCCCAACCCCGGCGCGCTGGTCTATCCTGTCGGCAAGCGGTCCGACACGTGGCCGCGCAGGTGATGGGAAAGCGGGCGGTGCGTGTGTTTCACAGGGTTCTGACGATTTTGGTGGCGCTCTGGGCGCTGGCGGCTTCGGCCCCGGCGCAGGAGTTTTCCGGGCTGGCGCGGATCGATCCGGAGGCCAGCCGGATCACCGAGGCCGGGCGGCGCGGCGTCTTTGTCGACCTGTATCTGAGCCAGGGGGTGCCCTACCGGCTGTTCACCCTGGACGGGCCGCCGCGGCTGGTGCTGGATTTCCAGGAGGTCGACTGGACCGGGCTCGATTCCGAGGCGCTGGTGCGCACCGACCGGGTGCTCCAGGCGCAGTTCGGCGCCTATGTGCCCGGCTGGTCGCGGATGGTGTTGGAACTGTCCGGACCGATGGCGGTGGAGGAGGCGGAGCTGACGCTGGACGAGGTGACGGCGGCGGCGCATCTGGCGTTGCGGCTGGCGTCGGTGTCGCTGGCCGAGTTCACCGCTGCCGCCGGGCCGCCCTATGACCCGCGCTGGGACCTGCCTGAGCCCGCGCAGGTCGGGCAGGGGGTGGTCCGGGATCCCGACGCGCCGCTGCGGGTGATGCTCGACCCCGGTCACGGCGGCATGGATCCGGGTGCCGAGGTGGGCGCGCTGCGCGAAAAGGACCTGATGCTGACGCTGGCGCGCGAATTGCGCGAGGTGCTGCTGCGCTCGGGCGGCTTCGAGGTGGAGATGACCCGCGACGACGACCGCTTCGTTTCGCTGGAGCGGCGCATCGCTCTGGCGCATCAGGCCGGGGCGGAGGTGTTCCTGTCGTTGCACGCGGATTCGCTTTCCGAGGGGCTGGCGCATGGCGCCACGGTCTATGTTCTGGCGCAGGAGGCATCGGACACCGCCAGCGCGCTTCTGGCCGAGCGGCACGACCGGGCCAACCTCTTGTCCGGCGTTGATCTGAGCGCGGCCGACGACGAGGTCACCGACATCATGCTCGATCTCGCGCGGCAGGAGACCCGGCCGCGGACCGAGGCGCTGGCGAAAGCGCTGATTTCGGGGATGACCAACGTGGGCGGGCCGATGAACCGGCGGCCGAAACGCGCCGCCGCCTTCTCGGTGCTCAAGGCGGCGGACACCCCCTCGGTCCTGATCGAGGTGGGGTTCCTGTCCAGCCCGCGCGATCTCAAGAACCTCGAGAACCCGGAGTGGCGGGCGCGGATCACCAGGGGGATTCGCAACGGGTTGCAGAACTGGCGCGACTCTGACCTGTCGCGCCGGCCCCTCGTGCGGCAATAGGGGGCGCGCATGGACCGTCTGCGGATCATCAATCTCGGCCTGCCGAAATCGGGCACCACGACGCTGGGCGTGGCGTTGGGCAAGGCGGGGCTGAAAGTGGCCGACTGGCGCATCCGCAAGGGCCAGACCGAGGACCGGCGGATCCTGTTTGGGTTCGTCGGCGACCATCTTTATCGCGGCTATTTCCAGACCGGCGACCCCTTGGCGCTGCTGGAGGAGTTCGACGCGGTGACCGAGATGAGCGTGGCCTCGAAGGGGTTGTCGCTCTGGCCGCAGATGGACTGGGGGCTGCTCGACGCGATCCGGCGGCACCACCCGGGGGTGAAATTCCTGCTCAGCCACCGCGATCCGGCGGCGCTGGTGAAATCCATGCTGGGCTGGTCCAACCTCGGTCGCTCGCGGCTGCCGCAACAGAACGTGCCGGGGCTGCCGGCAGGCTACGGCGGGACGCCGGGCGAACTGACGCGCTGGATCGAGGGGCATTACGCCTTTTGCCGCCGGGTATTCCGGGATGACCCCGATTTCCTGGAATACGATCTGAGCGACCCGCAGGCGCCGGACAGGATCGGGGCGTTTCTGGGGCTGGATCTGCCGTGGTGGGGCAGGGCCAACGTCAAGGATCGCGATGCCGACGAAGCCGAGGCCGATACCGAGGCGCGGGCGGCGCCAGCGACGCTGTCCGGGGCGGCCTCAACACGCGCGGTCTACCTGCATGCGGGCGGGCATCGCACCGGCAGCTCCAGCGTGCAGCTCTGCCTGGCCGAGAACCGCGATGTGCTTGAACGGCGGGGCTATGCGCTGGGCTATTCGGCCCGCGACGGGGCGCCGGACGGGACGTTGAAACTGAAGCTGCCCGAGCCGCGTCACGGCGGCGAGGAAATCGCGCGGCTGACCGAACAGGCGCGCCGGGAGATCGACCGAGTCGCGGGGGGCAGCGACCGGCTGATCGTGTCGGAGGAAAATGTTCCGGGGCGGATGATGCATCTTTACACCGGGCGGTTCTTTCCCGCCGCCGAGGTGCGCGCGCAGGCATTGGCGCAGGCGCTGGGCGGGCCTGTGGCGCATCTGGTTTACGTGGTGCGCGACTACCCGGGGTTTTTCGTCTCCTGCCATCGCAAGCGGGCGGTGCAACGCCCGGTTCCGGGGTTCGCCGCGTTTCGTGCGGCGCTCGATGGGCTCGACCGGGGCTGGCCGGAGCTGATTGCGGTGCTGCAAGACCAGTTGCGGCCGCAGCGGTTCACGGTGGTAGATTATGCCCGGCGGGGGCAGAGCCGCGCGCTGCTGGACGTGCTGCTGCCCGATGTCGGTGCCGGGGATCTGCGCGAGCCGGACAAGGTGATGAACCTCAGCGCCACGGACCGCGCGCTGGAGGCGGTGCAGGCGCGGTTCGAAACGGGCGGGAAACCGGCGCGGGCGGAGATCGACGCGCTGATCGCGGCCCATGCCGACGACCGCAGCGACCTCGGTTTCGCGGGTTTCCCAGAGGCTGAGCGCCGCCGATGGCAGGCGCGTTATGCCGCCGATCTTGACCGCATCGCCGCAATGGCTGATATCACCCTCGTGCGCGGCTGACCGGCATCAATCTGCCGGTCGGCGTTTTGACCCCTGCGCGCGGTTCGCCTATATGGGGGACTGCGCAACAAAGGCTTCACAGTGCTTCGGTTCATTCTCTCCTTCTTCGGCGCGATCTTCAGTGCGGTTACCATGGGCATCTTCCTGGTGGCGCTCGGCATCGGCGGGGTATTCTGGATGTATGCCCGCGATCTGCCCAGCCACGAGGCGCTGGCGCAGTATCGTCCACCCACCATCAGCCGGATTTATTCCGGCGAGGGCCAGCTGATCGACGAATTCGCCCAGGAGCGCCGGCTGTTCACCCCGGCCGAGGAGATCCCCGATCTGGTCAAGCAGGCCTTCATTTCGGCCGAGGACAAGAATTTCTACCAACACAAGGGCTATGATCCGCGCGGCATCGCGGCGGCGATGATCGAGGCGGTTCGCACGCGCGGAAAGACCGTGCGCGGGGCATCGACCATCACCCAGCAGGTGATGAAGAACTTTCTGCTGTCGGGCGACCGCAAGGTCGAGCGCAAGATCAAGGAGATCGTCCTGGCCGCGCGGCTGGAGCAGACGCTGGACAAGGAGCGGATTCTCGAACTCTATCTGAACGAGATCTTCCTCGGCCAGAATTCCTATGGCGTCACGGCGGCGGCGCAGACCTATTTCAACAAGACCCTGTCGGAACTGGCACCGCATGAGGCGGCCTTTCTTGCCTCGATGCCCAAGGCGCCGTCGGATTTTCACCCGGTGCGCAACAAGGAACGGTTGAAGCAGCGCCGCGATTACGTTCTGCGCGAGATGCGCCAGAACGGCATTCTCAGCCAGGCCGTCTACAAGCAGGAGGTGGCGCAGCCGCTGCGCTCGGTCCAGAACGGCGATTTCGAGAGTTTCCGCGTCGCGCTGCCGCCGCGTGACTATTTCACCGACGAGATCCGCCGCCAGCTGAGCGAGGATTTCGGCGAGGGCGAGTTCTTTACCGGCGGCTTCACGGTTCGCGCGACCGTCGATCAGGAAATGCAGCTGGAGGCCGCCCGCGCCCTGCGCGAACAGTTGGAGAAATACGACCGCAACCGTGGCGTCTGGCACGGGCTGATCGCCACGATCCCGGCGGGCAAGCTTGCCTCCGAAACCGGCTGGCGCGAGGCCCTGTCCGAGGTCGAGGCGCCGCGCGACGTGGTGCTGCCGGTCCAGTGGTATCCGGCGGTGGTGCTGGAGGTTGGCAAGAGCGACGCGCGCATCGGCATCGAGGGCGTGGACGAGGACGAAGACGGCCACTGGATCCCCGCCAAGGACGTGCAATGGGCGCGCAAGCGGCTGGAGAACGGCAAGCTGGCCAAGAAGGCCCGCGTGGCCGGAGACCTGCTGGAGGTCGGCGACGTGGTTCTGGTGCGTCGGATGACGGCGGACAAGGATGGCACGTTCATTCGCTGGAGCCTGCGGCAGGTGCCGGAGGTGCAGGGCGGCTTCATGGCGATGGACGTCAATACCGGCCGGGTGATCGCCATGCAGGGCGGGTTCTCGTACCAGGACTCGGTGTTCAACCGCGCCACCCAGGCGATGCGCCAGCCGGGATCCTCGTTCAAGCCCTTCGTCTATGCCGCCGCACTCGACAGCGGCTATTCGCCCGCGACCATCGTGGTCGATGCGCCGATCGAGATCGACACCCCGCAAGGGCTGTGGCGGCCGCGCAATTCGTCGAACAAGTTCTACGGGCCGACGCCGCTGCGCACCGGCATCGAGATGAGCCGGAACCTGATGACCATCCGCCTGGCGCAGGAGGTCGGCATGCCGGTTGTGGCCAGCTATGCCGAACGCTTCGGCGTCTACGACGAAATGGGACCGTACCTGGCCAACTCGCTGGGCTCGGAGGAGACCACGCTCTATCGGATGGTGGCGGCCTATGCCATGTTCGCCAATGGCGGCGAACGGGTCGAGCCGACGCTGGTCGACCGCATTCAGGACCGGTTCGGCAAGACCATCTATCGCCACGACAAGCGCGCCTGCGCCGATTGCGATGTCGCCGATCTGCCGCCCGGAAAGCCGCCGCGGATCGTGTCGAACCGGCGCCGGGTGATGGACGCGATCACCGCCTATCAGCTCACCTCGATGATGCGCGGCGTGGTGGATCGCGGCACCGCCGCAGGCGCGGTCAACCTGCCGGTGCCCACAGCAGGCAAGACCGGAACCACCAATGAGGCGCGCGACGTCTGGTTCATCGGCTTCACCAGCAATATCGTTGCCGGCTGCTACATCGGCTACGACCGGCCGCGTCCACTGGGGCGGGGCGCCTACGGGTCGTCGATGTGCGGCCCGGTGTTCCAGTCGTTCATGGAAAAAGCGGTCAAGAAATACGGCGGCGGCCCGTTCGAGGTGCCGCCGGGCGGGCATTTCATCAAGATCGACCGCTACACCGGGGCCCGTCTGCCCAATGACGCCGGCGGCGCCTATGTGGTGGCGGAGTATTTCCGCGACGGCGAAGAGCCGATCTTCGGGCTGACCTATGATGGCGGCTTTGCCATGGGCTCGAACCTGCCGCTGTTCGAAGAGGTGAGCGGCGGCGGGCGCGAACTGACCACCTCGACCGGCGGTACCGCGGTGGTCGGGCCGAAAGCGGATTCCGGCACGGTCAGTTCGGGCGGGTTATACTGACGGGCGCCCGGCGGGGGGCAAAACCCGGTTTTCGCCCGCGCCACCTTGCCCGCCCCTTTGGGCTGGTCTATCACCCGGTTTCAATTCACCCAGTATCGCAGGACCTTCCATGCGCGCCGAGACGCAGAACACCGTTGCCGAGATCGAGAAATCGCTGGAGCTGCTGGCCCAGCGGATGAACCATGAGACCGCGCAGCATCGGCTGGAAGAGTTCAACGCCCGCGTCGAGGATCCCTACCTGTGGGACGATCCCGAGGCCGCGCAGAAGTTGATGCGCGAGCGGCAGATGCTGGTCGATGCGCTGGAGACCTACGACACCATCAAGCGCGATCTGAACGACAATGTCGAATTGATCGAACTGGGCGAGATGGAAGAGGACGAAGAGGTCGTTGCGGAGGCGGAAGAGGCGCTGAAGACGCTGCGGGACAAGGCCGCGAAGAAAGAGCTCGAGGCGCTGCTGGACGGCGAGGCCGACGGCAACGACACCTTTCTGGAAATCAACGCCGGCGCCGGCGGCACCGAGGCCTGCGACTGGGCGCAGATGTTGCAGCGGATGTACATCCGCTGGGCCGAAAAGCGCGGTTTCAAGGTCGAGATGCAATCGGAAGAGGCGGGCTCCGAGGCCGGGATCAAGTCCTGCGCCTACAAGATCTCGGGGCCGAATGCCTATGGCTGGCTGAAATCGGAAAGCGGCGTGCACCGGTTGGTGCGGATCTCGCCCTTTGGCAAGGGCACGCGCGAGACCTCCTTTGCCTCGGTCTGGGTCTATCCGGTGGTCGACGACAATATCGAAATCGAGGTGAACCCGGCCGATATCCGCATCGATACCTATCGCTCGTCCGGCGCGGGCGGTCAGCACGTGAATACCACGGATTCGGCGGTGCGGATCACCCACCATCCGACCGGCATCGTGGTGACCAGTTCCGAGAAGTCGCAGCACCAGAACCGCGACATCGCCATGAAGGCGTTGAAATCGCGGCTCTATCAGATGGAACTGGACAAGCGGAACGCGGCGATCAACGAGGCGCACGAGAGCAAGGGCAGCGCCGGCTGGGGCAACCAGATCCGGTCCTACGTGCTGCAGCCCTACCAGATGGTCAAGGACCTGCGCACCGAGTTCGAGACCTCGGACACCAAGGGGGTTCTGGATGGCGATCTGGATGAATTCATGGCCGCGACGCTGGCGATGAACGCCTCCGGCAAGAGCCGCGCCGACGCCCAGAACGACGGCTGACAACGCCAGACGTTTCTGTGGCCACGGCAGATGCGCCGCGCCCTTCCGGGCGCGGTTTTTTCTTGTCGTCTTGGTTCAATGGTTGTCGTGCACGTCAAGAAAAGAAAATATGATTTCAATTATAAGGTGATTGTGGTAATTAAATTCCACTTTTGTGCTTTTATCATTGCGGGAGAAGGAAATGGTTGAAGTTCTCAATGTGACATTTGACGGCGTTTCCGGCGTCGCGCGATTGCCCGATCAATCGGATGTGGAGTGGTTTTCCAAGTTCATCGGTTATTACAGTGTATATCATGACGGGACCGACCTCTTGCGCGCCAATGCCGATCTGACCGGTGACGGCTGGACGGTAAAGACCCTGCGTTTCAACGGGGCGGGATCGAACAAGACGACGGTGACCGACCTCGACGACGGGGCGGGGCGGCGCATCGACTTTCTAGAACTGGGGTACAATTCTGATGTCGAGCTGATTTCGACCCGGGCGCGCTATATCTTCGGCTGGGACGGGGAGAAGCACGAGGTCAAGCTGGGCAATCAGCAGGACGGCTCTACCTACAGCATAAATCTTTATGCGGACGAGAACATCGTCACGACCGGAAACGCCTATGTTCAGCATATCAGTACCGGTGGCCCGGAGGGAACGGTGATCGGCGACGTGATCAAGATCGGCTCCGGTGGCGCCGGGCAGGTACAGTCCTACGATGGCAATGACCGGGTGACGACCACCACAGGATATGTCGAGTCGATCTCGACCGGGGACGGACGGGATATCGTCAAGACCAGCAAAGGATACGTCGAATTCATCCGTGCGGGCGCCGGCAATGACAAGGTCACCATTGGTGCCGGCGGGGCAGAGACCGTCAAGACCGGAGACGGCAAGGACGTGGTGGTCACCGATGGCGGCTGGGTCGGGGCGATCACCACTGGCGACGGGAACGACACCGTCAAGGTGGGCGGCGGCGGCGCCGGCCAGGTTCGGCTGGGAGGGGGCGACGACACCATTGTCCTGTCTCCGACCGATCCATCCTACGGCTTGTCGATCCTCGGCGGCTCGGGGAGCGACACGATCAGCTTTGCCAAGTTCAAGACCGGGATCGTCTTTACCCTCGACAGTGACGGCGCTTGGCAGAACCCGGCGGCGAAGAACGGCAACCTGGACAAGCCCGGCCAAGGGTTTTTCCAGGAGACCGATATCGAGAACCTTATCGGCAGTCGCAAGAACGATCGGCTGAGCGGGGACAACGCGGACAACCTGCTGAACGGCGGCAATGGCAATGACGTGCTGGCCGGAGCGGCGGGGGACGACACGCTGATCGGTGGGAAAGGCAAGGACACCTTTGTCTTTGCCTCTGATGCGGGTACTGACAGGGTCAGGGATTACAGCAAGTCCGACGACACGCTGCGGATCGCGGATCACGACGGTGGGTTCGCAACGCTGAGCATCGCCGACAAGGGCGGGGATCTGGAAATCATCCATGACGGCGGCACGATCCTGTTGCTCGGCGCGGCGGGAACAAGCCTGGGCGCGGGGGATTTCGATTTCGTGTGAACCACCGGCGTCGCCGGGAAAAGATGTGTCGCAACAATATGTTTGCGTCCGAAGGTCGAGGGGCTAGGCTAGGGTCAACCCGAGCTTGCATACAGGCCCCCAATGACCCTGACCCGACAGAGCGCCGGCGCGCTCTTGGCCGATCTCTCTGCCCGACGCCTTTCCGCGGAAGAGCTGATGCGGGCGACGCTGGACCGCGTCGTCGCGGTCAACGGAACCGTCAATGCCATCGTCGCCATGCCGGACGCCGATGCGCTGATGGCGGCCGCGCGCGCCGCCGATGCCGCCCCCCGGCGCGGCCCGCTTCACGGGTTGCCGATCGCGGTCAAGGATCTGGTCAATGTGGCCGGTCTTCCTGCGACGCAGGGTTCGCCGCTGCTGGCCGATTTCGTGCCCAAGACCGACGACCTGATCGCGGCGAGGATGCGGGCGGCCGGGGCGATCTTCATCGGCAAGACCAACGTGCCCGAGTTCGGGCTGGGATCGCATACCTTCAACCCGGTCTATGGCGCCACGTCGAACCCTTTTGACCCGTCGCGCAGTTGTGGCGGCTCGTCGGGTGGGGCGGCGGTGGCGCTGGCCACCGGGATGGTGGCGCTGGCAGACGGCTCGGACATGATGGGCTCCTTGCGCAACCCGGCGGCCTGGAACAATGTCTACGGGTTCCGGCCAAGCTGGGGGCTGGTGCCCTCCGAACCCGAGGGCGATACCTTTTTGCACCAGATCTCGACGCTGGGCCCGATGGCGCGCAGCCCGCAGGACATCGCCCTTTTGCTTGACGTGATCGGCGGCCCCGATCCGCGCCAGCCGCACGGGGTACGCCATGATCCGATCGCGCCGCTGCGGCCCTGCGATCCCAAGGGGATGCGCATCGGGTGGCTGGGCGACTGGGGCGGCGCCTATCCGATGCAGGCGGGTGTTCTGGACTGCTGCAAGGGCGCGCTGACAGCGCTGGAGGAGATCGGCTGCCAGGTGGAGCCGCTGACACCGCCGTTCCCGGCCGAGTCGATCTGGAACAGCTGGACGACCCTGCGGTCGTGGAAGGTGGCGGCCGGGCTGGCCACGGCGATGGCGCAACCCGACCAGCGCGCCAAGCTCAAGGACAGCGCCGTCTGGGAGGCCGAGCGCGGTCTGGCCCTGAGCGCGATGGAGGTGCATCGCGCCAGCGTGCTGCGCTCGGACTGGTTCAGGCGGGCCGCCGCGCTGTTCGAGGAGTATGACGCGCTGGTTCTGCCGGCGGCGCAGGTTTGGCCCTTTGACGCGAACCAGCCCTGGCCGCAGGAGATCGACGGGCACGAAATGGATACTTATCATCGTTGGATGGAGGCGATGGTGCCGGTCAGCCTGGCAGGGCTGCCCTGCCTTGCGGCGCCGGCGGGGTTCGGGGCGCAGGGCCTGCCGATGGGGGTGCAGATCTTTGGCCCCCGCGGCAGCGATGCGCGGCTGCTGGCGCTGGGCGCGGCCTATCACGAGGCGACCGGATGGCCACAAAGGGCCCCGCCGGCGATGTAACGGAACCCAAAGGGGGGAGGACCAAGAGGAATGGACAAGGAACACGGCGTTCCGCCGCTGCGGCCGATGACGGGGGCGATGCTGCGCCAGGCGCTGACCTGTGGCTGGCGCGACTTTCGGCGCGCGCCGATCTGCGGGCTGGTGTTTGCCGGCTTTTACGTGCTCAGCGGGTGGGCGATGATCGCGATCACCTGGTATACCCAGACCACCTTCTGGCTGGTGCTGGCGGCGATCGGGTTTCCGCTGATCGGGCCGTTCGCGGCGGTCGGCCTTTACGAG
>Ga0209692_10001735_pt1 | contig 27702 bp, 25 predicted proteins | sample tdDd472_FD_187129 | JGI IMG/M metagenome (GOLD analysis project Ga0209692, IMG submission 187129) | Marine sediment microbial communities from the Atlantic coast under amendment with organic carbon and nitrate - tdDd47.2 (SPAdes)... | ecosystem: Environmental > Aquatic > Marine > Coastal >... | reverse complement strand
ACCGTCACGTTCAAGTCGCTTCTGAATGCAGCCGTCAGCTCGGCCATGATGACGGCGCGGATCATGGTCGTGGTCGCCGCGGCAGGCGTCGTCAGCTGGGTTCTGACCGTGGAAGGCGTACCGCAGGCACTGATCGCCGCCACCACCGACCTCGGCCTTTCGCCACTTGGGTTCCTGCTGACGGTGAACCTGCTGCTGCTGGCGATCGGCTGCGTGCTGGACCCGACCTCGGCGATCCTCGTCCTGGCGCCGCTGCTGGTGCCGATCGCAGTTTCTCTGGGCATCGATCCCATCCATTTCGGCGTGGTTATGACCGTCAACCTCGCCATCGGGATGTTCACTCCACCCTTCGGTTTGAACATCTTCGTAGCCCAATCCGTGTTGGGCCTGCGCACCTCAGACATCTACATTGGAGTTCTGCCTTACATGGCGGTCCAGATCTCCGCGCTTGCCCTCATCACTCTCATACCCGCGCTATCGCTGTGGCTGCTCAGCGGCATGTCGTGATCGCGTCGAAGTCAAAAGGAGACCCCAAAATGACGACACATATAAGCGGATACAAACTGACGAGGCGCGCACTCGGCGTTGCCCTCGCGCTTGCCCTGCCGTTCGCGGGCGCTGCTCAGGCACAGGGCACGATGAAGCTGGCTTCCGCCACGATCAACGACGTGCAGCATGAGTGGCAGAAGGAATTCCAGAAGGAGATGGAAGCCCGCGTCGGCGATGCGCTGACCGTCGAAATCTATCCGGCGTCGCAGCTGGGCGCCATTCCGCGGATGGCGGAAGGCGTGCTCCTCGGCACCATCGAGGCTTTCACGACGCCGACATCCTTCGTCACCAACGTCGATCCGCGCTTCCAGGCCTTCGACGTCCCCGGGCTCTTCGCGAATGCCAATGAAGTCGATGGGGTTATCCACGACAAGGAATTCCGCGACTACATGGAGACGCTCTTCCTCGATAAGGGCGTTCGGATCATCGGTGCGATCTTCAATTCCCCGACGCAGATTCTGACCCGTGAGCCGGTGACCGATATCGAGGGCTTCAAGGGGCTGAAAGTGCGCACCTTCGCATCGCCGCTTCAGATGGAGCCGATGAAGGCGATCGGCGTCAATCCGACGCCCTTGGCGCTTTCGGAAGTAACACCGCAGCTCCAGGCCGGCGGAATCGACGGCATGCTCGCAGGGATTCCGATCCTGACGGCCTTCAAGTTCTACGACACGGCCAAGCACGTCACCAACATCGACATGAACCAGATCGTCTCGGTCACACTGGTCAATGAAGCATGGTTCCAGTCTCAACCGGACGACGTGAAGACCGCGATCATTGAAGCAGGCCGTGCTGCCGAGGAAACCGTCTTCCCGTGGGGCGTGGCGAATGTCGAACGCGCCGAGAAGGGATGGCTCGAAAACGGTGGCGAGGTTCACATGCTGCCGGAAGACCAGCAGACCGAACTTCACGCGACCTTCGCCAAGGTGGCCGACGAAGTCATCGCCGACCAGCCTGACGTCATCGCGGTGAAGGACCGTATCGTCTCGAAGCTCGAAGAAGTTCGCTCGAAATGACGAGCCTAGCCGCCCGACCTATCGCAGCTCAGTTCCCCGCCGCTGCCCGCATGACAGGAGAAGCGCAACGTCGCTTCCACCCTGTCCGCGGCGATCGGCAGGTTGAGCCGCGTGCGGGCGGCATCGCTCGAACACCACAGAGCCTCGACAGGCATCCGGTCATTGGTCGCATTCATCAGGTTGAGGACACCTGTCTTCGGATCACGCCACAGCGTCAACGTCAATTCGGCGCCGGGCCTAATGCGGCCAAGCTCGTCCGAATACCAATGGGCCAGCGCCGCTTCGCAATTGAGGGCAAGGCCGGTGTCATTGGCGACGGTGATTTCCACCGGATCGGCGCCTTCGGTCCCGTGGATGATGCCTGAGTAAGGCACGTAAGCTCCGCTCTCGGCCTGGGCCGGGAGCGACAGAAGCCCCGCAGACAGGGCCATAAAAACAAAAAAAGGTCTGCGAACCGCCTCCGTCTTGCGACGGGGAAACAGTAACCAACCAGGGAACAGCATGATGAAGAACCTACTAATTTCTACCGCGTTGAGCGTGGTGCTGGGCGCTTCTGCGGCATACGCCGGGGAAGTCGATACCATAGCCGTCCTCACCCCGGAACAGGGAAGTGACTACGGCTGGAACCAGCAGGGTGTCGATGCGGCGAAAGCTGCGGCCGCGGCCGCAGGCGTCGAGATCATCGTCGCGGAAGGCCTCGGATATGGCGATGTTCGCGCGCCGATGCGTGAACTGGCGGCTGACGGCGCCGATCTCATGATCGCGCATGCCAGCGGCTACAACACCGCCGGTCCGGAGATCGCCGAGGAAACCGGCGTTCCGGTCGCAATCGTCGACAGCCCCGATGCACTCAAGAAGGGCCTCGTGGCGGATTACACCCTTTCGGGCCATGAAGGTGCTTACCTCGCGGGCCGGCTGGCCGCGAAAATGACAACGACCGGCACTGTCGGTATCGTCGTTTCCGGTGAGCCGCCATCCTGGAACTCGCAGTCGGCAGGCTTCGCCGAAGGCGTTCATGCCGAGAAGCCCGAGGTGAAGATCCTCTATTCGGTGATCGGACCGGCTGCCTATTCGGATGCCGCGGGCGGTAACCGCGTCACCACCTCGGTCATCGCGGCCGGCGCCGACATCATCTTCGGCCAGGGTAACGGGTCGAGCTTCGGCATGATCCAGGCGGTCGAGTCGAACAAGGCCACCGACGGTTCCGACGTGCTCTTCATCGACGTGATCGGCGACAAGTCCTCGTTGGACAAGGGACATCTGCTGACCTCCGTCGTCTGGGACATGACCCCGGTCTACACCGCGATGATCGAGGATCTGAGGAACGACGTGTTCGGCACCCACGGCTACTCGATCAGCCTGGCCGACGACTCCGTCAAGCTGCTCAAGACCCCGCAGGTCGACGAAGCGGCATGGACCGAAGTGATGGCGCTTCGCGACCAGATCATCTCGGGCGAGATCAAGGTCGAGCCGGTGTTCGATGCCGCGGCTGTCCGCGAAATGGTCACCGTTTCGGAGTGAGTGCATCCGTGGCAAAAGCAGCGGAAACCCCGACAAACCTGCTCCCGGAAACGGGAGCAGGAGTCATTGGCGTGCATAATGTGATCAAGCGCTTCCCGGGCGTGATCGCAGTCAACAACGTCTCCCTGACCATCCACCCCGGAGAGGTGCATGTCCTGTTGGGCGAGAACGGCGCGGGCAAATCGACGCTCGTCGGAATCCTCGCCGGACTTCAGGAGCCTGACGAGGGATATCTCTCGCTCAACGGAGAACGAACGCGGCTGTCCAGTCCGTCGGCCAGTCTCGACGCCGGGATAAGCACCGTGTTCCAGCATTCCATGCTGGTGCCGACTCTCACCGTGCTGGAAAACCTGACGCTGGGCGCACCATGGTACGAGCGTCCGCCGCGCGAGCGGATCGCAGCGCGCATGGAGGAACTGAAACGCGATTTCGCGCTGTCCCTGCCGTTGGACGCCATTACCGGCGAATTGTCGCTCGGCCAGCAGCAACAGATCGAGATCGCCCGCGCGCTTCTGCGTGACAGCAAGGTGCTGATCCTCGACGAAGCGACCTCCATGCTGACGCCGCAAGGAGCGCATGAACTCGGCGCGCGGATGCAGAAGCTGGTGAAGAGTGGCCTGGCCGTAATCTTCATTACCCACAAGCTGGCCGAGGCCTACCGCTACGGAGACCGTATCTCCGTCCTGAAACAGGGCGCGCTGGCAGGCGAGATGGGGCCGGAAGAACTGAAATCCATGTCGGAAGATCAGGCGGTGGACGAGATCGTGCGCCTGATGTTCGGGCGCGAGGCCGGCGCCACGTCGACCGAGCATCGCGAAAGCACGGCGCGCGACGATATCATACTGGAAGTCGACGGACTGGCGACGCAAGGCGACGCCGACATCATGGGCACCGAGAACATATCGCTGGCTCTTCGGGCGGGCGAGATCCTCGGCGTCGCCGGAATTGATGGAAACGGGCAAAAGCAGCTGGCCGAGGCGATGGCCGGCCAGCGGCCGGTCATTGCCGGCAGCGTGACGCTGGCCGGCGAGGATATCACCCGGGCCTCGGTCGCGCAGCGGCGGCGCAAGGGATTGCGCTACCTGACCGACGACAGGCTTGAGGAAGGCTCGGTGGCCGCTTTCCCGATTTCCGAGAACACAGTGCTCAAGGATATCGGCCAACCGCCATTCTGGGTGAGGGGCATCGAGCGTCCCCACCGGATTGCGCAGCACGCGCGTGATCTGATCGCCAAGTTTTCGGTCCTGACCCCGGGCGAGACGACGCCCATTGGACGGTTGTCGGGCGGCAATATCCAGAAGGTTCTGCTGGGCCGCGAGCTCTCCGGAGACGCGCGCGTCGTCGTCTTCAACAAGCCGACCTACGGGCTGGATCTTCAGAACATCGACAAATCGCGCCAGCGTATAGCCGAGATCGCCGAACGCGGCCTCGGGGTGGTTCTCATCTCCACCGACCTCGATGAACTTATGGCGTTGTCGGACCGCATCCTGGTGATGGAGGGTGGCCGCATCCGGGGGATCGTCGAGAACGACGGCACCGGCGAGGCTTTGCGCCTGCGCATCGGCCGGATGATGGCCGGCGAGGAAGAACACAAGCAGGCTACGGCATGAGTATGGAAAATGAAATGACATCGGGTTCGGCGGACACGGAGGCCCGGGCGGCGGATGCCGTTCCGCCGGTGACCGAGCGCAGCGCATTCCAGCGCATACTCACGGTGACAGTCGGGCCGATCATCGCGGCCTTCCTTCTGTCGGCCGTCATCCTGATGCTCGTGGGCGTGAACCCGCTGACCTATTACGGCTACATTCTCGAGCGGTCGCTCTTTTCGGGGCTCGGCCTGCAGCAGACGGCGACCCGGATGGCGCCGCTCCTCTTCCTCTGCGCCAGCCTGATCATCGCGTTCAGGGCGGGCATATGGAATCTGGGAACGGACGGTCAGTTCCTGCTCGGGGCCGTCGCATCGGCCGCCACGGCGCCGCTTCTGGTCGGTGTGTTGCCGGGCTGGGCGGTGTTGCTTGTCGGGTTTGTCCTGGCCGCGCTCGTCGGGGCGATATGGTCGATCATCCCGGCATTGCTCAAGGCATATCAGGGCGTGAACGAGATCATCACGACATTGATGATGTCGTTCCTCGGCGTGCTTCTGGCCTCGACGCTGGTCAAGCTTCTGTTCCGCGATCCTTCCACGACAGTGCCGCAGACACGGACATTGCCTGTGGAAGACCGCCTGCCGCGGCTTTTCGATACCTCGATTTCCAGCGGGCTGATCTGGGGCCTGATCGCGGTGATCGCGGTCCATCTGATGATGACCCGGACGTCTTTCGGGCTGCGGCTGCGGATGGTCGGGGCCAATCCCTCCGCCGCCACCCATGCCGGCCTGTCGGTGCCGCTCCTGACCCTGGCGACCTTCGCATTGTCGGCGGGTCTGGCGGGAGTTTCCGGTGCCTCCGAAATCCTCGGGGTCGCCGGCAATGTGCGAGCGAACTGGAATCCGGCCTACGGGCTGATGGTGATCCCGCTGGTCTTCCTCGCCCGGTTCGACGGAATTGGAGCCATCGTGCTCGTGTTCTTCTACTCGGCCTTGATGATTGGCAGCGAAAGTGCGGCGCGGCGCCTTGGCGTGCCTCAGAACTTCACTCTCGTACTGGTCGCCAGCCTGCTGATCTGCCTCGGGCTCGGCGAATATATCGACCAGCGCAAACGGCGAAAGGAACGCTGAGATGAGCGGATTGCTGACAGAGGCGTTCCTGTCGTCTCTCTTCACCGGCGCAATCGTTGCCGCCATACCGATGTTGCTTGCCGGGCTTGGCGAGCAAATGTCGGAAAAGGCGGGCGTGCTGAATATCGGCATCGAGGGCATGATGTTGATGGGCGCCTATATGGGCTTCCTCGTCGCCTTCCAGACCGAGTCCCTGTGGATGGGCTTCCTGGGCGGGATACTTGGCGGCGTGCTGACGGCTGTCGTCATGGCGGTGCTCTGCGTGATCCTGGGCCTCAACCAGATCGTGATCGGGATCGGCCTGACGCTTGGCGCGGAAGGCTTGACGGCGCTGCTCCACCATTTCCAGTTCTCTCGCACCTATCCGCGCCTGCCGGCGCCGGAGCGGCTGTATATTCCGGGTCTTACCGATTTGCCGGTCATCGGGCCGTCGCTCTTCGGGCGGCACCTGATCGTCTATGTTGCAATCTTGGCAGTGGTCGTCCTGGCACTCCTCTACCGGCGGACGAATCTCGGCATGACCTTGCGGGCGGCGGGAGAGCGGCCGGCTGCACTCGATGTGGCCGGGGGCAACGTCCAGGGCATCCGTATCTTCGCGGTGCTGTTTACCGGCGCCATGGCAGGCCTCGGCGGCGCCTACCTCGCCAATATCGGGGCAGGGCTCTTCATTCCGTTCATGACTGGCGGCGCCGGATTTATCGGTATCGTGCTGGCCATGCTGGCGCGCGGGCGGCCGCTCTGGGTCCTGATCGGTGCGCTGATCTTCGGCGCGGCGCTGTCGCTGACCACGGCGCTTCAGGTCGCCGGATCGAACATCCCCACCGACGTCATCCAGATGCTGCCATTCGCGGCGGTGATGCTGGTTCTCGTGCTTTTCGGTCGCCGGGCGAAACTGCCCTCGGCGCTGGGAGCAGCTTATGAACGCGGCGCCCGCTAGGGGCGCCGTCACCAATCCGGCGGCCACGAACGGGCCGGACAACATGAAGGAGAAGTGACATGGCCGATACGAAAGTCTTCCTGCTGGACGGCGGATCGCTGGTGCTCGACGGATTTCACATCTGGTGGAACAAGGGCCCCGGCGGCGAAGTCCGTTTCCCGGTCTATTCGGTGCTCGTCGATCATCCGAAGGGCAAATTCCTGATCGATACGGGGTATGATTACGACCACGTTCAAAAGGCCCTTGCATTCGAAAAGCCGCAGCAGACCGAACAGCAGACCATTCCCGGTGCGCTGAAACTTCTGGGTCTCGAGCCGAAGGACATCGACGTCCTGTTCAACTCCCACTTCCACTTCGACCATGTGGGCGGCAACAAGTTCTTCCCCGACGCAAAGAAGATCTGCCACAAGGACGAGTTGGCGCAGGCCGCCGCGTGCCAGCCCTTTGAAGTGCTGGGCTATTCCGATCTCGCCTTCAATACCGATGTGGCCGAAGCGCGCGGAATGAGCGATCAGCTCACTTCAGGTCAAAGCGCGGAGAATACCAAGTTCGAGCTGATCGAAGGCGATGTCGAACTCGCGCCGGGCGTAACGCTGGTCTACACGCCGGGGCACACGATCGGCCACTACTCGCTGCTGGTCGAATTCGACAACCGCCGTCCGCTGCTGCTGACGCTGGATGCCGCCTACACCCGCAAGAACTACGAAAACGACATCAATGCCGGCTTCCACATCGATCCCGTGGCCGGCGTGAACTCGATGCGCCGTCTCAAGCAGATCGAGAAGGAGAAGGATGCCGAAGTGCTCTTCAGCCACGATCCGGAGAGCTTCAAGGACTACAAGACCGGCGTCAATTTCTACGGCTGATGAGGAGGACATAATGAAATATCAGGAGGCAAAGCCGCCGGTCTTCACCCTGACCGCCGGACCCGTGGACGCATACCCGGAAGTGCTGCGCGCGCTCGGCACGACGGTGCTTTATGACTACGATCCGGCGTTCCAGGCGTTCTATGAGAGCGTCGCGCTGAAAGCCCAGAAGGCGCTGGGCACAGAGACACCGCCACTGCTGCTGCAGGGTGAGCCGGTTCTGGCCCTTGAAGCGGCCGCCGCGTCGCTGATCGCGAAGGAGGACGTGGTGCTGAACCTTGCCTCCGGCGTCTACGGCAAGGGCTTCGGCTATTGGGCGGCGCGCTACGCCAAGACGGTCGAAGAGATCGAGGTGGCTTATGACAGCGCTATCGACCCGGACCAAGTTCGCGCATTCCTGAAAGCGCATCCCGAGGTCAAGGTGGTCTGCGTCTGTCATCACGACACGCCGTCGGGCACGCTCAATGACATCGACGCGATCGGTGCCGTCGTCGCCGAGGCAGGCGCGCTGCTGATCGTCGACGCAGTGTCCTCATGGGCGGGCATGCCGACAAGCCCGGCTTCCTGCCAGGCAGGGATCTACGTCACCGGGCCGAACAAGTGCCTTGGTTGTCCGCCGGCACTGTCGCTGGTCGCCGTATCCGACGCGGCCTGGGCCAAGATCGAAGCCAATCCCGATGCGCCGTTTGCCTCCATGCTCAGCCTGACGGACTGGCGGAACGCATGGAAGAAGACGGAGCCGTTCCCGTTCACGCCCTCCGTGGCCGAGATCAACGGGCTGAACGCCGCGCTCGACCGCTATCTCGACGAGGGACCGGAAGCGGTCTGGGCGCGCCATGCATTGACCGCGAAAATCTGCCGGGAGGGGATCAAGGCGATGGGCGTGGAGCTCTGGCCGGTCACCGAGGATATCGCCTCGGCGACGGCGACCGCCGTGAAGATGCCGAATGGCATCGATGCCGGTATCGTGCTCGCGGAGGCGCGCGCACGCTATGGCGTTTCGATGTCGGCGGGCAGGGCGGATACGCTCGGCAAGCTCATCCGCATCGGCCATATGGGCCCCACGGCTCAGCCCGGCTACGCGCTTCTTGCGGTTGCCGCGATGGGCGGGGCGCTGAAATCCATTGGAGCCAAGGTGGACGTGGCGGCGGGACTGGCCGCCGCACAGGCCGCCTGGGACGCATCAATCGACGCATAAGGCCGGTGACGGCGAACAGGAAAGGATATTGGGATGAGTACAAGTCTTGAAGGCCGCAAGGCGGTCGTAACGGGCGCGGCGCAGGGTATCGGCAAGGCGATCGCCAAGGCGCTCGCGGAGGCCGGCGCAAAGGTCGTGATCTCGGACATCAACGGCGAGGGGGCCAAGGCTGCCGCTGCCGAGATCGGACATGGAGCGGTGGGTGTCACCTGCGATTCCACCAAGGTCGACCAGGTGAACAAGATGCTCGAGGACGCTGCCGAGAACGGCGCCATCGACATCCTCGTCAACAACGCGTCGATCGTTCCCTATATTGCCTGGGACGACGTCGATATGGAGCACTGGCAGAAGATCATCGACACCAACCTTACGAGCGTCTTCATCGCCAGCCGCAAGGCGACCGACATGATGCGCGCTGCCGACCGCAAGGGTACGGTGCTCAACATCGCGTCCAACGCCTTTTATGCCGGCACCCCCAACATGTCGGCTTATGTGGCGGCCAAGGGCGGCGTCGTCGGCTTCACGCGTGCGCTGGCGACGGAAGTGGGCAAATACGGAATCCGCGTCAATGCGGTCACGCCCGGCCTAATCGATTCCGACGGCGTGAAGGGCAGCCCCCATGCGGACAGCTTCGGTTTCGTCGAGATGCTTCAGGCGATGCCGGGCAAGGGCCAGCCGGAATATATCGCCAAGGTCGTGGCATTCCTCGTCTCCGATGATGCCGGCTGGATGACCGGCCAGTGCGTCAACGTCGATGCCGGGATGATCCGTCTCTAGGCCACGCAGCATCCGACGCGGTAGCGGTTTCGGTGATCAAACCGCAGCCACCGTGTCGGTATTAAACATGTTGCCCAACGGAGGTGAGACGCCTTCGTTGGGCATTGATCTTCTTCGATGGACCCGTCGCCGGTCAGGCACTATTCGTTGCAGTGGACCCTCCGGAGGGTATGGATTGCGGCGGAGCGAAGCGCTTCCGCGAGCAGCTTGGCAAGGCGATCAGTTAGGACACGCGCAATGGACGACTTCTTCGAAAAAGGCTTGCAGAAACGCAAGGAGACGCTGGGCGCGGACTATGTCGAGAAAAATCTCGCCGCCGCAGACGACTTCACGCGACCTTTCCAGGAAGCGATGACCGCCTGGTGCTGGGGTTTCGGATGGGGAGACGAAGTCATCGACGCCAAGACACGCTCGATGATGAACCTTTCGATGATCGGTGCGCTCGGCAAAATGCATGAGTGGGAACTCCATTGCCGGGGAGCGATTAACAACGGCGTCACGAAAGAGGAAATCCGGGCCATTATCCACGTCGTCGGAATCTACTGCGGCGTCCCTCAGGCGCTGGAGTGTTTCCGGGTCGCGAAACGGGTCCTGGAAGACGCCGAGATGTGACACTGTCGCCCCCTTTGGGGGCTCAGTTCGGGCCCTGTCTGGGTGCCCGTACGAACAGTGCGGCAGGCGGGTGCGTTCCCGAAAGCGGATATATCGAAACCGGCACTGCGAAAGCCCGCGGCCTCTATCATCTCGCGGGTGCCTTTTTACGCTTTCCGACAACCGCATCATTGCATATTGATCCGTCATGCACGGCGAAGTTGATCGAAGCAGGATGGCTGAAATAGAGGTGCTGCGACAGGCAGCGGGCCGGAGAGTCCTTTGTATCGGCGACGTGATGCTGGACCGGTTCGTCATGGGCAGGACGACGCGCATTTCTCCTGAAGGGCCTCATCCGGTGTTCGAGCCTGAAGCGGAGAGGAATATTCCGGGGGGCGCGGCGAATGTCGCCTGCAACATCGCGGCGCTGGGTGTGCATTGCACGCTTGTCGGCGTCGCGGGTGAGGACGCTGAATTCGAGGAGCTGTCCCGCGCCCTTGCAGAGATACCGGGCCTGGTGCCTGTTCTGTTCGCCGATGCGGAACGCGAGACCACGGTCAAGACCCGATACAGGGTCGATGGGCAAACCCTGCTCCGCGTGGATCGCGAATCCGCCCAACCGCTCTCTTCGTCCCTGGAGGAGAAGCTGATCGCTTCAGTTCTCAAAGAGCTCGGCAAGAGCGACGCTCTCGTCATTTCCGATTATGCAAAGGGTCTGATCACCGACCGGGTGCTGAGTGAGGTTATGGCGGCCGCCCGCCAGGCTGGAATTCCTGTCGTCGTTGACCCGAAGGCAGCTGATTTTTCCCGTTACAAAGGGGCAAGTCTTCTGACCCCCAACCTTGCCGAAACCCGACGCGCCACCGCGCTTCCTTTGGCAAGCGACATCGAAATTGCCGATGCCGGCGAGCAGCTTCGGCGGGATGCGATGGTCGACGCGCTGCTGATCACGCGCGGAGCGGAGGGGCTTACGCTTGTCGCCGGCGGAAACACGAATCCGGTCCATATCCCCGCTTCGCCGGTCCGCACGCTCTTCGACGTAATCGGCGCGGGGGACACTGTTGCCGCAGTCATGGCCATCGGTCTTGCGGCCGGGACGGAACTCGAATGCGCTGCGCGTCTGGCCAATCATGCGGCGGGGCTTGTTGTCGCCAAACGCGAAACAGCAGTCGTGACGACGGTGGAATTGGCTGAGGAACTCAGTCTTGCGGGTGGAACTACAAGCATGCCAAGCACGGAGGAGAAGCGCAGGGTTGTGTCCCGATCGGTGGCGGGCGAGTTGGCTGCTTCGTGGAAGGGGCAGGGCAAGCGTGTGGGCTTCACAAACGGTGTTTTCGACATTCTGCATCCGGGGCATCTCGCCGTATTGGAGTTCGCGAAAGCGGCATGCAATGTCCTGATCGTCGGAGTGAACAGCGATAGGTCCGCACGGCGACTGGAAAAGGGCTCTGATAGACCCGTAGTCCCGGAGAACGACAGAGCGGCGTTGCTTGCGGGACTCGGAGCTGTCGACCTTGTTGTTATCTTCGATGAAGAGACGCCTGAAGCCCTGGTTTCCGAGCTGCGTCCCGATGTTCTGGTAAAGGGTGCCGACTATTCAGCGGACAAGGTGGCCGGAGCGAATGTCGTCCTTGCCGCCGGCGGGCAGGTTCTGCTGGCGCCTCTGCTCGCAGACAGGAGCAGCACGGCAATCGTCGAAAAGATACGTCAAGCCAGAATGAAGGCCGCAACATGATACTCATAACCGGAGGCGCGGGCTTTATCGGGTCCAACCTGATGGCAGACCTCGAAAGGGAAGGTGCCGGCCAGCTGGCGATATGCGATCGTCTGGGGAGCGATGAGAGATGGCGCAATATCGCGAAGCGATCGATTGCCGCCTTTGTCGCGCCCGAAAACCTGATTGAATGGATTGCCGGCCAAAAAGACCTTCAGGCAGTGGTCCACCTCGCTGCAATCTCCGCCACAACGGAACGCGATGTCGATCTGCTGATCGACACGAACATCCGGCTTACGGTCGCGCTATGGGACATTTGTGCGGAGAGGGGTGTCCCGTTTATCTACGCCTCGTCGGCCGCCTGTTATGGCGGTGCGACGGAAGGCTTCGACGACGGAGAAACGCTTGCCGCCATGGCGAGCCTGCGCCCCTTGAACGCTTACGGCTGGAGCAAGCTGGCGACCGACCGGTTGCTGATGAGCCGGGTAGCGAACGGCGAGCGCACGCCTCCGCAATGGGCCGCTTTGCGTTTCTTCAACGTCTATGGTCCCAATGAGTACCACAAAAACGACATGATGAGCGTCGCGGCCCGGAATTTCGCGGCCCTGGCGCGCGGCGATGTCATAAAACTGTTCGCCTCGGACAGGCCAGGTATCGCCGATGGCGAGCAAAAGCGGGATTTCGTTCATGTCGAGGACTGCACGGCTATCATCCTCTGGCTGCTGCGAAATCGGGACGTGAGCGGCCTTTTCAATGTCGGAAGCGGCGTGGCGCGTAGCTTCAGGGACGTGATACGGGCAACGGGGCAGGCCCTCGGGGTGGAGCCGCAAATCGAATATGTCGATATGCCCGCGGCCTTGCGGGGACGCTATCAATACTTCACCCAGGCCGAGATCGGAAAACTCCGCGCTGCAGGTTGCGATCACGTCTTTCGCAGCCTCGAAGACGGTTTGAGGGACTATGTGCAATCCTACCTTGCCACCGACGATTCCTACCGTTGACGCTCTCGTCGGATTGCTCTGGATGACGTGCGGTCGAACGCCCGCCCACCGGGATCGCAGAGGATGATCGGGAAGCTGCGAAGAAGAGCCGCGCCGGTCCTCTATCGTCTGCGCAAGCGACTTGGTTTCGTTCGTCCCCGGGTAAGCGCGCAACGCTTCGACCGGCTGGAACTGTCGTCTCCCGATGCGCCGCGCATCCTCCTTTTGAAAGTCGACGATATCGGCGACATGCTGCTTGCCAGGGGGGCGGTATCGGTTCTGCGAGAAGCTTGGCCTACGGCCGAACTGACGCTGGTAACGACACCGCAAGGCGCAAATGCCGCGCGGCTCCTGAAGCTATTCGACAGCATTCACATCCTGTCAGGAGATATACGACAGCGCGCTGAAGCGCTGAGCTCGGTCATGGCGGCGCAGGCCCCGTTCGATCTCGCGATCGACCTGCGCCATGACGACGATACCCGTCCGCTTCTCGGTTCTGTGCCGGCGCGCATCCGCGCCGGGTTCGATACGCGGAAAACGCATCGCCGCGTCGAGATGCAGATCGTGTTGCCACTCATGGAAAGAAACGATGGCTCCTTTCCGGACATGGCCAACGAGGACCGCCTCAAGCTGCTTGCGCAATCCGTGGTCAATGCCCTCAAGCCATCGTTGCCGTTGGATTTGGGCGAGATGGACCGAAAGCCCGCTCGCGACTATGTGGTTATCGCTCCGGGAGCCGGCAGGGATATCAAGTGTTGGCCTGAAGCGCATTTCAGCGCTTTGGCTCAACGTGTCATCGCAGGCCATGACCTCGATATCCGACTGATAGGAGGCAAGGCCGAAGCGGAGACTTGCAGACGGATCGCCGCCGAACTGCCTTCCGGCCGGTGCGAGATCGTTGTGGACAGATCTCTCGATGAGGTTGCGAATGTTGTTCGGGCGGCTCGGGCCTATGTCGGAAACGACACGGGTGTCACGCATTTGGCCGCCATGCTGGAAACGCCTGGAGTCTGCCTGTTCAGCGGTTCGGCGAACCTGTCGGTCTGGCGCGCGCGAGGCCGGAGAATGGTGACGCTATACAGCCCGCAACCCTGTGCCCGATGCCGCCACACTCAGCTGAGCCAGTGTCGCTTTGATCACGCCTGCATGACCGATATTACCGTCGACGATGTTTGGGCGGAGCTCGATCAGGCGCTGGGTTCTGCGCCAATCCAGGAACGCACATGAATAAGCCGCTCTGCCGCTGAACGCGCCTGTTTGCAGGCTCGGCCGGCCCCAAGAGGTTCAGGCGATCTCTTCCGGCAGTGCGGATGATGGCGCGGCGTCCGCACCGGCGGTTTGTGCCGCTCCGTCATTCTCGACGATCTCCTTGAATCGGGCAAAGAACTGCCCCGAAAGCTTGCGCGCCGTGCTGTCGACGAGGCGGCTGCCGAGCTGCGCGATCTTTCCGCCGATTTCGGATTTCGCCTCATAGGCAAGGATCGTCGCTTCCCCCTCCGGGCGCAGCGTTACGTCTGCTCCGCCCTTCGCAAAGCCGGCAATCCCGCCGCTGCCTTCTCCGGCAAGCGCGAAGCGATGCGGCGCGCCGGCCGTATCGAGGGTGACCTTACCGGTGAAGCGGGCCTTCACTGGGCCGATCCGGAGCGAAACCTTCGCCTCCAGGATATTGCCGTCCTGTACCGAGAGTTCATCGCAGCCCGGAATGCATTGCTGCAGGATTTCCGGATCGTTGAGCGCGGCGAACACCTCCGGCACGCTGGCTTCGATCCGTATTTCGTCCTTCATTTCCATCAAGACTATCCGATCAGGCCGAGGGCGTAACGCCCGTTATCAATTCGACCAGCGCGGATGTGAGCATTCCGTCCGGCGATGCCAGTTCCTCCATGATCGTATAGTGGTTGCGCTCGGGGAGCGTCGTCACGGTCACGAGGAGATCCTCGGCGCTCGCGCGCTCGGCGAATTCGCGGGACTGGCGCTGCAGCTCGGACAGCTCGTCGCCGCCGATGAACAACGCGATCGGGATCGGGCGCGCTGGCAGGTTGCTGATCGGCGCAAGTGTTTCGATTTCCGACGGCTGAAGCTTCAGCTCGTCGTTGATATAGGTTTCGGCGATCGGTTCGAGATCGAAAATCCCGCTGATCGACATGACGCCGCGCACCATTGGCAGGTTCGCGGACAACGTTGCCAGATGACCGCCGGCCGACCAGCCGCCGACATAGACACGGTCGGGGTCGAAGCCGAGTTCATCCGCCATCGATGTGATGAAGGTGAGCGCCTGAAAGACCTCCGCGACGATCTCCGTCAGCGTTGCGTGTGGCGCCAGCGTATAGCCGATCGTGGCGACATCGATACCGTGGGCGCAGGGACCGGTGGAAACGAAACCGAAGATATCCTTGCTGTTGCGATGCCAGTAGCCGCCGTGGATGAAGACGAACAGCGGTGCGCGGGCGCCGCCCGACGGGAAGAAATCGAACAGGTTGTTCGGCTTTTCGCCATATCGGATATCGGACCGCGCGCCCGGAGCCTGGCGGCAGGTTGCGCTGCGGGATTCCCAGTCCTTCAGCCGCTCGGCGCTGTCCGCGACCGCTTCGGAGTTGTTGTAGGCCGCGTCCTTTTGCGCCTGTTCCAGGCTGAAGAAGCCGGGAAGTTCATCGCGCTTGTGTTGTCGCACCTGAATAGTCCTCCGTGCGGTGGCGGGCATCGGATCGGCAAAATCTGCGCGCCGGATCCCTTGCGCCAGCCGCGAATCCGGCGAGCGCCAAGCCAGTTTTCTTGTTGATCTTTCGCGGGATACGGTCTGTCCCGCCGCCTGAACCAGTTGGTGACCTATCCGGATTGCTGGGCAAGAGCGACCGCGCGCCGCGCCATCACCATCACGAGATTGGCGCGATATTCACTGTCGGCATGGATGTCGGACATCAGTTCCGAGGCATCGATCGAGATGCGTTCCAGCGCGGTCGCGTCGAAGCTGTCGGCGAGGGTGGCCTCGATGTCCGACTCCCGGAAAACAGAGGGGCCGGCCCCGGTGACCGCGACGCGGACTGCATTGCCGGTCTTGGCGACGAATACGCCGGCCAGGGCATAGCGGGACGCCGGATTGGCGAATTTCGCATAGGCCGCAAGATCGGGAAGGGGAAAGCGGACCGCGGTGACGATTTCTCCCGGTTCCAGCGCGGTCTCGAACATCGCGACAAAGAAATCGTCGGCCGGAATGGTGCGTTTGCTCGTCACGACTTCGGCGCCGAGGCCGAGGACGGCGGCGGGGTAGTCCGCGGCCGGATCGTTGTTGGAGATCGAGCCGCCGATCGTTCCGCGATGGCGAACCTGCTGGTCGCCGATGCGCGCGGCGAGCTTCGCCAGGGCAGGGAGCTTCTCCTGCACGAGCGCCGAAGAGGCAACATCGGCATGCCGGGTCATCGCGCCGATGACAATCTTGTCGCCGTCGAGCGAGACGCCGACCATGCCGCCGATGCCCGAGAGATCGACGAGTTTTTCCGGCGCTGCGAGGCGCTGCTTCATCGTCGGCAGGAGCGTCATGCCTCCCGCGATCGCCGAAGCGCCGTCGTCGTCGGCGAGCAACGCCACGGCAGCGTCGACCGTGTCCGGTTTGTGATAGCTGAAAGACCTCATGATCCTGTCCTTATTCCGCCGCCATCGGCGACCGCGCATTGCGGATGATGTTCCAGATGTGATTGGGCGATGCCGGCATGTCGACATGGGCGACGCCAAGCGGCTTCAAGGCGTCGACAACCGCGCTGATGATCGCCGCCGGTGAGCCGATCGTGCCGCATTCGCCGCAGCCCTTCACGCCCATTGGCGTGTGCGTGCAGGTCGTCGAATGCGGTTCGATGACCAGTTGCGGGAAGTTGTCCGCACGCGGCATGCAGTAGTCCATGAAGGAGCCCGACAGGAGCTGGCCCGACGTCTGGTCGTAGACGCCGTGCTCGAACAGCGCCTGGCCGATGCCCTGCACGATGCCGCCATGCAACTGTCCCTCGACGATCATCGGATTGATGATGGTCCCGACATCGTCGACTGCCGTGTAGCGCTCCAGCGTCACGGTCCCGGTATCTGGATCGATTTCGACTTCGGCGAAATGCGCGCCGCCGGGATAGGTAAAGTTCACCGGATCGTAATAGGACTGTTCCTCGAGGCCGGGTTCGAGCGTCTCGAGCGGGAAATCGAAGGGCACATAGGCGGCGCCGGCGATTTCCTGGAAGGTTTTCTTCCGGTCGGTGCCGGCCACGGAGAAGGTGCCGTCCTCGAAAACGACGTCCTCCAGCGAGGCCTCGAGCTGGTGGGCGGCGATCTTTCGGCCCTTCAGGATGACCTTGTCGCTGGCCTGGGACAATGCGGCGCCGCCGACCACCAGCGAACGTGACCCGTAAGTGCCCATGCCGAACTGCACGCGGTCGGTGTCGCCGAAGACAATGTCGATATCCTCGAACGGAACGCCGAGACGGTCGGAGACGATTTGCGCGAAGGTCGTCTCATGGCCCTGTCCGTGGTTGTGGGTGCCGATCAGAACGGTCACCGCGCCTGAGGGGTGAACGCGCACGGTCGCGCTCTCATAGAGCCCGCCGCGCGCGCCGAGCTGGCCGGCGAGGCGCGAGGGGGCGAGACCGCAGGCCTCAATATAGGTCGAGATGCCCAGACCGCGATACTTGCCGCGACTGGCGGCTTCGGCGCGGCGCGCTTCGAAACCCGCGACATCGGCCAGTTCCTCGGACCGTTCCAGGCAGCCAAGCGGATCGCCGCTGTCATATTCGACGATCACCGGCGTCTGGTACGGATAGGCCTCCTTGGGGATCATGTTGCGCTTGCGGATATCGATCTTGTCGATCCCCATTTCGCGCGCGGCCATGTCGACCAGCCGCTCCACCACGAAGGTGGCTTCGGGACGTCCGGCACCGCGATAGGCGTCGACCGGCACGGTGTTGGTGAACACGCATTTCACCTCGCAGTAGATCGACGGAATCGTGTAGACGCCGGACAGAAGCGGTGCGTAGAGGTTGGTCGGAATGTTCGGCCCGAAAGTCGACAGATAGGCGCCCATATTGGCGAGCGTCTTCACCCGCATGGCGAGAAACTTGCCGTCCTCGTCGAGCGCCAGTTCAGCCTCGGTGACATGGTCGCGGCCATGCGCGTCGGATATGAAACCTTCCGAGCGCTGGGCGACCCATTTCACCGGGCGGCCGAGTTTGCCGGCTGCCCAGGTCACAACGGCTTCCTCGGCATAGTGGAACTGCTTCACGCCGAAACCGCCGCCTACATCGGGCGCGACGACACGGAGCTTGTGCTGCGGAATTCCGAGCACCATCTCGCCCATCAGAAGCCGCACGACATGCGGAAACTGGCTGGTTGTCCAGAGCGTGTAGCGCCCGGTTGCGAATTCGAACTCGCCGATGGCGGCTCGCGGTTCGAGCGGGTTGCCGATCAGCCGGTTGTTGACCAGTTCGATCGACGCGATGTGGGCGGCGTTCTGGAAAGCGGCATCCACTGCCGCGGCATTACCAAGCTCCCAGTCCGCGCAGAGATTGTTTTCGACTTCGTCGTAAAGCTGCGGCGCGTCGGGGCGGAGCGCATCGACGAGACCGACGACCGCGGGCAGGACCTCATAGTCGACCTCGATCAGTTCGGCCGCGGCTTCCGCCTGTTCCAGCGTTTCCGCCACGACGAAGGCGACCGCGTCGCCGACATAGCGCACCTTGCCTTGGGCGATCGGCGGATGCGGCGGTTCCTTCATAGGCTGGCCATGCTTGTCGGTGATGCCCCAGCCGACCGGTAGACCGCCGACATTATCGGCCTTCATGTCCTCGCCGGTATAGACGGCCTTGACGCCCGGCTGCGCGAGCGCCTTCGAGACATCGACGGATTTCAGGTTCGCATGGGCATGTTCCGAGCGCAGAAAGACGCCTGCAAGCATGCCCGGCCGCTTGATATCCGCGACATACGTGCCTTTGCCCCTGACGAAGCGGGCGTCTTCCTTGCGTTTCGGTGACGAGCCGATTCCAACAACTGCGTTCATTGAAATATCCTTCAGGAAGCTGCTCGCATGGCGGCCGCGCCAGCGATGATGGACTTGACGATGTTCTGGTAGCCGGTGCAGCGGCAGATATTGCCTTCGAGCCATTCGCGGATCTCGGCTTCGCTGGGATCGGGATTGTGTTTCACGAGGTCGATGGCGCTCATAAGCATGCCGGGCGTACAGAAGCCGCACTGGAGGCCGTGGTTCTCGCGGAAGGCGGCCTGCATGGGGTGCAGATCGGTATCGCTTTTCGACAGGCCTTCGACGGTCCGAACCTCGCCGTCGTCGGCGGAGACTGCCAGCATCGTGCAGCTCTTCACGGAGTCGCCATTGACGTGGACGACGCAGGCGCCGCACTGGCTCGTGTCGCAGCCCACATGCGTTCCCGTCAGAGAAAGCTGTTCGCGGATGAGGTCGCTCAACAAGGTCGACGGATCGACATCGACCGTAACCGGCTCATCGTTCAGCGAAAATGAGATTTGCATAGATTTACTCTCCAGTATCAAGCGAGCAGGTGGGCATGATCGATCTGCCAGACGGCGAGCACGCGATCGCCGATTGACAGGGATTCTTCGAAAAACCGGCGTTCGGGCACATAGGCGACGAACTCTTCCTCGCCGGCGGCCTCCATCATGACTTTCACGAACGTCCCCTGATATTCGACGCCGGTGATGGCGCCTTCGACGCTGGTCGAACCGTCCGGCAGATCGCCGTGGCCGACGCGCATCAAATCGATGTCGTCGCGCCGCACGGCGATGTCGAGCGCCTGGCCGTCTTCCAGCCGTCTGTCATGGGCGAGAGGGATTTCGATGTTGCTGTATGTGGCGCCGGCCATCGTCGCGCGCGTGGCGTTGATGTGGCTGATCTTGCCGGAAATGACGTTCTGGCCGCCTATGAACTCGGCGACATAGCGGTTCTTCGGCTCCGCATAGACTTCCCGGGCCGGGCCGGACTGGCGGATTTTGCCCTGGTCCATGACGACGACCATGTCGGCGAGCGCGATCGCTTCCATCTGGGTGTGAGTGACATGGATGAAGGTGATGCCGAGATCACGCTGCATGCGGCTCAGTTCAGCACGCATCTTGATGCGCAGGTGCTCGTCGAGCGCCGACAGAGGTTCGTCGAGCAGCAGCACGCGGGGTTCCGTGATCGCGGCGCGGGCGAGGGCGACGCGCTGCTGCTGGCCGCCGGACAATTGCGAGGGCAAGCGGTTGGCGAATTCGGTCAGATGCACCTTCTCGATCATCGCGTCGGCCTTGGCGTTGCGTTCGGCCTTGGAGAGCCCGCGTACACGCAGCGCGAAGGCGATGTTGTCGCGCACGCTCAGATGCGGAAAGAGCGCATAGGACTGAAACATCATCGCCGTGCGCCGTTCGACCGGATCGAGGCCGACGACATCCTCGCCGCCGATGAGGATCTCGCCATGGGTCGGATCCTCGTGTCCGGCGATCATCCGCAGGATCGTGCTCTTGCCGCAGCCGGACGGGCCGAGAAGGCAGCAATAGGCGCCGTCGGGGATTTTCAGATTGATGCCGTCGACGGCGAAGGTCTCGCCATCATAGCTCTTGGTGACACCAGCGAGCTCGATATCTCCGTTACCAGTTCCCACCTTGGTCTCCATTCTATTCACTGATGTTCTTGCGGGCGGCGTTGCGGCGTTGCAGCAGGATGATCGATCCGAGGCTGACACCGATGATCAGAAACGAGATGACCGTCGAGACCGTGCCAAGCGCGTAGAGCGCGGGCGAGGTGACGTTGAGCGTCATGCTCCAAATTTCCAGCGGCAGCGTATTCTGGGCACCCGCCGTCTGGAGAGTTCGGGCGAACTCGTCATAGGAAAGGGTGAAGCCGAACAGCGCGACCGCGATCAGGCCCGGCGCGAGAACCGGCAGGATAACGAGACCGATCGTCTGGACGCGTGAAGCACCGAGATCGCGGGCCGCTTCCTCCCAGTCGCCGTTCAGTCGCGACATCACGGCGAACATGACGAGGATGCCGAAGGGCAGTGTCCAGGAAAGCTGCGCGCCGAGGGCGGACGTGAACCAGTTCGTCGGAATGCCGGCCATGTCGAAGCCGAGACCGATGCCAATACCGAGAACGAGGCCTGGCGCGACGAGGCTGCCGATCATCATGTAGAAGACGATGGTGTCGCCCTTGAAGCGTCTCCGGAAGGCCATGCCGGCCATGAAGGAGAACACCACCGTGATCACGGTTACCGCGATCGCCAGATAGATCGACCGCCGGAAGGAGCCGCTGACGTCGCCGGCTCGCGTCTGCATGACCAGTTCGTTGAACCAGTAGAGCGAGAAGCCCCGCATCGGGAAGACGAGCCCGCCGCGCAAATCCTGAAAGGACAGGATGTAGATCGAGATCATCGGGCCGTAGAGCGCGATCACGTAGAAGGCGAAGAAGGCGGCGAGGAGGTAGAAGGTCCATGGACGGTCGGAGGATTTGCGGCGCGCCCTGCGCTTGCCTCGGGCCGCAATTGTGGCGTTCGTGACGTCGGTCATTGCGTGATCTCCTTGCGGATATCGACGACGCGCAGGATCAGCGCCACCATGAGCATGACCAGGATCGTCAGGACGATCGCGCTGGCCGCAGCGCTCGGATATTGCAGCACGCCGATATCCTCGTAGAAGGCGCCAACCACCGAGGCAGTGCCGCCGCCGGACATGACCTTCACGACGAAGAAGTCACCCATGACGATGGAGACGACGAAGATGGCGCCGAGCGCGATGCCGCTCTTGGACATCGGCAGGATGATGTAGCGCATGATGTCGAATTTGCTGGCGCCGGCATCGAGCGCTGCCTCGACGACGCGCTTGTCGATACGGGCCATGGAATTGAAGATCGGAACGATCATGAAGATCGTCAGCTGATGGACATAGGCCACCACCACGGCGAAATCGGAATAGAGCAGGAATTCCAGAGGCTCCTGGATGAAGCCCATCGCCATCAGCGCCTGGTTGATCAGCCCTTCCTTGCCGAGAAGCGGAATCCAGGAAATCATCCGGATGATGTTCGAGGTCCAGAACGGCACCGTGCAGATCAGGAAGAGGCCCATGGCGAGCAGCTTGCTCCTGACATGGAACACCAGCAAATAGGCGACCCAGAAGCCGATGAAGGCGGAGAATATAAGCGTCAGGACCGCGAATTTGATCGTCTCGAAATAGAGCCGGTAGGTCAGCGCCGACTTGAACACATAGGTGTAGTTGTCGAGCGTGGGATCCATGAACATGCCGCCGAAACCGTCGGTCTGCATGATGCTCGCGGCGAGGACCACGAGGATCGGCACGATGAAGAACGGGATCATGATGGCAAGCAACGGCGTGACGTTCAGCCACCCAACCGCGGTTCTGCTCAGTTTCATGGACGAGGCTCCGGCATGAATTCCAACTGCATCTTGTTTTTCCCGGGCCCGGAATGCCCGGCCTCCGACTGTCACAGCCGCGGGGCCGGGCCCTCCAGGAGCATCGGGGATCAGGCGACCTTGAAGTCGTTCCAGCGCTTGTTCATGTAGGCCGCTTCATCCATCAGCGTGTTCCAGCAGGAGATGTTGGTCACGCGCTCGACGAAGGAGCCGCCGTCGCGGACTGTGCCGGCCGGTTCCATCGGCACGCCATAGGGGTCCGTGATCGCTTCCGGCGCCGGCTTGCCTTCGTACCAGTAGGCCCATTCCGTATCGGACATGTATTTCTTGGCCGTGTTCGGAACCGGGCTGTAATAGCCGTAGCGGGACACGAACGCCCCCTGCCAGCCCTCGAGATACCAGTTGATATATTCGTAGGCGGCGTCGAGCTTCTTGCCTTCGAGGTGGTTCATCAGTCCCATGCCGTTGCACCAGCCGCGATAGCCTTCCTTGCCGTTCTTTTTATTGACCGGCGCATAGATGCACGGGATTTCCTTGGTACGGACCGCGGCGACGGCCGGGGACCACATGGACTGGATCACGACTTCGCCGGCGGCCATGAGCTGGACCGACTGGTCAAAGGTCGTCCAGGTGGCGCGGAAATGGCCGTCGCGCTTGAGCTCGATGAGCTTGTCGATCGTCTTGTCGATCTCTTCGCGAGTCATGTTGCCCTTGTCGCCATATTCGACGATGCCGGCGCTTTCCATGCACAGTGCGGCGTCCATGATGCCGATCGCCGGCACGTCGAGAATGGCGGCCTTGCCCTTGTATTTCGGGTCGATGAGGTCCTTCCATTCGGTGACCGGGTGGTCAACGAGGTCGGGCCGATAGCCGATGGAGTCGGCGTTGTAGACCTGCGGCACGTTGGTCAGCCAGTCGGCGACGCCGTCATGCAGTTCGGTCGAGTCCTTCTTTTCGAGATAGAGTGCCGCATAGGGCGAAATCCCCTGATTGGCGATCTTTGAGCCGTCCAGTTCGCCCTTGGTGAAAATCGGCAGGAAGTTATCGAACTGCTTGATGCGCTTCGCCTCGATGCCCTGGATGACGCCGCGCTTGGCTGCGAGCTTGGCCTGCCAGCCTTCCAGGTCGCAGATATCGACCGTGTTGGGCTGGGTGATGAAGCGGTTGATCGCGGCGGAGGTGTCGAGATTCTGCATCGTCACCTTGAAGCCGAGATCCTTGGCTGCCTGGTCGCCGATTGCCTTGACCACCGAATAGGACACGCCGACATGGCGCAATTCGATGTCCTTGATTTCCTGCGCCCAGATGGTCGGGAATCCGGTGATCGCTCCCGAGCCTGCTGCCGCGCCCGCCGCAGCTGCTCCAGCCTTGAGAAAGCCTCGTCTGGAGATGTTCGATTTCTTCGTGGATTTGGTCATTCGTCAGATCTTCCCTGCTTGAATAACGAGCGGCACCTTGCGCCCTGCCACAGCGATTAGATGAATTTTCCGGATCGAAACAAAATCAGAAATCGAAATCCCAACCATAAGAAACGCATATACGCCGCCCATTTCATCGTGCACTGCACAAGAAATGCGCATTTCAACCGGCGCTTATTGGATTTTGAATGAACGATAGACAGCGATCCGGCTGCCTTGCCCGATTTTGGATCAATGGAGGCCATGGAAAAATTTTCTAAATCGCCAAAATGAGGGATTTGCTGTCCCGAAATGCCGGCGGGCAACGACCGGCTATCCGGTCGTTTGCGCCGGCGTGTCGACGGAGCGGGGCGGGCGTGGAATGCTGCGCAGGTCGGCGCCCTGGTCGAGCTGCTGAAGATAGTGCGCGAGATAGTCATGCAGCGCACTGGCCGCGGGCGATTTTGCGCCCGGCGCCTTGTAAAGAAGAAGGTCCGGGGCCGCGAACGATTTCACGCATGCCAGGTACGAGCGCGCTCCGGCCGAGCACGGTGACCGCCATGCCGGAAAACACGGCGGCTTGCAGTCCGCTGACGCTCTCGCTCACGCAGGCGATGCGCCAGGGGTGGCGCGCGGCCTCCAGGCACTCGATCGCATGATCACGATAAATGTTTCCAGGCGGCAACAGCGCGAGCGGTACCGGTGTTTCGGTGTGCGCCGTGGAATTGTCACCGGTCATCCAGATCAGTTGTTCCTGACGCACGACCCTGCCGCCGGAAAAATCATTCATCCGGGTCACGAGCGCGAGGTCCACTTCGCCCCGATGCACCAGCCGCACCAGCGGCGTGGACAGCGAGCATTGAAGCTGCACCTGAACGCGCGGGAAGGCCTGCTTGAACAAGCCAAGGATCGACGGCAGGAGGAATGATGCATAGAGGTCCGGCGTGCCGAGGACGACCTGTCCTTCCACGTCAGGCGATTCCAGCCGCGACAGCAGTTCATCATGAAGTCGTAGAATGGAGTTCGCATAGGTCAGGACAAGCTCGCCGTCCGGCGTCAGCACCATCTTGCGGCCTTCGCTGCGAAACAGGTTGAAACCGCAGATGCTTTCGAGGCGCTGCAATTGCAGCGTGATGGCCGGCTGTGTCCGGCCAAGCCGCCGCGCGCTTTCCGTGATGTTTCCGGTTTCAGAGACGCTTTGCAGCGTCCGAAGGATCCGGATGTCCAGACTCAGGCTGTTCATGGACGGATGTTTGATCTCTTGTTGTTTCGTCGGTCCGACGGAAAGGGCAAGCAACGCCCGTGCCATGTCGGCAGGCTGCGGCGGTGCATCTCGGAAAGGATGTTAGAAAGGACAAAAAAGCGCCAATGCCGCACCATGTTGACCATTTCTGAGGCGGCTCGCGCCAGCAGTCTGATCTGCCCCCGCAGTCCGCCGGTCGGTCAGCGGCGCTGTCCGCTGCAGGGATCATGCCTCTCAGGGCTTTTCGAAACCGTGGATCGGCCCCGTCGACCCAAAGATACACCGCATCTATCGGTTCGTGAGGGATGTCGCTGTCTTCGGATAGGAAATTCTGGTGCGGCAAGGCCGCAGGCCATGACAATAATTATCCTGTGAACCAGTTACCGCGGCACTGGTATTCCCGGTGAGCCGATTTCGCCTCGTTCAATCGCGATCCGGGAACTCAACTGCCGACATATCCGTTTGCCACCGAATGGCCGCTTCCAATATATCGTGCGCCCGTTCACAGTTCGCATCGCCGATCCGGGAAATTCATAACATTTCATGATACCGAAAATCATTCATCAGACATGGCATTCGCCCGTCTATGACTCGGACAAGGGGTCGCCCGATAGCTGGCGGCAACACAATCCCGACTGGGAGTACCGGTTCTGGACCGATGCGGATCTGGAGGCGTTCGTTCGCGACGAGTTTCCCGACTTTCTGGAACTCTATCAGAGCTATCCGAAAAATGTGCAGAGGGCCGATCTCGCCCGCTACATGCTGCTCTATCGCTTTGGCGGCGTCTATGCCGACATGGATACGGACTGCCTCGGGAGCTTCGATGTGCTGTCGGGCGAAGACCGGGTGATCCTCTGTGAGGAGCCGAGCCTGCATTGGGACCAGACGCGCCTGTTCGGCATGGAGCGTCTCTATTTCAATGGAACGATGGTGAGCCCCGCCGGTCACCAATTCTGGAAAGATGTCATCGATTGCGCCTGGGATGTCCGGCACGTGGCAAAGAAAGACGTGTTGGAATCGACCGGGCCGATCATGTTGTCCGGGGTGATTGCACGATGGCAGCACAAGCAGCAGTTGTCGCTCAATTCCTGCCATCTCTTTGCGCCCCTCGGGCGTGGCGGTGAGGACTCCGGCGATCCGGTTCACGGCGACTATGCCGCGTTGCGCCTGTCGCGCCATAACTGGGCGGGGAGCTGGCATAACCGGGACGCGCCGGCGGAGCCTTTGCCCTCCAGGCTGAAAGGGCACTTAAGAAAGATTCGAGCACGCGCCCTGGCGCCAAGGCCGCTGACCTTTGAAACCGCAATGAGCCGAATTGACGGTGATATTCTGTACTCTCCTGTGCGGGCTTTCGACCCGGATGAACCTCCGAATGTTGCGATCTTCATTCCCGTCCGCGACGGCGCGCCGTTCATCGAAGACAATTTCAACCAGATCCAGGCGCTCGATTATCCGCGCGAGCGGTTGCGGCTGGTCTATTGTGAAGGGGACAGCACCGACGACTCCCGGTCTATCCTCGAGAGACTGCGCGATGAGCACGGCCGATTCTATCGCGGGTTCGATATTCTCTCCTATTCCACGGGGTTGACGCTACAGCGCAGGAAACGCTGGAAACCGAAATACCAGTTTAAGCGGCGATCGGCGATCGCGCGCGCCCGCAATGCCCTGATCCGGGATGGTCTGACGACCGAGGATGAATGGGTGCTCTGGATCGACGTCGATGTCTGCGCATTCGAACCGAACATCCTCAAGACGCTTCTTGTGGACGGTGCGAAGATCGTGACGCCGAACTGCGTAATCCGTGCCGGCGGCCCGAGCTACGATCTCAACGCGTTCTACGAGGTCGGCAAGCCGTGGAATGCCCACTATTACAAGCATATGATCAGAGGGCTGTTCCATCCGCCCGACACGTATTGGCACCGGCGTTTCCTTCATGACATGCGTTTTCTCGACAGGGCGCCGCTGATGTCCGTCGGCGGCACGATGCTGCTGGTGCATGGCTCCGTTCACCGGTCAGGCCTGAATTTTCCCGAGAGTCCGTATCGCGATCTTGTCGAGACTGAGGGATTCGGCCGGCTGGCTTACGATGCGGGCGTGAAGCCGGTCGGTTTGCCGAATGTGGAGATTTTCCACGTCAACAGCTGAAACGGGGAGGGTATCCCGGCTTGAGTCGGAGGGGCAGTGCGGACTGCGATCTCCTGCCATGGGAACATTTCACGCCGCCGGTATGCGGTCTTAACGGCATAGGGATATGGCCGTCCGGGACGCTGGCAGCGTTGCGCTATTTCTTTTTCGGAGTGCGCAGTCGCTGCGTTTTATCGCGCAAGCGGCTAACTCGTGTACATATGAAGCAATTTCAGGCTTTGTTCCGTTTGGGAGAGAATATCTCGCAGACTAATTCCGTTCATATCGCGAAAGCTCTTTTTCACCCTGAGAAAATGCGGGATTTCCGGGGTTTTGATACGGGCGTCACAATTGAAAAGATGTGCGATTTGCGGTTTTCACGGCGCAATTTTTGTTTAAAGTGATGGCAGCGTGTGTATACATGGCGAGCTTACGTCATGATACGGCGGATCGCCTTCCGGAGGGGAGGCAGTCTGGGAGGAGGCCCATGCGACTGACGGAACACGAGCAGGCAATGCTGGATGGCGGGCATGGCGAGGCTGCGGCGCGCGCGATGGATTTGCTGGTGCGCTATGGCGAGGCGCTTGACGCCGAGCGCCTCGTCGAGACCCGCAACGTCGCCGGGGCTTTCAACGCGTCGACGCCGTCTGTTCGGGAGATCGCCGAGGACAGCCTCGA
>Ga0209692_10001733_pt1 | contig 27728 bp, 29 predicted proteins | sample tdDd472_FD_187129 | JGI IMG/M metagenome (GOLD analysis project Ga0209692, IMG submission 187129) | Marine sediment microbial communities from the Atlantic coast under amendment with organic carbon and nitrate - tdDd47.2 (SPAdes)... | ecosystem: Environmental > Aquatic > Marine > Coastal >... | reverse complement strand
GGCGGGCGACAAGAACAGGGTCATCAATCCAAAAATAAGGCTTTTCTTCATGCTTCGTATTCTCCTTATAGGCACGACAGGCATCTACCATTAGATTACAGGATTATTTTGGCTAATATAGCAATTATTAAGGCGTGCTCAGTACCTGCCTCAACCCATAATCCGGCGCTATCTCACAGCATTAGAATGCTCCGGTCGCAAACAGTTCCATAAACCTTATGAACACAGCCATTAAGTCACCCTTCCCCCGTGTACTTCTTATGCAGATACGCGATCAGGAGCGGGTCCGCGAAGAAGAATACGCAAGCTTTCTGGCGTATAGCGGGCTTAGTCAGGATCAGCTCGACATCTTGAACGTATTCGATATACCCGACTTCGGGCCTGAAGTGCTGGAGGGCTACGATGCCTTGTTTGTCGGCGGAGCCAGTGAGGCCAGCGTACTGGAACCCGAGCACTACCCTTTTGTGCTGCCCGGCATCGGTTTACTGCAGCATTGTGTTACCCATGACATTCCGGTTTTTGCATCATGCTTTGGTTTTCAACTCGCCGTACTGGCATTGGGCGGGGAAATTGTCCGTGACAAAGACGGCTACGAAATGGGCTCGCCACCTATCAGCCTGACAGAAGCGGCAAAGACCGACACCATATTCTGCGACATGCCGGATAAGTTTCCCGCTGTATCGGTACACATGGAACGCGCACCTGAATTACCCGGCAGTTGTGAGCTGCTGGCCTATACCGAAGCCTGTCCGCACTCATTTAAAGTTAAAGACAAACCCTTCTGGGCATTCCAGTTTCACCCCGAACTGGACCGCAGCACTTTGGTCGAAAGGCTTACGATCTATAAAGAAAAGTACACCGACGGCGACGGTCAATTAGACAAAGTACTGGCAGAAACCGTCGAAACGCCTGACTCGAACCAACTCGTTAGAAAGTTTGTCGAACGGATCTTGCTGGCCTAGCACCGGCGCCTGTTCCGGGGCCACATTCAGAGATTGGACAGGCAGGCTTAATCCCGGTCGCCGTCCCCTGTGTTTGACTATACTTTCCTCATAAACCCCCTATTCAAAGGATTCCGGAAATGAAAATTTATGGTGCTTTAGCGTCGCCGTTTGTTGCACGCGCAATCTTGTTTGCCCGCCTCAAAGGCGTAGATTTAGAGCTCGTCCCTGCCCGCCCGGGTTCGGCTGATTACAAAGCAATCAACCCTATCGGCAAGATCCCTGCTTTAGAAACCGACGACGGTCAGTGGATTGCTGAATCGGAAGTAATTTGTGAGTACATCGAAGACCTGTCACCGGAGCCTTCAGGCTTGCCCGCAACACCTATCGCACGTGCTCAATCGCGAATGGTTTCCCGTGTTGTAGACCTGTACCTGTCTCCGGCTGCTGCCAAGTACGCCCGTCAGATTAATCCTGAGAAGCGTGATGCAGCCATTGTTGCTGAAGCCACGATCGAACTTGAAAAGTCTTTTGCTTATCTGGCGCATTTTATGGGTGACGAACCTTTTGCCGCTGGCGATAAACCAACACTGGGTGATTGCACCCTCGCCTTCTATATGCAGATGGTTAAGATTCTGGTGTTCGCAAACTTTCCTGAGATTGCTGACCCCACTGAAACCAACCCACGTTTAAAAACCTGGTGGGATGCCATTCAGTCGCATGAAGTTTGCAAACCGCTGGTCGATGAATACGCAGTGGCGTTCGATCAGATGATGCAATACTTCCGTAACGCCTAATCATGGCGATAAAACTATGGGGCTCGATTGCTTCGCCATATGTGGCCCGGGTCACTATGTTTGCCCGGCTGAAAGGATTGGAGCTGGAACAAGCACCGGCACCCGGAGGCATGGGGTCTGACGAGTTCAAAAAGATCAATGCAACCGGCAAGATTCCGGCGCTTGAACATGATGGCCATGTGATCGCCGAGTGCGAGACCATCTGTGAGTATCTTGATGATGCGTTTCCTGAGAGCCGCATCACTCCGGCTGACCCTATGCTGGCAGCACAGTCACGCATGGTCTCGCGTATTACCGATTTATATGTAGCACCGCACAACACACCGTTGCGGCCCCATAAGAATCCGGCCAATCGCGATCAGGCAGTTGTTGATGCCGTGGCGCATGAATTTGATAAGGCATTTGGTTACGCCGCTCACTATATGGGTAAAGGACCTTTTGCTGCCGGCGATACACCGGGCATTGGTGATTGCGCTTTGGCTCCGTTCATCGGCATGCTGCAACAAACAGTGTTCCCTTACTTTGAAACCATTCCGGACCCAACGGTAAGCAATCCACGGCTGAAAGATTGGTGGCAGGCTGTACAGGAACACGAAGCATGCAAAGCATCGGTTGATGAATACGAGCAGGAACTTAGTAAGTTCCTGGCCTACATTGCGGAGCTGATGGCGAAACGGGCACAGCAGTAGGTTACACTTCACAGACAATGCGCCCGTAGCTCAGCTGGATAGAGTACCTGGCTTCGAACCAGGTGGTCGGGAGTTCGAATCTCTCCGGGCGCGCCAAATAGAAAAGGTCACCCTTGTGGTGGCCTTTTTTATTTTGTGGGCTCATGAGAGTGAGAGCTCTGTTCGACAAGTTGCGACCTAGCAACTTGGACGTCGAGCGTAGCGAGACGGGGCGCAGCCCCGAGTGCCGACGTTTCGGTTCCGGTTGATAAACCGGAGAGACTTTGCTCACGGTAGTGAGCAAACCAAGGAAGGCGCGAGTCAATCTCTCCGGGCACGCATAGAACCCAATCTAGTCCGAAACGTATTGCCACCAGCGCATAAAGCGCTCATCTCCGGTTCCAACCTCTATCGCCATCACGAAGTGATAAAACTGTGGATAGTCGGTAAACCAGATCACACCGGAAACGGGTTGTGTTGAAACCGCGTCATTCTCAAGCTCGCAAATCTCAACCCCACTGACTCGCAAGGGGTTAACCGGAACTGATGCCGTCTCACTAACCGTAAACTCCATGATGCAATCAGTGTCTCCGGGAAAGTCATCGAACGGATATTCAGTTGTGACGAACAACTGTCGCTCTTCATCAAACTCTATACGGCCTTCGAGATCATCATAGTTAAAATAGTCGGTGATACCCCCGGCACCCTCAATAGTTCGAACCTCTCTAAACCACCAGTCCGGCAATAAAAGCCTGTCAATTCCTGTCTCTGCCTCATACGTAACAATATCGGCGTCGGCGTTTATGCCATTTATATAGACCTTATTACCGCCCTCATAAAACTCTTCAAGTTCGCCACAGATACTCTTTTCAGAAATACTGGGTTCATCATTCTCAGGAACTTCAACAAAGGCCGACAAACTAGAAATAGGAGTGCCGAAATCACCCGATTCCTCATAGCAGTACTCACTTGAGCGCCGGATCTCGCCCTGAGCGAACGTGGCGAAGCCGCCCAACTCATAGTATTCACCCCTGCCTCTCGCACCGGCACTCGAATCAAGGTCCAGTTCATAAATACGATCAAAGTTGCCCGTTACATTAGTAACAACTTCACCACTCACCTCGGGTGGAGCAACCTCCGCCGCATTCGCATTTCCAAAATAAACATAGGAATAGCCGTTATCATAGCGCCAACCAAAAACCGTCTGGCCGTTCTCAAGGGTTACGCCCCAGGTATTTTCTTCAGGCAAAACTGCAGCGCTGATACTGAAATCATCAAGCTCTTCCATGCTGCCAGCATAGATACCACCTGCCAGACCCGCACTAGAGTCATCGTCGCTGCCACAACCAGCAAGAACAATGGCGGCAAAAATTACCAAGCAATAGGCTTTTAGAGACTTAATCATATTTACTACCTGAATCAGACTAAATTTAGGGTTTACCGGAGTTTACAGGATGATGAGGGCGGTCAATCAATATTTAAACGCGCGACGGTTAAAGCATAAACTTCACACGCTTATTGATCGCAATGACCCCGATAGACAGCAGTGCCGAAAGCGCGATAGTCACAAGCGTTAAGGGTGTGTAGTTGAGCCCGGTAAATTCAACGAGCAGCTGCCGCACCAGTATGTGAATGAAATAGATCGATGAGGCATACAAGGCAATCGTCTTACTGGTGCCCGATATTTCAAGATTCAAAAAGAATACAAACAGGAACGGCGCGGCAATCAGCAGTGATGCGAAGTTATCGAAGCCACCGTAATTGGCCGGATTATTGAAGTTGTAATAAGACTCGCCAAACAACAGCAATACACCCGCCACCATCAGCACAAAACTCACGTTCTGCGACACCCGCTTCTGCAGGGAATACTTATTGATCAAAAAGCCGATCGCAAAAAACGGGTAAGAGAACAGCAAGAAATTGCGATGCGGCCAGTGGGCATTCAAAAAGCCGTTCGCCCTCGCGCTGTCAAAGTACTGATAGTTGCCCAGATACTGCAGCAGCACACCCCCGATAAACGTGGCGGCGATAAGTGCGACCACTGCTGCGGTATTCCATCGCCGGGTCAGCATCACCAGCAGTGCGGCACCGAGGATACCGCTCAGATACCACAGGTGAAAAAAGCCGATCGAAAACTGCATGACAACGCCACGCACGCTGGCAAATGACAGGTCAGGCAACTTAAACCAGTAGTACGAGTAAAACAGCATCCAGAACACGTACATCAGGAAGATGCGTTTAAGCCAGACAACCGCGTTGCCGGCAGAGAGCGCCTGGTAAAAATAGAAACCGCTGATAACGGTGAACGTGGGCACCGCAATTCTGAACAGCCCACTGACCGACAGATACCGGAGCAAGTCGCTCACATCGCCCAAAAAGGCTGTATGCAAGCCCACCACCATAAAGGCCATAGACAGCTTCAGAACGTCGAGAGAAATGTTACGGGTCATCGTTGCCGCTTACAGATCAATGGGTCGGGAAGTCGTGAACAAGTGCGTCATCCGGCAATAATGGTGCTTTCATAAAAGTATTCAAGGAACAATATCACCAAAGCAGCACACGCTGTATCGTCATGAAAACTGACGGAATAGCCTCTAAAAGACCCCTCACAGGCCTAAAAACCCGTCAATACTTGCATTTTGCCGCAGTTCAGCGCACTTTATATCTGGAAAAACAAAAACAACATATTATTAGGGGTAAATTCTAATGAAATCTCTCTTTATTGTGATCGGTACTGCTGTAGTTCTGTCCGGTTGTGCAAACATTCAAACGACCTGTCAGGGCAACGATGTAGACGGTTGGGACTGCGAAGGCAAAACGACCACCACCAGCACTTCTACAGGTGATGCTCGTATGACCGTAACTGTTCAGGCCAAGTATGAACAGAAAATCGTTATCGACCGTGATGGCAAAACTGTACGCACCTTAACCGGCGCAGGCGTTGGCTCTATCTATGACAACACCGTACCCGCCGGCACATACAGTGCGAATGGTTACTGGCGTGAAAGCCGTCTTGGCGGATGGCAGAAAAGTGACGGTAAAGTCTCTAAAAGAGGCAACTGTACTGTCCATGCCTTCGATGACAAAGGTCCGCTTTCTGAAGTTGACTTCAATGACATCGTGATGACTATCTGCCCTAAATAAGCAGCAGTCAGTAAGACAAATAAAAAGGCCACCCTTGCGGTGGCCTTTTTATTTACTCTGATTCTTTTGCTTTAGAACTCACGCCCTAGCGACAACCCGAGTATGTAGACCCGGTCGCCTGATGACAGAACGTCGTAATTAAACTCAGGCCCCAATGTCCATCTGTTGCGCAACTCGAACAAGTAAGCCGTGCCGAAGCGCACCAAAAACTTGTCTTCCTTTTCACCAAACTCATAACCGGGTCCGGCAAATAATGCCCACTCATTTACCGGATGGTATTTAAGCGTCAACCCGATTGAGACATCACGAACAGTATCGTCGCCCAGACTCTCGAAAAAAGCGCCAACAGCCCAATGCTCGTGATACCGGTAACCATAGTCGAACGCAACAACCAATGTATCCTCGTCGCCTGTTTTCTTCCGCTCAAGCGCATACCCAACCAAAGCCGCCACATGATGATGAGGAAGATTGTGCTCCTCGCCATGACCCCCATCGCCATGGGACTCCTCGGCAGCCGCACCAAATGATGCCAAGAATCCCACCAAAAGGATTCCAGTCAATTTAGTCAGTGTTAATTGCAGGGGTTTACGCACAATCAAAAGCCTCGATACGGGAAAACAGCACCCGGATAATCATTGGGCATCGGTTCAATATAGGGATAAAAGCGTTCCAAGCCAAGAGATTACAAACAGTTAAGCCCTAAGCACCGCTATAACAGGGCGGTGTAGCAGCAAGAATGAACACCCCCCTAAAATGCCCTTTTAAAGAGTATCGCGCCTGCTCAGTCCGAGGGTATAATCACGCCATTGTTACACTTGGAACGGACTCTATATAAGGCTGATTACTGCACACAACGTCAGCCAATATCCCTCATCATGCCCATTTTCCGATTTGCCGCAGACCGAATTCCGGTCTCACTTGTTCTCGCGCTTAGTGCCGTTGATTTTCTGGTCTACTTTCTGGTCGACAATGTTTGGGCTCTCGCCACTTACTTTGCTATTTCGATCATCCCGAAAGGCCTCATTTGTGCATGGAACCATCATCATCAACACACGATGACATTTCATTCCAGAGGGCTTAACCGTCTGCTCGAATTTTTCTACGCACTGCACACCGGCGTAACAACAAACCTGTGGGTACTGCATCACGTGCTGGGCCATCACAGAAACTTTCTCGATCAAGCAAAAGACGAAAGTGCCTGGAAGGATTCCAACGGTCGTGTCATGAGCGCACTGGAATACACGCTGATCATTTCCGGCACTGCCTACTACCGCGGGTATCAGGTCAGCAAAAAGTTTCCGCGCGTACAACGTGACTTTCTGCGCTACTCAGCGTTAACAGTCATTGGTGTTGCACTACTGTGCTGGTTCCGTTTCGTACCGGCTCTATTTGTTTTTGTTATACCGATGGTTATCAGCCTGATGTTTACCGCCTGGGTAACCCATGACCACCACAGTGGTCTGGATACCGACGATCAGTTTGAGGCCTCATATAACAACACAAACTCGGTATTTAACCTGCTAACCGGCAACCTCGGTTATCACACGGCGCATCACTATCGTCAGGGTTTGCACTGGTCGAAGCTGCCCGAGCTGCATGAGCAGATTAAAGACAAGATCCCGCCCGAACTGGTGCGTAACGCTACGTTTGTGCTGGCAGAGACCTAAGCTTGGTGTTCTAAATACGAAAAAGCCCCCGAATGGGGGCTTTTTTATGGCCGTTACTTGCAGAGATTCTGTTCCACAATCGTTCGGGATAGCATCCCGCACCGAACGCCAAAACTAAAAGAGCCCCCATGAAGGGGGCTCTTGCGTTATACCACTCTATTAATCTAGATATACACGTATGTAGGTATCGCATGAGGGATGGCTGCTTGGCGCTGCGCGCCTGCCCAGTCTCCCCGGCTATCTGCTTCGCCGATAACCGGAACCGAATCGAACCCTTCGGGTTCGCATCCCGCACCGAACGCCAAAACTAAAAGAGCCCCCATGAAGGGGGCTCTTTTAGTTTTAATGGCGGAGAGTGAGGGATTCGAACCCTCGATACGCTCTTAACGTATACTCCCTTAGCAGGGGAGCGCTTTCGACCACTCAGCCAACTCTCCGAAACTTGTTAAGGTGTTTCGCAACCTTCTCATACTCCGAGCAGGGGTATCCCCGCTCCGAGGGCGCATACAATACATTAAAACGAGCGCAGGCAAAATGCCCTGAAGCCACTTTCGTGGGGGCAGTGTGTATAAATCCGGTAGAAAAGACCGGATTATGGCGTTCGGCAGTAAAAAGCCTACTTAATGGCCGCGTGTCGCAGGTGTGCAGCAGAGCCTGAAGCTGCACGCTCACGGCTAATTCGCTGGAAAATCTCTTCGCGATGAACAGAAACATCCAACGGAGCTTTGACGCCAAGACGAACCTGGCTGCCTTTTACCCCTAGTACGGTTACATCAATATCGTTACCGATGACGACTGTCTCACCAATTCTTCGTGTAAGAATTAGCATGAGTCACCCCCTTCCTTGTTATTTTTATAACTGTCAGTCGAACTCCCAAAATCCCCTGAGTCCGCAGTACAGCCGCTAAACCACCAGCAAAACGTCTTTCCGCGCCTGTTAGGTGGTGGGTGGTTTATTGCTCTCAAGCGCTTTTTATTTGAGTTAATCGCCAGAGAACCTACACACCATCTCACATAATCAACGGCCGTGTCTAGCGTAAGTCACTGGGGTCAAAGGATAAAAACCAGCAAGCAGCAGAAAACCGCGCCAGCACTAAGGTCTGACGAAAGTAACGCTTCGGGAATATAGCCGGGCTGGCTAGCTAATCTGCTCTGAAACCCATCCGGCTACACTTTGCAGCGCGGCATCAAGGGCGCCGGCATCGCTGCCACCGGCCTGGGCGAAGTCAGGTCGTCCACCGCCCTTACCACCCACCTGGGAGGCCACATGATTCACCAGAGGCCCCGCCTTAACACGGTCAGTTGCATCCTTAGTGACGCCTGCTGCCAGACGAACCTTGCCGTCAGCAGTCACTGTGGCCAGCACGATAGCGGCTGTACCCAGTTTGTCTTTTAAACGATCGACAGACTGCCGGAGAGTATCGGCATCAAGATCATCCGCCAGACACTGAGCCAGCACTTTAACGCCCGACACTTCGATGACTTCAGCATCATCATTGCTGCCGCCACTGGCCAGCTTCGCTTTCAGTGCTTTAATTTCTTTATCGAGCTCACGGTTTTTACCAATGAGCTGCTGAACCTTCGTTTCAGCATCCGCACGGGTCCCTTTCAACAAGGCACCAATGCTGTTCAACGAAGTTTCAGTATCACGGATATAAGTCAGTGCATTGTCACCGGTCACGGCCTCAATTCGTCGCACGCCCGATGCAATGCCGGACTCGGCCGTAATTTTTAACAAACCAATATCACCGGCCTGCGTGACATGAGTGCCACCGCAAAGCTCGGTAGAAAAGTCACCGATGCTCAACACCCGCACCTCGTCGCCATACTTCTCACCGAAGAGCGCCATTGCACCTGCTTCAACAGCTTCGTCCTGAGACATCAGCTTAGTCACAACCGGCTCATTCAAACGAATCTGTGCATTGACAAGATTCTCAATGGTCACCAGCTCATCAGCAGTAACACCTTCGTAATGCGAAAAGTCGAAACGCAAACGTTCGGGATCCACCAAAGACCCCTTCTGGGTGACATGCTTACCCAGCACTTCACGCAAAGCGGCGTGCAATATATGAGTAGCAGTATGGCTTAATGCAGTGGCGGCACGCCCTGCTTCATTGATCTGGGCAGAGACCTTGGAACCGACTGCAACGGACCCTGTTTCCACAGACCCCAGATGCACATGAGCATCACCGTTCTTCACGGTATCGTCTACGCGGAAGACCGAGCCATCGGCATGTAACACACCGGTGTCACCGACCTGGCCACCGCTTTCTGCATAGAACGGCGTGCGGTCAAGCACGACCTGTCCGGTATCACCGGCCTCAAGTGCATCGACCTCTGCACCGCCCTTGAAAAGACGGGCAACAGTTGCAGCAGACTCAGACTCTTCGTAGCCGGTAAAGGTAGTGACATCGTCAAGCTGCAAACCACCGTGGTCTGCACCAAATTTACTGGAGGCTCTGGCACGGTCACGCTGAGCTTCCATAGCCGCTTCAAAACCTGGCTGGTCAATCCTCAGGTCACGGGCACGGGCCACATCAGCGGTAAGATCCGCCGGGAAGCCGTAGGTGTCATACAGTTTAAACACCAATTCGCCGGGCAACTGATTGCCACTCAGCGATTCCAAAGCATCTTCAAGGATCGCCATGCCCTGACTCAGAGTCTCGGCAAAGCGTTCTTCTTCAGTGCGCAGCACACGCACCACATGCTCTTCGTTTTCTGCAAGCTCCGGGTAAGCATCGCCCATAATCTCTCTAAGCGCTGCGTAAAGTTTGTAGAAGAACAAACCTTTCATGTCCAACTCATAACCGTGGCGCAAAGCCCTGCGAATAATCCGGCGTAGCACATAGCCACGACCCTCATTACCCGGCAACACGCCATCAATAATCAGGAATGATGCTGCACGAATATGATCAGCGATCACCTTGAGTGAATTGTTCGACAGATCGGTGGTGTTGGTGGCAACACCAGCCGCCTTAATCAGATGCTGGAACAGGTCGATGTCGTAGTTACTGTGTACGCCCTGCATTACTGCAGCGATGCGCTCAAGCCCCATGCCGGTATCGACAGATGGCTTAGGTAAAGGTGTCAGCGTGCCATCCGGACTGCGATCAAACTGCATGAACACCAGGTTCCAGATCTCTACATAACGGTCGCCGTCTTCATCCGGCGTTCCCGGAGGACCGCCGAACACGTCTTCACCGTGATCATAGAAAATCTCGGTACAAGGACCGCACGGACCGGTGTCACCCATTGCCCAGAAGTTATCTTTCTCGCCCAGACGACTAAAGCGGTCGGCGCTGACGCCCATATCTTTCAACCAGATATCAGCCGCTTCATCGTCTTCGTTATAAACAGTGACCCACAAGCGCTCTTCGGGTAGCTCCAGAACTTCGGTTAAAAAGGTCCAGGCAAACTTAATGGCATCGTGCTTAAAGTAATCGCCGAAGCTGAAGTTGCCGAGCATTTCGAAAAAGGTGTGATGACGGGCGGTATACCCGACATTCTCGAGATCATTATGCTTCCCGCCAGCGCGCACACAACGCTGCGAACTGGTGGCCCGCACGTAACTGCGTTTTTCACTGCCGAGAAAGCAGTCTTTGAACTGCACCATGCCGGCATTGGTAAACAGAAGTGTGGGGTCATTACCCGGAACAAGCGGCGAACTCGGGACAGTCCGATGGTCCTGCTGCTCAAAATAGTCCAGAAATGCCTTACGCAGTTCAGCGGCGTTCATGTTGATCTCAGTCTGATGGTCAGTTTTTAGAATACGGGTGCGTATTGTGCTGCGTATTTCAGTCTGAGTCACCACCCAGAGCCCGCTGAATCAGGTCTCCGGTAAAGCCCCGGTACTGTAAAAACCGTGCCTGACGGGCTCTTTCTTTATAGTCGGCGGGCAAAGACCCGCCAAACTTCTTCTCACGAACCTCTTTGGCAAGCGTCGGCCAGTCGGCATCAGCCGCCTCAAAAGCCGACTCGGCCTCAGCACCTGAAACCCCTTTATCCGCAAGCTCACGGCGAATTCTGGCCGGCCCCTGACCGCGACGAATCCGGCTATTTACAAAGCTTTCGGCATAGCGCTGCTCATCAAGTAACCCGTCGGATGCCAGATCATCAAGCACCGACTCAATCTCACCAACAGACACGTCACCGGCAGTGATCTGCTCACTGAGTTTAGTGGTTAATTTGGTGAGTAATTCGGTCTTGGTATGGTCTCTGCGCGCAAGCAGGTCCATGGCAATATGACGGGGAGACCGACCACCCCGCTTTTTACGCGGTGTGGCCTGCTCTTCCGACATTAACTCTGACATTCCGCGGGGAACCCCCGGTTGCTCGTCACCAATCATGAGTGATTACCGGCCTGTTCAGAGTACACAGTCATGCGCAGCCCCGAATACAACCGCCAGCCGCTTATGCTTCGGCAGGAACCGCCTCATCAGCACCGGCATCAGCTTGATCTTCTACTGCTGCTGCGTCTTCAGGCTTAGGCAACAACAAATCACGCAACTTAGTATCGAGTTCTTTGGCAATTTCAGTGTGCTCCAACAGGTAATTACGCACATTCTCTTTACCCTGTCCGATACGGTCACCGTTGTAGCTGTACCAGGAGCCTGATTTCTCAACCAGGTTGTTTGCCACACCCAGGTCAATCAACTCACCCTCGCGTGAAACACCGTGGCCATAAAGGATTTCAAACTCGGCCTGCCTGAATGGAGGCGATACTTTGTTCTTCACAACTTTAACGCGGGTCTGGTTACCCACAACTTCGTCGCCTTTCTTAATGGCACCGATACGACGGATATCCAGGCGTACCGAAGAATAGAACTTAAGTGCGTTACCACCGGTGGTGGTTTCAGGGCTACCGAACATCACGCCGATCTTCATACGAATCTGGTTAATAAAGATCACCATCGTATTAGAGCGTTTAATGTTACCGGTCAGCTTACGCAGCGCCTGTGACATGAGACGAGCCTGCAAGCCAACATGAGAGTCACCCATGTCACCCTCGATCTCAGCTTTAGGTGTGAGTGCCGCAACGGAGTCAACAACGACCAGATCAACAGCGCCGGAACGAACCAGCATGTCGGTAATCTCCAGTGCCTGCTCACCGGTATCCGGCTGAGACACCAACAGGTCATCAACATTCACGCCGACTTTAGCGGCATAGATAGGATCAAGTGCGTGCTCGGCATCAACGAAGGCAGCAGTGCCACCGTTCTTCTGACACTCGGCCACGGCTTGCAACGTCATAGTGGTCTTACCGGAAGACTCAGGACCGTAGATTTCTACAACACGGCCTTTTGGCAGACCGCCTATGCCGAGAGCAATATCGAGCCCCAGACAACCGGTAGAAATAACGTCAATATCACGGGCGGCGGCGGAGTCACCAAGGCGCATTACAGAGCCTTTGCCAAATTGTTTTTCGATCTGCCCCAGAGCGGCTGCTAAAGCCTTCTTTTTGTTGTCGTCCATGAATCCCACCTGTAAATCGTTTTGTGAATAGTTTGCTTGGGTAGTCCTAAAAGCCAGTGTTTATGCCAACCTCAGTACTACTGTATGGATATACAGTACCATATATTCTGCTGGCTGCAACCCCTTAATCAGGATTTTTTACCCGGAAAGTGGCAATACGCCGCTCCGGCTATGGCCGGAATCCTGCAGGCCAGACTGGCGACCGTGTTCACTGATTATCTATAAAAAAGCTGTCCCGGAAAGCCGGCACCGGAAGCAGCCTCGACCATCCTGCAGCTTCGAAATATCAATCCACCGAAAATCATTCACTTGGCAGTAATGCCTGCCAAATGGCTCAGGATAGACAAGCAACGAACCGACTCAAACCGCACAAGAGAATGCGCAAAGCCTAAACAACCGGATTCGAAATCAGTTGGCGGGATACGTTTCCAGAATATTGTAGATAGCTCTGCCCGGGCCAAACACGGACTCCACCAGAACGAAGTCGGTAGCATTCCAAACCAGTTTTCGCGGTGACGGCAACTCGGGCAACGCCGGTTGCTTTCGCAATGCTGTTACATGAGGCGTATACAAGCGGTCGGGTGATAACGACACATGGGGCTCTATAGAACGCCGCAAATCTTTAACCAGATTACCCAGCGCCGGTGGATAAGATGACGGGCCATACCAAACCACACGAGGCCCCGAGAAACAGCCCCAGCGATCAAGACTAAATGCAAACGGTGCGAAGCTAACGTCGCCGGCAGCCGACATGACGGCATCGATATCGGCGTTCGAAACTTCACCCAGAAACTCCAGCGTGATGTGATAATTTTCAGCAGGCACAACGCGGCCGGAACACAACTCACGCAAAGGCCGGGTGACATCCTCCAGTTGCATCCGCAAAGCATCGTCCGGCCATAGAGCAAAAAACAAACGTGTCGATTCGGTGCTCATCCGCCCAGCATGGGCAACAAACCCTGCAACGCCCGGTCTACTGTTTGTTGCCGCACCTCATTCCTGTCGCCCGGGAAACACTGTGTCGCACTGTGCAGACCCTTATCTTTTAATGCCCAGGCAAACCAGACTGTGCCCACTGGCTTCTCCGCGGTACCGCCATCCGGCCCGGCAACACCGGTAACCGCCACAGCCAGATCGGCACCACTGCGCGCCAGGGCGCCCATAGCCATAGCCTCTGCCACTTCTTTGCTGACAGCGCCAAAGGTGTCGATTAACCCGGGCGCCACACCCAACATATCAGTCTTGGCGTTGTTGCCGTAGGTTGTAAAACCGTATTCAAACCAGGCAGAACTGCCGGGCAGGTCAGTAAGGCTTTTGGCTATCCAACCGCCGGTACAGGATTCAGCTACGGCAAGCTTCCGGCCTGTATCCGATAAGCCTTCTGCTATCTGCAATACAAGGTTTTCATCGGTCTTTTTCATACCATTCAGAATAGCACGCAACGGTCACTGGCTGCGTTCCCTTAAATTCGATCGATCCAGCAGATTCGATTTTGTGACCGGAGAGTATTCGATACCGGCAACTTAACCCCCAACACGATATCATTCGCTGCATGAATCACTTCGATGCCATCATCATCGGCGGCGGCGCTGCCGGCCTCTTCTGTGCGATAACCGCAGCGAACCGTGGCAAGAACGTTCTGGTACTTGAAGGCTCCAACAAGATCGGCAAAAAAATCCTGATGTCGGGTGGCGGGCGCTGCAACTTCACCAATCTACATATAGAACCCGCGAGATACCTGTCTGCTAATCCGCATTTTTGTAAATCGGCACTCAGCCGGTTCACTCAATGGGACTTCATTGATTTAGTCGAAAAACACAATATTCCGTATCACGACAAAGGTGCCGGGCAACTGTTCTGCGATGAATCATCAAAAGATATTGTGGCCATGCTGCAAGCCGAGTGTGATGATGCCGGTGTCACCATCTGGCTCGATGCCGACATCACGGCCATCAACAAAAACGAACTGTTTGAGATTGAATGCAGCGGCAGTGAATTAAGCTGCGACTCACTGGTACTCGCCAGCGGTGGCTTATCGATCCCCAAAATGGGTGCTTCCGACTTTGGCTACAAACTGGCCCGGCAGTTTGATCTGAATGTCCTGGAAACCCGTGCCGGCCTTGTGCCGTTCACCTTTACCGGCGTCATGCACGAGCTAACCAGCAAATTGTCCGGTGTCAGCACACCCGCGATATTGAGTAATGAGCGCATCAGCTTCACCGAAGACATCCTGTTTACACACCGCGGCTTAAGCGGGCCGGCTGCATTGCAGATCTCCAGCTATTGGCAACCCGGTGAGGACATCACCGTCAACCTTTTACCCAAACACAACGCCGAAGAACTGCTAAATCAGGCCAAACAAAAACAACCGAAAAGCCTACTCCGCACGGTGCTCACCGAGCACCTGCCAAGGGCACTTGTGTTGGAACTGCAAAACATCTGGTGGCCGGAGTATGCCGACCGCAAACTGGCCGAAGCCCCCGATGACTTACTCAAACAACTGGGCAGCAAACTAAACGGCTGGGTGATTAAACCTGCTGCCACCGAAGGCTACAGAACTGCCGAGGTTACTTTAGGCGGCATAGACACCGACGAACTCTCGTCCAAAACTATGGAGACTAAAAAAGTAGCCGGTCTTTACTGCATAGGCGAGGTCGTCGACGTCACCGGTCATCTGGGTGGCTTTAACTTTCAGTGGGCATGGGCCTCCGCTCATGCTGCAGGTTCATCTGTATAAGTCAGGCAGGCTCCGGAGCGGCTCATTCCTATGTCTTTGATTTACTGCTAGTCTTGATCACTAAGGAAATTGAGGGGGCTGTATGACCGACACCACACAACGCACCAGACTGATCGTCGCCGCTGCCCTGCTACTCGCTCTCAGCGCCATACTGGTCACGCGAATACTCAAAGCCTTCACCGTAGCCGAAGTGCTGTCCGTGCTCGCCTTTTTAGCCGGCCTCTCACTGCTGTATTTCAAACCTGAGCCAAAAAATCGACCGCATACTCTAATAATCACGGGCGCAATCATCGGCCTGAGCGGCATCATCGTAAAAGTGGCATTTGTTGCATTGGGTATTGGTGAAGCAACGGATCATTCGGCACACACTGGCGGCGCGCCTTCCGGCAGCGCTCTACTGCAACACATTCATCACCTGTTCTTTAACGCCGGTTTTCTGACGTATCTCGCAGCTGCAATCGGCTTGCTCATCGGTCGTTTCAAAACCAACTGAATACCATTACATACAAACAAAAAAAGGCCGGAGAATCTCCGGCCTTTTCGTATTACCTAAACAACAAACTTAGAACGCCCAGGTGTAACCGATTACAGGCCCCTGCTGTTTAATATCCCAAGTGTACTTCTCCAGGCCTGACTTCTTGTTGTCGAACTCGTCAACGTAATAACGATAGCCAAGATTCAATGCCATCGTTTTGCGAATGCGGTAGTTAAACATGGCTACTGCATTCCAGCTTTTCTTCGAGTCACCGGCAAATGCACCATCAAGCTTGCCGGTAAAAAGCCACTTGTCGCCCAACGGGTAAGTAGCGCGCACACCTGCGATCCAGTTCGTCCAGTTCTCCCCAATCTTAAAGCTTTCAGGAAGTATGCCGGGAGCCGGCGGCACAGGGATAACATCACCACGGGTTATCTTCAGGGTTTGATCGGAGTAACGGGCACCCGCATACACTTCCCAGTTGGGTGTAAATTTATAGGCACCCAGCAACTCGACCAGCCAGATATCAGCACGGATAGTCGGATTCTCGGGAGCAGGAACATCCACATCCATTTCCAATTGCAGATACATGGGATCAAAAATGATACCCCACTTGCCACGATGCAACTCACTGTGAAGCGACAGCGCTATATTGAGTTCTTTCAGCAAGTCTTTAAACTCTGCATCGACCGGAATGCCGTTGGCATCACCGCTAATACTTGAGAGCCAAAAATACGGCGCGATGATAAATTCCCAGTCGGTATCAGACTTATCCTCACGCAACACGCCTGCGGAAGCTGCAGAAAATGTGGCGAACGTCGCCAGCACAAGCAATATAGATTTTCTAAAAAAACTCAAAGCGCTCTCCATAATGGTTTCGCATTCGGTCGGAAGGAACCATACTATATTTAAAATACCACTCTGTTAAACAGGGCTTTAAAAGCATCACAAAATACCGGTCACCGCCAGCCGGAAAATAGTGCATCTATATGATTCTGATTCTACAATGCAGATGACAAGCATCTTTCGTCAGGGCGCAAACGATGACACTTAGCGGTATTTTGAACCTGCTTGGATCACTGGGACTCTTTCTAGTCGGTATGAAAATCATGAGTGATGCACTCATGGGCCTGGCCGGCGACCAAATGCGTCAATTCATGGCCGGCCTCACCTCAAACCGGTTTTCGGCCGCCCTGACCGGCTTCTTCGTTACCGGCCTCATTCAGTCATCATCAGCGACCACCCTCATGGTCGTAAGCTTCGTCAATGCAGGCCTGTTAAAACTGACAGAAGCCATCGGCGTCATCATGGGTGCCAACATCGGGACCACAATTACAGCCTGGCTGATAGCTGTGCTCGGCTTCAAAGTGTCCATGATCGATTTGTCACTGCCGCTAATGTTCGTCGGCTTTCTTCTATTCATTCGCACGGATAAACGCACTGCCACCTTCGGACAATTCGTGATCGGCTTTTCACTGCTGTTTATCGGTCTGGAGTTCATGAAGAATGCCGTTCCCGATCTGCAATCAGACCCGGCGGTATTTGAGTTTATACAAAACGTATCCGGCTACGGCTTCCTCAGCATCATCATCTTTGCTGCCCTTGGTTCGTTTCTGACTCTGGTTCTGCAATCATCCAGCGCCACCATGGCCATCACACTCATTGCTGTCAGTCAGGGATGGCTGCCATTCGAAGCAGGCTGCGCCATTGTTCTGGGCGAAAACATCGGCACAACGGTTACTGCCAATCTGGCCGCTGCTGTTTCCGGCAGAAATGCCAGGCGCACGGCGTTAGCACATCTCGCTTTCAACTTATTTGGCGTAACCTGGGTCTTGATTCTGTTCTCGCCTTTCGTCGAATTTACAGCCTGGATCAGCTCCCTGCTGCAAGGGGCCTCGCCCGTCACTAATCCGGCGGATGCACCTATCGGACTGGCGGTTTTCCATACGGTCTTTAATGTCGCAAACACCACACTTCTAATTGGTTTTGTTCACCCTCTGGCCTCGCTCGTTACCCGCTTGCTGCCGGACAAACCCGTACAAGTTCCCGATCAGGCCAAGCCCGCCTTCCTCAATGAAGAAGCACTTAAATACCCGGAAACCGCACTCGCTGTCACCATTCAGGAAGCTCAGAGACTTTATCGGGAGCCGGTCTACGACGCAGTACTTAAGGCTATGAATATTGAGCCCGACAAACTCATCCTGAAACAGGATATTCCGGCATTGGTAAAACAATCGCGAGCCTCTCTTGAAAATGACTTCAGCAGCGTGATTCATGAAAGGCTCGAGCCTATATACCGCGAACTGATGCGCTTCATCACCAAGACCAGTCAGGCATTTTCACTTAACGATAAACAAACCAGAGAATTACTGAATATAGGTCAGGCCGCCAGAGACTCTTTATTGATCGTGCGTGATGCCACTCAGGCAAACAAGGTTATTAATAACCACATGAACGACAAGAGCGAAAACACCCGGGACGCTTTCGACTCGCTCAGGGAAGACATGCTGCGTTTGATGATGGATCTGCAATCCATCGATATAACACTACCGCGCAAGCAGTTCAGGCGGGACATCAGACGGCTGAAGCAGGAAATAAAAGACAAAGATCATGCACTTGACCTTGAGATCAATCAGCTACTCAAGAGCAATCGCATATCAACAGAAGCTGCATCCGACTTGTATAACGCGAGCGCACTCGTCATCTCTATAGCCAACAAAATGATCCGCGCAGCGCGTCATATCGGGTCGGTCAATGCCGAGTATGAGGTAGTGCCCCCCGAAACAGCCGATGCCGCCTAAAAACAAAGGCAAAAATTAACTTGCTGCATTGCTAGAGAAAACCCTACGAATCGGCGGCGGTCTCCGTTGCTGAAGTTTCAGCCAACTGATTCAGACGAGGCTTTAAGTCATCAATCTGATAGCCAGCGTTTTCCACAGCAGCGACGATATCATCAACTTGGTGTTTGCCCGCGTTGGCAACACTCCACAACCGGACTGCACGCGCACCCGTCCGGCAAAAACCAAGCACCGGCTCGGGCAATGCATCCAGAGTCTTACCAAAACTGCGGATATCCGGCTCATCAGGCAGATCCATACCTGAAATCGGCAAGTGCATGTATTCAAGATTCAAGCGCTTCGCTTCAGCCAGCAAATCATCACTTTTCGGCTGTCCGGGCTCCTCATCATCAGGGCGATAGTTAATCACCGACCTGTAACCCAATGCCGCCAGCTCACTCAAATCTGTAATATCCAGCTGTGAAGTAACCCCGTAACCGGGAAGAATTTGTTTTATATCCATATCAGACACTCCGGATTACGACTTCAGGCCACAAGACCGGTTAGCAGGCACGGCCACATCCATCATTTTGGGGTCCGGCAGATCCAAACCGTTCATCAACTCAATAAAAGCCTCTTTAGTAGCCGGCTCCAGTCTGGGATTAGCCCGCTTCTCTTCGGCAATAGTCGATACCGTCCAGCCTTTGTAGTCATGACCCGGATACACCAAAGTATCATCAGGGAGTGTCAGCACTTTCTTGTGCAGGCTGTCATACAAGGTTCCCGGATCACCATTCTGAAAGTCAGTCCGCCCCGTGCCACGAATAAATAACGTATCACCACTGAATAAATAGGTTTGACTGCCGTCCTTTACGACAAAGCAAAAGCTGTCATCGGTATGCCCGGGTGTAAACAACGTATTAATTTCAATCGCCCCCACAGCAATAACCTTTCCGTCCGCAAGGCCTTCAGAAGCACAATCCACTTCACCTTCAAAACCGACCATCGTGGCGCAGCCCGTTGCCTCGCGTAGCAAACCGAGTGCAGTCACATGATCAGCATGAACATGAGTATCCAAAGCCGCGACTAACTTGCAGCCCAGCTCTTCAAGCAAGCGCAGATACATCTCCAGATGCACATCCACAGGATCAATAAGGACTGCCTCACTGGTATCGGCATCTGCCAGCAAATACGTATAGGTATAACTCTCGTGATCAAATAACTGACGCAACAACATTGAATTACTCCCTATGAAAACTAAGCTGTTAAAAAATGTTATCTATCAAGGTGCCCGCTGCCATAAGCAACATTAAGACAGCAAATATTTTTTGCAGCAGCGCACCGCTTAAGCGCTTACTGAGAAGAATGCCTGCCACCATACCGACGATGCTGCCCGCAGCCACTTGCACCAGAACCAACATTCCGGGGCTACCGCCACTAAGCATAAAGCCCGTAAAACCACTAATACCGACGGCAGAAATCACCACCAACGACGTCGCAACGGCTTGACGAATACTGATCCCTGTCAAGAACAGCAAGGTAGGCACAATGATAAAGCCGCCACCTACACCAAACAGGCCGGACAACACGCCAGTAATAATTGCGCCGCCACTCATACCGGCGATACATGGCAGTCCGATTTTGAATGGCTGGTTATTGATCATGCGACATACGGCGCCTGAGGCATCGTCATCTCCGCCAATATAGGCGCGCACCTCGCGAGCCTCATCCGGCTGACTAACTGCCTGACGCCATAAACGGAATGCAATTACCAGCACGAGCAAGCCAAAACCAATCATCAAATAGTGATTGTCGATACGTTGGTTAAGCCAAAAGCCGACGGGTGTAAACAAGGAACCCAGCACCGCATAAACTACTGCTGGCAGCCACTGAATTTCTTCGCTGCGCAATCGTGCGAGAACGCCGAACAAAGCACCTGCAGCGACTGCGCCAAGCGAAATTCCAATAGCCTGCGACGGCTCCAAGCCAACGACCCAGATAAGCAATGGCACTGCGAATACAGAGCCACCGGCGCCGGTTAAACCCAGCACCAAACCGATAACTATCCCAACAAGTACAGTGATCATTACTTATTTATAGCCTTTAGTGGTTATACTGGGCAATCCGTCCTTATACTTAGTCTAATAAACTGCCCGGATCGCAACTGGAACCCCTCCAGTAAACAGGATGCTGCCGTTTAAGGCTTCAGGATCAGCGAAACCAGCGGTTATCCGGGTAACGCTTGGCCATGCGGCGATCCACGCCGCACCACAAGCCTGACGGCCAGAATAAAAATGCCAGATTGAGTGCAAAGAACGGCAGTAAAGATGCGTCGTAATACCCGCCAATAGCCAGGCCGAACAATATAAAGAAACTAATGGCTGCAGAACTACGGGTAAACAAACCGATTAACAATCCAACTGCCGACAACAGCTCGCCAACAGTAATAACCCACGCCACCAGCGGGTAAATAGGGATAGCAAAGTACTGCAGGAATAATGATGCGAACGCATCGGGTGGCATCTCCGTTAAGCGATCGAGAAAAATCTCTTTCAGGATGTCAGTAGTTAACCAACCCGTCACTACTTTGTTCACACCCGCCGCCAACCAGAAGATAGCGAACAGGGTACGCAAAAGAACGTGCAGGAAATGCCGAAAGACCGGACCGGATGTGCCTTAATCCACGACCACGTCCAGACCTGTTCAAATTCAGTCACCGCGAGACTCATGATTGCTCTCCGTCGGCATGATCAGATATAACCTCCAGAGCATCCCATAAAGGCAAACGACTGCAGTATCCTGATGGCGCGCCGCCTTCGGACTCCCACGCACTCGACACCCGGTTGATTGTGTATTCACCAAACTCGATGACGCCTGGATCGAGTACCAAACGTCCCTCGATCACTTCCTGCGGTGCCCACACACCATCGGTTACGGAATACACATGCACTGGCCGGGTGTGCCCGCGTGCCGCCAGAGAGTCGGCACTGAAATTAGCGATAAACCACTCCCAGATAGTCGATATCTGTGACCAGAAGGTCCGCGTTTGGATGTGATAAACGGTAAAACTACCGGTTTCGGGGATGGCCGTATCGCTTGGCGGCTGGTCACCGGCCTGACACAGCACCGTCACTTCACACATCGTGCACACTTCGCCGAATTGCCCGACTAAAAAGTAGTCACGATAGGCATCAATATTCACCTGAGCCTGAGCGGAAGCAGACCAAACAAGCAACAGAACAATTAACAGCCTTCTTAGCATCACATTACCGTTCTTAGATTAGGTCGACTGTGCAACTTTATGCGATGACTGACCGGCGTCGCAACTTCCCGCCTAACCACGCACCCAGTATAGCGCCGGCAAATGAGCCCACAGACACCATCAGGTGTTGCTCCTGTACAAGACTCAGCACGGTCTGCTCCCGCATTTGTGCCACCACCACATACGTCAGCGTCGAGAAGAACAGGTTGATAGCTATTGCTGCCCAGATAAAATTGAACTTAGCCAGATAACCGCCGACCAGCATGCCGCAGAACATAGCTATAAACGCATGCATGTACTCAAGCCCCATGGGTGCCAGCAAAAGACCAGACAAGGCATCTACCAAAAGATAGACGCCGATGGCTGCCACTACCGGCTTAATGACTGACAACAAGGATTACTGTCCCCAGTCAAAGTCCTTCAGGTCTCCCGGAGTTTCGTACTTGAGGTATTCCTGCACCGAAAACGGCAGGCTTTCCAAATTACGCTTAATGTTAGGGCCGATAGCCTTGGTTTCAGGCCGGGCATTCGACAAGCCGGTCAATGGAATTCCTTTCGCATTTTCCTTGTCGGGATAACGCTCTTTCATCAGTTCATGGCGGGCGCGCATGCGATTGAACTGGCCCTGAGTATGAATCAACGGCACCAGATGCGGGCTCTTCTCATGCGGGTCCTGATACAAATCATAGTAGGTCTGTCCGACACCGGAAGCCGCACCGGGGTCGTTACTAATCCAATGCTGCTTATAGCGGCCCTTAACCGTCGCACCCAGCGTATGCCCCTGATAAATGTGCACGTAGTCGCGACGACTGAACGTATCACCTTTCATCAACAAGGCTGTCTGATCGATGCCGTCAATGACACGGTCACGGGGAATGTATTTCGTTGCACCGCCTAAACGCGCAAAGGTGGTATAGAGATCGGTGACATGAATGATATCGCCCACTAACTGATTGGGTTCAATCACACCGGGCCAATATGCAAATGCAGGAACACGCACTCCGCCTTCAGTGAAGTCGCCTTTGCCGCCGCGATACATCAAAGCAGTCATCGCCCAGCCCGGTGGTGGATTGTGCACCATCGGACCGTTATCCGCCATCGCAACTACCAGCGTGTTTTCTGCGATACCCAGTTCTTTCAACTCGGCAAGCACGGTACCGATATAAGCATCCAGACGAACATAGCTCTCAGGCACTTTACCGCCATTCAGGGTTTTCTTCGGTATCTGCGGCAACAGGAAGTTCAGGAAATTAGGCCAGTACTGCACATAGAAAGGGGTGCCTGATTCCGCATTACGACGGATAAACTCCAGTACGCGCTTTTCACTTTCGGCTTCCATGGCTTCGTAAGAGTCATTGTTCGGCGGACCGCCCCACTCTTTGCCCTGCTCGCCCTTCTTACCTTCAATGATTTGCACCCAACCCTCGGGTAACAGTCCGGGTTTGTCGAGTTGATAAGGGTCTTCCGGTTGAATCTCCGGACTAAAACCCAATACCGCATTCGCACCCGAACCCCGCACATCATAAAGCGAGGTGATCTGGTTCATCGGAGTAAACAGCGCTTCGTCAAAACCCTGGTTATGCAAATAGCTCTCTTCGATATCGCCCAGATGACCTTTGCCATAGTGAGCCGTCGCATAGCCGGCTTTAGACAAGACCTCGGCAATGGTTACTTCATCACCACGCAAGCCGGAGTATTCATGGGGCATACCCACGACACCCATACCATGACGCACAGGCGAACGACCGGTTAAGAAAGCTGCGCGGGTGGGTGTACAAGAAGGTTCCGAATACATACGGGTGAAGTTGATCCCGTTCTGAGCCATTGCATTAATGTTCGGCGTCTCATAGCCCATATTCTTCTGGAGTGCAGGAATGCCGACTGCACCGTACTGCTGGTCATCCCAGAGAATATAAATAATGTTGGGTCGTTTACCGTGCTTCGCCTGCATCTCGGCAAGCTTCGCATCGAGTGCTGCATCTTCTTCAGCCCAACGCTCACCGTTCTGACCTTTCAGAACAAAGAACTCGGCATCGTGAATAATTTCTTTAGCTTGAAGACTGCTTAAAACAAAAAAGCTAAGTGCGATAGTTAATAAAACTTTTTGAAGCCGCATAACTCACCATCTTCTCCGGATGTACTCCGGTTTTTATATGATTATTACTGACAACTTAGACCGGATTTAACAGCGCCGCAACCGTGCAACTACGGAAAAGCATCAAAACCGGATATCGATACAGTCACAGGTGCCGTCGATATTACCCTGCCCTATCGCCTGATCTTTCTCCCACTCGGTTGTGTTATCGGGCCGGATCCCGCCCTTCTTCGAACTGCATCCAACCAATACCACGAACAGCAACATGAGCATCACACTCAATTGCGCTGTTTTTATTTGATTGAAATGAATTAACACGTGCCGCCCCATGGTGGATACATAAGACAATTCGACTGATCAGGTACGCCGGATTCAGTGCAGGCTACAACTGGATAAAGAAACCCAATAAATTGCCCACATTTGCACGAATAACAGCCCACACCAGCGCCGCGATCAGTGTGGCACCGATCAACACCAGCAAAATCTCACCTGCCAGCATACGTACTGTCGCCATGCGACTGCAGCCGATCTTAAAGTTGGTAGCCAACTCCCGTTGACGCAATCGAATGCTCAGCGTAAACACCAATATTAAGGCAAGCACAGCTGCCAAGGCCGATGACAGCACAACCGTATCGAGCAGCACCTTGAAGCGGAAAATGCTGTTCATTAAACGATCAACAACTTCTGTCGGCCGGATGATCAGATACGGATTCTCCTGAGTCAGATACCGCCCCTGAAGAATAGCGGAAGACTTATCACTATCCGGCACCAGCACCACCGCACTGACCGGCATCGCAGCGGCATCGCCGTGTGCATGGAAACTGTCGCGGTTAGCCCCGGTCACCTGACTGTATAAAACCAGCTTGCTGCCCAGCGCACCTTTATCATGATTCACTTTCACACTGGCATCAGCGACCTCAAGATCTTCATGACCATGAAACAGGCCGGCAATAATCCATGAGGTTTCCAGACTGACAATGATCGCCTCGTCATCTGCAGAAAATGTCGGCGCGAGAATACCTGCCACTTCCATCTTCAACGGGTAGACACCGGCTATATCGAAAATCTGCTCGGGAGATGACACCAGACTATCTCCGGGTTTCAAACCGAGCGACTTAGCAACTTCAGCGCCAACCAGACACTGCCCCAGGTCCAGCGAGCGCTCTCCGGCGACAACGCGATGATCCCGCAAGTCGAGATAAGCCTCTGTCGTTCCGACTATCGGAAAACCGCGGGCATTAAACTTCACATAGAGCGGAATCGCATTTGCCAAGCCGGTGGCTTGCAGCTCATCAACGGCCAGGTACTCGAGATCAGACGCTGACTTCTCCGTGAAATACAACGCACTCATTGCCAGGTCCAACGAGCTTCCTTTGCTGCCCACGATCAGCGGTGTGGTTTCGGCCCGCTGCATGAGAATGCGTTGGCTATCGGTCAGAATCAGGTTGAGCGCAACAGGCAGTATCAGAATCACGCTGGTACAGACCAATAAGATAATCGTGCGGAACTTGTAGAACCGCAGGTAGCACAGAGCAATATACAAACTATCCATTGCCGGCCCCGGTCAGTAACGAAAAGTCCACCGTGGTTTCAAACCGGTCCAACAGACTGTGGTCATGAGTCACCATCAGCAGCGCAGCACCCTGCTCACGGGATTCATCCAATAACAAATCCAGAATCAGCGTTTTATTTTTGGCATCAAGGTTTGCGGTAGGCTCATCGGCCAGTATTACAGACGGCTTCGCCAACAGGGCCCTGCAAATAGCCACCCGCTGTAACTCGCCTTGCGATAAAGCACCGGGATATTTCTTTAGATGCTTAGATATGTCGAGCCGCTCAGCCAAACTCTCTGCACGGGCTCTCACATCGTCGGTTAAAACCAGCTCACTGATGCGGTAGGTGTGCAGAATGTTATCCAGCACGCTCAGGTATTCGATCAACTCAAAACGCTGAAACACGTGGCCGACATGATTCGCTCTGAAGTAACGCCGCCGTGCGTCGGACAAACTGCTGACAGCATGGGGGCCCACCTGAACATTGCCGCTGTCCGGTACAAGAATGCCGGCCACCAGATTCAATAACGTGGTCTTACCGCTTCCGCTGGGCCCGTATATAGCGACCTGACCACCCGCCTCTACCGAAAACTCATCGACGCACATGGCGAACGAGTCATCGTAAGAGAAGCGCACATCACGGAAGCGGATCATTTTAAAGACGCCTCTCTTCGAGCACTTCGATATTCATCAGTTTCCAGACACCGTCTTCGACAGCCACATCCAGAATGGCCCGATAACCATTGTTGCGCTGGTGTATGTGCCCCCAGTGACCCACCGATGCCGCCACATTCCACTGCGCTTCAAAACTCATACCATTAGCGGATTGAGCACGCGGTGATACATCGACCAACTCAATTTCTTTAACCTTTGCTCTGGCACCACCCTGACTCGCAAGCTCCAACGACTGACGCGTTTCTATATAAACCTGCGTCAACAGATCGCCGGTAACACTCCTGTCCAGGGCATCGTAAACGTCGCCCTCTGCACGATAATCAAAAGCCAGATAGGTATTCTTAAGCAAACCTTCAATCAATTCCCTTTGCTCATCGGGCTTAAGTTGGCCTGCTGCTGTCACGAACCACACAACCATCAGAACAGCCGATGCACCAATTAGCACAGCACCCTGAGAGCGCTGCTTACGCAACAATGTGTATACGCCGAAAATAAATACCGTTGCAGCCAGCACAACAAGCAACCACTGGTAAAGACCTAACTGCCGCAACACTGCAGAAGGTGCTGCCGGGAGGTCGGCGTACTCACGTAACGTGGGGTTCTTTATAAAGTTCTGCCAATGCAGCACCGGATAATCCGGCTCCAGATAGGTGGGCAAAGGCCCCGCCTCATCAATAGCCGAACCGGATACCCGCGTAACCTTGTCGTCGAACAGATCCCAGGTCATTTTGACATCCTGAGGCAACGCGATATCTACGGGATAAACGTAGATCAAACCCATCACAGCAGAATTTACATTCAAAGGTTCCGGCGGGTCGATAACCTGAGACGAGGTTAAAGTACGGCGCAGAAAGTTTGCACTAGCCAGTTCACCCGGCACAGCAACGCCATCAATAGTTACAGGCTGCTTGTCACGCAGAAACTCGGCAACCTGTTGTTTGATTGCGGCCTGCTGCTCAACCGGAATAATGTCTTTGCCTGCCAGGCCTAAATCAATCCAACGCTGAATATCTTTAGGACGAACCACGACCTCTTTACGAACCTCGTAAGGCTCAACGTAAATAAAGCCACTCATCGCACTGCTGTTTTTACGCAGCAATGCCCTCGCTTCAAAAACGCTGTACCAGGGATCGTCCCAATCCAGATTAAGGACCTGAGAGCGCCACAAGAACCTGAAGTCATTCACATAGACGCCGTCGTGATACACGACGAACCCGATGGTCGGTAACTCGCCACTAAACCGGTTCAGAATCTGAATTTGATCGGGTCTTGATGTCAACGGATAGCGCAATGAAACATGCACCACAGTTTCGGCGTCACCGTCTGCAACCTCAACGGGCTGACCGGTGACTTCATCTCTGACCACCCGCTCTCTGCCCGCCACTGCTTCAACCACCGGACTTAGCAAGCGGTCATCCGCCAGCACCTGTATACCCGTTTCACCGAATGCATTGACGCGGTCGGC
>Ga0209692_10001731_pt1 | contig 27779 bp, 31 predicted proteins | sample tdDd472_FD_187129 | JGI IMG/M metagenome (GOLD analysis project Ga0209692, IMG submission 187129) | Marine sediment microbial communities from the Atlantic coast under amendment with organic carbon and nitrate - tdDd47.2 (SPAdes)... | ecosystem: Environmental > Aquatic > Marine > Coastal >... | reverse complement strand
AAAAAAGGAGAACCAGATGTTGACATATTAGAGTCACTTATTGATAGATTGCCAAAAGAAGATATTAAAAAGATAACTATATTAAATTTATGTCAGAAAAAGTTGGACAAATTACCTGAGATGATGAAGAATTATTATTCTTCATCATCCGAGTCGGGTGAAAGAGGATTTGTATCCTCTTTCGCCTCCAAATAATGTAGGTAATCTTACTAATTTACAAAAATTATATTGCTCTTTTAATCAAATAAGTATATTGCCAGATAGTATAGGTAATCTTACTAATTTACAACAATTTCTTTGTTCTGCTAATAAAATAAATGAAATCCCAGATAGTATAGGTAACCTTACTAATTTACAACGATTTTATTGTTATAATAATCAAATAAGTGTGTTGCCAGATAGTATAGGTAACCTTACTAATTTACAACGATTTTATTGTTATAATAATCAAATAAGTATTTTTCCGGATAGTATAGGTAACCTTACTAATTTACAATATTTTCACTGTTATTGTAATAAATTAAGCGAAAAACCCAAATGGTTAAAAGATATGAATATACCTAATATATGCACTTAATTTATTCTAATTTTATTTGAACAAATGTGAATAATCTAAAAATAAAAATTGATTTATTAGTAATATGATACTGTATAATAAGATAGATAAAACAATAAATTATTGTAAAAAGAAAAGATTTTCAAATGCAACAATATCTAGGTATTTGTATGATTGCTTGATAAGGTATATTTTATATATTGAACAAAATACAAAAAATAATAATATACATAAAATTGAACTTGTTGATATTCTAAAAATGTATTATAATAGTGATGCTTGTATTATGAGATACAATAATATTATTAATAATTTAGATACTAGTCCGTACATGACAGAAAATTGTAAACTACTACTGAAAAAATGTATATATTTCGAATTTATCTTCCAAAATGAACATTCTTTAGACCTTGATTTATAGCTTTTCCATGTAAATTATGATTCAATTCCTCTTTCCATTTTATATATTTATATCTAAATATAGTAGCATCTTCTTTATTTTTAGTGAATCGTATATTAATCTTACCATCTTTTTCACTATACATAACATAATCTATATCTCTATCTGCAAAATGATAATTCCTATAAAGAAAAAAGTAAGCATCACCTATATACATAAAATATAACACAAGTGGTTGGTGATAGTAAGGTTCAGAGAAGATAGTATGTGACAGTTGTAATGGTTTGAATTGTAATTTATTGTCTGTGTAATATAACCATTTATCTTGATATTTGTGTTTTATATATGTTACTGAATCATGCCTATCAGGATGTGTTATTTTATAAGTTTCTTTTTCTGGCTCAGCAACAGGTGAATAATTTAGATAGTTGGTGTTTGATATATAAAACCAGTCTTTAACATAATCTCTTAAAAATACTATAGATAATTTATTTATATCCATATATAATATATATATACAAGTATGTCTAAAGGAGAAATTACATTTTTTCATAATTTCGAAGAAAGAGAAAAAGTTAAAGGTGAAACTGTAAAAAAAGAACAACGTATAGTTTATGGTACAAAAGGACTATCAATTAAATCATTTACACAAAAGGGTAAAGAAACAGAAAAAATAAATATAAGAAGTGATCCAAATGTAAAATCATTTTCTATTATTACAGTTAAAAATAAAGGCACACCTGATAAGGTTGAAAATTTAGACTTGGCAAAATTACTTGCTTTTGTTAAAAAATCAGCAAAATTAAAATTTGCTGAAGATTTCTTAAAAACTTTAGGTAAGCAAAAAGGTGGTAGAAGAGCATACTTAATGAAATTAGGAGGAAAACCAAAAAGAAAATCATCTAGAAAATCAAAAAGAAAATCATCCAGAAGATCAAAAAGAAAATCAAAAAGAAAATCATCCAGAAAATCATCCAGAAAATCATCCAGAAAATCAAAAGGTAAATCAACTAGAAGATCAAAAAGAAGATCAAAAAGAAGATCAAAAAGAAAACATTAGATAAATTAAAAATATGTATCTGCATATATTTTTAATTTTATAAAGTTCCAAAAATACTACAATCATATAATTTATTGTTGCTTATGCTTATATTTGATAATTGCATATCACCAATAAAGCTATTTTTCATATTATAGGTTAATCTTTCTTTTAAATCTTTTATAGTTATATTAGGTTCATTTCTTATAATTTTGAATAATTCATATGAGCATATAGATCCATCTCCAGATTGTAATGCTGATTGATTATCTTGTGCGGATCCGATAGAAATCCAATTTCGATTTTTATGTGATTCATTAATATCAAGCATAGTTCCAGAATGACAATGATCACTAATAATATTAATATATGATCCAATATGTGATTTTTCAACTATAGATGTAATTTCATCATCTGATATAATTTTCCTATCATATGTTTGATAATTTTCGTCCATACCATCTAATTCATCGCCATTAGTATCTCTTGTTTGTGTCCCATGGCCTGCAAAATAAATAATCCCTACAGTTTTATCTTTTAGTTGCTTAACAAAAGTATTCATACAATTTATTATATTATTTCTCGTACATTCACTGTTATACAAAGTTAAGATGTTGTTTTTTGGAATGTTGTATGTATTTACAAGTAGATCATAAAATGTTTTAGCATCATTACAACTTTGATACACTTTCCAAGATCCGCTATAATCACATCCTATTATTAGTCCATATTTATTCATAGTATGGTATAAATTTAGTCAATATATTATTATCAAAAAAATTGAATATTATAATACTAACTATGTATATAATATATCTGTATAGCTAATTACATAGTTTATGATACAAAATGAATTCAAACAAATCAAGATTTAACTTATCTATTATTTCTCAAGGATCAAAAATAGGAGGGTATACTATAACTTACCGTATTGATAGTGATAATGGTGTAGGTGTGTATGCAGTAGAAAATAATGATTTTGTTGGTATAATGATACATTTAAATATGCAACTATTGATAAAACCAATAGTTAGTCAAGATGCAAATAATATATATGCTAATCAAATTGAAGATATTCTCGAAAAAAAAAGACATATGTTTTTACATTTAGATATTATTAAACAAGATAATGATATATATATATTTTCAGATAGAGATTCTCTAAATATAATAGTTGATAGATTATCCCTTATTAAATGTAGTTATAATGGATATGAATTTGATAGTATTTTAGGAGAAGGAGCGTACGGAATTGTTTATAAAGCTACAAGAATGAAAGATAATTTTAAAGTAGCTATAAAAGTTGTTAAATTTTATGATAATAATAAAACACAAACAAACAGTGATGGAAAAACTTATAATTTGAAGGATAAAATTATCCAAGAAGCAAAAATTATAAATTTATGTAGCAAACATCCACATATTCTAAGATATATTGATAGATTTGAAGATGATGAAAATATATATATTGTCACGGAATATATGTCAGATGGAGATTTAATATCATTTGTTGAGAGTAATAAGCGTGGTTTTAATACACAACAAAAAAAATATATTACAGCACAAATTATATCTGCAGTAGAATATTTACATGGAAATTTACTTGCTCATAGAGATCTTAAATTAGATAATATTTTGTTTGAGATATCTTCTACTGGAAATATTAACATAAAAATTGCTGATTTCGGATTAGCTAAATCTATAGATTATAAAAATAATGCAAATACATGTGTAGGATCTAAATATTATATGGCACCTGAAGTTAGTACAAAAAAAAGATACAGTCCATATAAAGCTGATATTTGGAGTATATGTGTTATGTTATATGTTATGGAAACTGGATTTTTCCCATTTGATATCGATGAAAGTTACATACTTAATATTAACAATAATAACAATAATGAAAATAGTGAAAATATTGATGTGTATGATATGTTTGTATTCGGAAAATATGATGGTATTTTAAAATATATTGAAAAGTTAAGAGATGGCAAAAAAAGTACACTTGTTAAATTTGAAAAATATCTTGAAAAAAGATTAAAATCAACAAATACATTAAAAAACAAAGGAACTGCTACTGAACCTGTATATTTTTTAATACAAAATATACACACAAAAGTATTAAAGTATACAAAAAAAATGGATAATGATACTATAAGTAGTGATTTTTTAGATGATATTATTAATCATATTCAAATGATTGATCTTATTGGGAAGATATTTATAAGAGAAAAAAGCAGACTATCTTTAGAAAAAATAAAAAATCATCCATGGATAGCAGATCATATTATTGATTCATATCTTCCTAAATTTGAACCTATTTACACTATAGATTCTGTTATAGTTGATATTATGGTCAAAAATTTAGGATTTGATCAAGGAGAAGTATTAGTTGACCTTTATACTAACAAAAGAACTAGAATATCTGCTATTTATAGACATTTAATAGAAAATATTAAAAATGAAAGAATAGAAAAATATAGATCAATGAGAAAAAGTCGTATATCTGCTATATCTGATATATCAATTGATATAGGTAAGACAACACAGAACAAATTAAGAAAAACAACATCTCCAATAACAGATCCGATAAGAAATAAATTAAGAAAAGCAGATTCTCCTTCATTTAATTCGGTCAGATCAAGAAAAAGAAAAAGTTCAGTGCCTAAAATTGAGCGCATAAATAATTTAAATTATTCGTATAAAGATGAGCGTGATTATAATGATGACACTGAAAGTATTAATGATGATATATATCACGAATTTAAAGAAAGAAAAAATAGTGGAATATTTAATATAAAACTAAATAATTTGAAATTTATGAGAAGAAAAAAAAAATAAATTATTATCTTTTTTTATAGTTATGGGAAAAAATAAAATGCAAACAAAAATAGCCCATATTATTAACCCATTTGATGCTCCTACTGATCATCCATCAAATTTAGCATATGCGCAACCAATTACGTTTCAATCAATGATTAATGCCAAAAAGAATGCAGAAAAAAATATAAAAGCAAAAAAAATATCGATTATACTATGCACAACACAATATAATAGTGACAGACACGTAATCCCAAAAGATTTTAAGATTCTAAATGATCTTAACAGATCATGTCAAGATGTTTTTTCTTTCAGAAATAAAAAGAAAAAATTACCATTAATGAAAGATATATTATATAGAGCTTATAATTGCACAGATGCAGATATATTTATTTATACAAATGCTGATATAGCTGTGAGCAAAAATTTCTATGAATTTATATTTAATAAAGTTAAAAAAGGATATGATGGAATATGTATACATAGAGGAGATATAATAGACTATGTGAATAAATCAATTGATCAGTTATATAATGAACCAAAAGAGTATCATGTTGGACATGATTGTATAATTTTAACAAGAGACATATTGCAATCAATTAATTTAGGAAATATATTTATAGGTTATCCTCCTGTTGGAACAGTACTTAAAAATCAAGTAAGAAAATATGCAAAAAAATTCCTTGAAATTGAAACAGGATCTAATCTCACATTTCACCTTGGAAAAGATGCTATGTGGAAAGGGAATAGAGGACGATTTCACAATTTTAATATTAATGAGGCGAAAAGAAAAGCATCTGATATCAAAAAATACATATTACTTACAACCCTATATAATGAAACATCAAAGGATAGGATAGATGAATATATCAGAGTATTACAACATAATACTAAAAATCCATATATTGTTGATATTGTTATATTTTATGAAGGAACCAGAAAAGATAACATGGCTAAAATATTATTTAATTATAACATCAAAATTGTATTTATTACAAAAAGACCCACTTTTAAGGATATGTTTAATTATGCAAATAAATATTTACGAAATTTCAGAATAATAATAGCTAATTCTGATATATTTTATGATTATGATAAAGGATTAAACTTGTTAAAGGATATTAATATGAAAAATAAATTTATTGTGCTAACAAGGTATAATAAAATTGAGCAACTTAAAAATCCATCAGGCCATAATGGTATTATTATAAATCATAAAAAATATGGTAAGATTAAAACTATGCATAATAATGGTTTATCTATAGATAGTTGGATATTTAAATCTCCTATAGTAGCTGATTTTGAATCAGACTTTAGGATAGGTATAGTAAAGTGTGATTCCAGATTAAATTATCAATTAATCAAAAGTAAAAAGTATAATGTATATAACCCATGCTTAGATATTATATCTATACATGAACATAATGGTTGGGATCCTAAAAAATATAGTATGGTAGAAAAAAAAGATGGCACTAAAGTCACACTAAAAGAATGGGATCTACATTGTATAAAAAATGGATGTAAATTCAAAGGGGTGAAATTTTGTAAAGTTTCAGCCATTCCAACTACTATAACCAAATTTAACGTATAATAAATCTTTTAATATCAAGAATGATAAAAAGTACTACTATAATATTCAATATAGTTATTAATAATTTTAATAACACATTACTTGAAAATGTCCTCTTATTTTTATAAAAATAAAAATATGACATCTGTACTAATGTTATTATGTAAAGTATCAATTTAATACCTAATATTACATTAACTGTTGTTATATATTTATTTTCTTCCATTTTTTTTCTAAAATCATCTAATAACACCGTAAATGATGGTATAGTATCATCAAGAATACCTATTGCTGTTGTTAATATGTCCATATATATTATAAACTACAGATAATATCGTGGCCATATCTATATATTTTATTTGATTTTGGATAGTATTATTATGACATATTTTTCACAATATGAACAGGATAAGATACTAAATTGTGATATATTTAGAAATATGAAAAATGGAATATTTTGTGAAGTTGGATCATATGATGGGATTAAGGGATCTAACACGTATTTTTTTGAAAAATATTTAGATTGGAGTGGAATATGTATTGAGCCTACACCTTTGTTTTATAAAAAACTATGTCAAAATAGAAAAGCAATAACTATGCAATGTTGTGCATATGACAGAAATGTTGAAAAAGAATTTATGGCTATAAGTGGAAAAGGAGAAATGCTAAGTGGTTTGGTTGATAAATACAATATATATCATACTGATAGGATAAATAAGGAAACAGTAAATTCAGATAAAAATATTATTGATGTTCGATGTATTCCACTGAAGAGAATATTTAATGATTTTGATATTACAGTTGTAGATTATTTATCTATTGATACAGAAGGATCAGAAATAAATGTTTTGAGAGGAATTGATTTTGAAAAAGTACATATTAATGTTATAAGTGTTGAGGATAATTATCCATGGTTACAAGAATCTGGAAATGTACATAGTATACTAATTAAGAATGGTTTCAGTTTTCATAAAAAAATAATATGCGACAAGATTTATGTTAATAATAATTTGAAATTATCTCAAGTATAAAATATATGATAAGAATAGCACACATAATAAACCCTATTAATGCTGAAGAAAATCATCCCTCATATCTATATTATGCACAACCAGTTACATTTGAATCATTTAGGAATGCCAAAAAATATATAGATGATTTAAATTTACCTGATGTTGAGGTTGAATTAATTACCGCACAGTATCCTGAAGATAGGGATAGTATACCAGAGTTTTTCACTAAAACTCCTGATTTGGAAAAAAGTTGTCTAGACTATTATAACTTTAGCAAAAAACAAAGGAAATTGCCGTTAATAAGAGATATCTTATACAAATTATATGATAATTCTGATGCAGAATATTTAATATATTCTAACGTAGATATTAGTCTAAAACCTAATTTTTATAAATATGTATATGATAGAATAAAAGAAGGTTATGATGGATTAACAATATGTAGATGGGATGTTGATAAAGGTGATTCACATGGAAGATATACTGTTAATGATATGGAAAAATTGTACAAATTAACAGGAAGAGTTATGCCAGGGTTTGATTGTTTTGTAATGCATAGGGATATTCTATCAAAATTACACTTGGGATATATATTTATAGGTTATCCTCCGATAGGGAGAGTGTTATGGTTTGGTATTCAGAATAAAGCAAAAAAATCAAAATATGTTCCAAGTAGTGAAAATTTAACATTTCATTTAGGGATCGACAAACCATGGGGGAATTCTGCATCAGAATATTATAGAGTAAATATGGTCGAAGAACATATGAGAATAAAGAAGAAACCGGGAAGAGGTTAATAAAATTGATAGAATAACTTTATATACAACAGATATTATATATAACAGCTATTATTATATATAATATAAATGGGGAATACACCTAGTAATCTCAATAACCACAATATAAAAAGTGTAAATATAGGCAATAATCTTATCAAGATATATGATAATTATTATGATACATATGAATGTAAATCATGTAACAATAGATTTGATAAAGGGAAAATAATCAGATGTATGGAATGTGACTATTGTGTTTGTGAATCTTGCTATACAAGATATAATAAATTAGATTATATTCTATGCCATGATATTGTTTTATAAATCAATATATAATTCTCTGTATTCATCTGTAATCATATATGCACTTTTATTATACTCAGTACATATTGAATTATGGATACTGACTAGTTCCTCAATTATTTCTATTATTTTTTGTTTACTTAGCGAATTATCATGAGAGTATACGATATTAGTTATGTATTTTTCAATACATTCCTTATTCACCACCATTAGTTTTTTAATCTTGTTGAAATCCTTTTCTCCATCAATAATATCATACAATTCATACTGTTCACATATCTTATCAAAAGCATCTTTGATAGTTACAGGTTCTAGCACTGTTATATTTTTTGATAATTTAGAAGAATTATTAGAATTTGATTTTACCCGGCATATTTTGAAATATGGTAAAGATACTGCTCGTTTTATTTTTTGTAAATTATTAGTACCATTACTACCACCATTATTGGCATTATTATTGTTAGTTAGTTGTCTCGATACTTTTGTTAACATATTGCTATATATTGTATAGGTATAGTAGGCTATAATATATAATATTATCCTATTAAATGTTATATATTCAACTTTTTTTGTTTATATCAGATAATTATATAATGAATTATTATTTTAGAAAAGTCTGTAAATATACTGTATTTTGTGCTATATGGTATAAATTAGGATGTATTAATACAGATGATGTGAAGAATAAATCATACATACATGGTTACAACATATCACAAAAATTCAAAAAATATCCAGTATGGGATAATCAAGTTGAACCTCTTATTATAAAACAATTTAGTAATATTTTTATCGTTGGACATGCATTTATTAATGGATTAGTATCAGATAATGATGATAAGAAAAAAATAACAAAACACATGTCATCATTTTATAAGAATATAAAGCAGGACATAGATACTGGAAAATATATCAAACAAAATTAGGATATAACATAATACTTATTTTTGTTCTTATTTATGTAATATGATATTTGTATAGAATTATACCTATCTTCTGCAATTGCCATAAATTTATTTTTTTTAATAGTGTACATAAAAGACATATTGTAGGTAATTGTAATATAATATATTATTATCAATGAGAAAATATATGCATCAGATTTACTTTTTTTATATTGGTATTTAAGGTTATTCCAAATATCGTCACATACTCTATCTTTGATATATTTGGCAGAATAGTTGCATTGCATTCTTTTATACTTTCTATTGTATGAAGAAGATATGTTTGTGATTACTATAACGATATATATATGATTATTTTGTAGTTTGTCCAATATATTTTCTAATTTATGATAGAATTTCATTGTGTATGTATAAATCAATCAGTTGTAATGTTCTCTGATACCATAAAATCATCAATTTTATTATTATTATTTATTTTAGCAGTTTCTAAATCATACAGTATAGAAAATATCTGTTTCTTAGTAACATCTTTAACATTGTTAAGTGTAAATGTTTTATTATTGTATCCTTCATAAACATCGTTTAATATAGTTTCATTATCTTCAAACAATAAGAGATACTGGTATAATGGACTAGTAGATATGTTATCATCATCATGTACATATGATTCTAACTTTTTTGTCAATATATTGTCTTTATTATCTGAAATAAATATGCAATTATCCGGATCTTTGTATGACATAATATCATTCACACTTTTGAGTGATGGTACATTATCATATATAATAGATGCTGGCTGTTTTTGACTTATGTGATCTGCGATATCTCTTGCCAGCATAGTATATGGATCTTTATCGGCAGAACACACGATCAAACATCTTGAATCATCAGACAAAAATAAAGGGAAAGATTTTCCAAAAGACGGAGCTATATGTAAGATTGGACTAATCATATCTCCTAATTTTTGCTCACCATCTATTTGTAATATCTTATTCATGTCAGATACATTAACATTATTCATAATATCAAATACAGATTTCATATATGAAGGGTTGTTTGTTTGATCTCTCTCAAAATATATATATGTTTTTGTTGGGCTAAAACCAAAACGAATAATATCTTCTACTATACTAAATGCATTTTTCCTTGCTATACTATATTCAATATTATCACTATATGTTATTTTATTATCTAATATTTGAATTATGACTGGAATGTTAAATACTTGTTGTAACCATGCTGTTGTAAATAATTGGACCACGTGACCGATATGTAGTTTTTGTGATAACGGTTCAATAGCTGTGTATATATATAAATTTTTTTTATTCTTATATTCTTCTAAAAATATATCTAAATCTCGGTGACCAAATATAATATGACGCTCAAACCACATAAATGGCTCATATCCTGTAGCTAGTTTAAATAGATTTAACATATTATCATCCATTAGTTCACATCCAAAATCATTAATTAGTTTATTAAAATTATTTGCATTCATCATGTATGTATTTTATATATAATGAACAGTCTTCTTATGTAAGACTTATCAATTTTTTTTGAGTTATATGGTGGTAATTGATACAGAACTTGGCATAATATTTGCCTCAGTTGTTGAAGATACAGTTATCCTTATATTTACTTTCTGATCATAACATGATTGTATATGAATAGCATTCCCCCATATAAAATTAACTGTTGATAATTCGCCAGATGAAAAAGATTCTGTAACTTTTTTTTGATTAATGTATACAGATATAGTATTATGAGTATCCTGTTCACCTTGTATAGTTATAGACCCTTCAAGTAATAATATTTTGTTACATGATAGGTAAATATCTTTACAATACAAATCACACTCTATATTAGTTTTCCATGAGCATATTAATGGACAAGATAATGTTATTAATCTTGGATTTGATAATATTTTTGGATTACATGAAAATATATTTTTATAATTTGCAGAGTACATATATATTATTTTATACATAATATTCTGATATTTGAATTTATTATTTCTGCTGTAGTTTCTAACCCAGAAATAATTTTGGCAGTAACTGTTATTGCACATATTGAACTGTCTTTATTGTAATTTCCATTTGCGATTAACCCTATATTTGTTATGCTATTATTATTAACAGCTGTTGATATTAAATTATTATTTATATATAATCTGAACATCAGGTATGGGTTATCTGTTACAGAATTTATACTACAAAATATATTAACTTGTGATTCTGTTTTATTATTTAATATTTTTTCAAAAATAACCTGTTCGCCATCAATATCTGCTATATTATTAATTTGTGATTGTCCATCATATATAGTTATGTATTTATTATTATTAGGTGTAAATAATGTTTTTATACTTGCATTTTTTATAGTTATGTTATCAATAAATATATCTGTATCTGGTTTTACAGTTATTTTTATAGACTTTGTGTTAGGACCAGAATATGTAAATATTAATGTTCCATTATTGCTAAATATTTTATATATAAATTCCTCATTAATATACAAATATCCTATCATATCTGTATCAATCGGTGTGTAATTTATAATGCAGTCTACAGAAGAATTTGTGTGTAGCGTATTAATATCATCATAATTTTCATTAAATATAGGTGTTTCACTACCAAATGATATAATTTCTGTGAACATGGGTTTGTCGTTGTATCTTATAATAGGTTCTGTGTTCATTTTAGTTATAAATATATTATAGATAACTAAAATTAACTTATTAAAATGTATATGTTATATATCAGATAAAATATATATAATTATAATATTGGTCTTATTAGGTTTCTTTTTCAATCTCAACTACTACTTTTAGTTACTAATTATTTATTTTTTTTATAATAGATTATGGCAAACTCTCTGAATGAATTACCTGGATCAGATAATTCAATCATACATTGTTCCAATTTACTGTATCTTATACCTTCAAGTATTGCAGTATAAAGATCATTTGGTGAGATTTTTTGATATCTATTTGTATTTATTTCAAATAAACGAAGCCTTTTGATATTAGAACCAGATTTATTATATGTATTATTATATAATTGTATAGAATCACATATATTTTCAACAATTTGTTTTATTTTTTTAGCATCTATTTTATTACTATCTGGCAAAACCGCAAATAGTGCATGCTTATTATATATTTTTCTGTAAGGAATTTTATCATTATTCTTATAATAAAGTAGATATGCAAATATTTTACCATTTTTCCAAAATATAATTGTTTCTTTATCTTTATCATTATATTGTAATGTATCAATATCCCAACCGTTATTTTGCTTGGGAAAATCTAAATTGGGGAGAATAGTTAATATATCTGAATATGATACACCACGTATTTTTTTGTCTATATCGGATGTGTCAATAATATATAATGGTGTAAATATATAAGTTTGAAACGGATCATACAGATTGTTGTAGGAACCACAAAAATATAATGTATTATCATTGTACCAATTAATATATTTTTGTGTACATTGTGCACCTTGCTTTATATATTTTATAATTTCATCTATTTCCTTATTAATTTTATCTAACTTATTATTATCAAAATATTCAGATTGATTATTATCAATACTTGTTAACTCAAGTTCCCTAACATATTGTGATATTTTAGTGTATAAATTTAAATATGTTGTATCACGTTTTCCAATTATTTTGAAAATGAGATCTCTTCTCATATTTATAGGTTCACTCGACATACAGTATATATAATAATTATATATATTAATCTTGTAGGAGCGGATCCCAAGATAAAGTTTTTTTGGGATAACTCTTTTGTTGTGATTTTAGGATTGATTTTAGGATTTTATTTGTTGTTTTTGGTTTTTTATTTGTTGTTTTTGCAGCATATTCTTTATATTTGTCATATAAAATATTCAATATTCTTTTTATTGATATATCCTTTTCGTAAATATCATCAAGTGCACTATTAAACAGATTTATTGTATCTTTCGTTTCGCTATCCCCGTAATACCATAATTTTACATCAAAAATAATTTTGTAAATATGATTTATGTATAATTTAGCGATATGATGCAATGCACCAACAAGTACAGGGTCATTTTTAAAATCACCAGATCCTAATTTTCCACTATGGACTGTTATAGGAGTATTTGGTGGTGAACTCATTATGGCTAGTTCAAACCCTTTAACTATCGTATTGAATAGGTCGTATATAATAAATTTTGCATATGATTCCGGAAATTTAGTATAAAGCACGATATTTTTGAAATTATGGTACTGTTTTGTGTAACCTTTATCCTTAAGGGATGGTTTTACATTTGGTGCAGCAATCGCTAATACATTTATACCACTTTGCTTTTTTATTATGCTATAATAGTTATTCATATTCTCGAGATTGCTCGGTTTTTCCCCCCTCCCATATGCTTTAATATCCAATACTCTGGTTACATTTTGTACTAAAATTGGTGTCGGACATGCTTCTGATATAACTTTTGGACTATATATAGTAAGTGGATTTTTAACTCGTGTTCTAAATTTACTAGTGTCATAATTACCTTTATAAGTATCCTTATTCGCTAAAACTCCTAATTCATGAAGTAGAGCGGATATTTGGGGTATTTCAAGATACATGATTTCTTCTTGTACAAATCCATAAGAAAATATCCCTCCTCCCATATAAGCATTTGCAAATGCAACCCATACATCATACGAATTATCATCCTTATTAAACGAATATTTGCCTTCTGGAAATGCACTATCATATTGTGTTTTCATTGATTGGGATTCTTGCTTTATGTGATATTTAGTCTCTTCAGATTGCATTTTCAATTCAGGAATATCCAGATAAATTAACCTATCAAAATAATCTGGATATGTTATATTTTCACTACTTTCATCATATTTAACACAATATGTATTATCATATTTCATGTATGTGATAGTATCTTGATTATTTCTAATTTTCTCAATCCCTTCCATAAACAAATTTTTCTTCTTTTTCAAAAAATTATTATTTTTTGAAATATTATTATTGATAAAATTATAATAATTATCATTACTAAACAGATCAGAAGAAATATATTTTTTTATGGTTAGTTTGTCTGCCGAATCACTTACATAATTATAAATTTTGACATATTCTTCATATTTATCTGGAAATATTTTTTTAAGTCTAGTTTCCCTATTATTAGCATCTATATCAGCCATACAATATAATATAATACTACATTATATTATAAGTTACAATTAACAATCAATTATATAATCATGCAATTTGCTAGGTACGTATTGAGGATTTATCCATTTGTCCTCACTATTGTCCTCACTATCCCTTTCATATAACATAATTGTTGGAGTTAAAGTTTTGTCATGTTTCCTTAAAGTTTCATAAAAATTATTTACATTATTAAAATCAAAATTAATTTTTTCAACTTGTGAATCATTATACTTGTACCACTTGTCTTCATATTTTACATAAGCTATATAATGACCTCCATCCGTTCCCTCCCCACTGTGGCAAACCATAGCCACTAAATTGTAAATAGTATTTTGAATGTAGATGAACCCATTACCTTGTGCTAGTGTTATTTTACCTTTGGCTTTTTTATATCCATAATCGGGCCAGGTTGTTAGATTTTTTGCTATAATATGATATTTATATTCATTTGTTATTTCTGCTTTTCCACTGATTTTTGTATTATCTTGTGTTATATATGCAGGTATGTCATGTGTAATTTGTGTTTGGGTATACTTTATGCTTAATCTAGGGTCATTTTTTGGAAAGCATTTTTTTAATGTTTTGTTGGCTGTACATACAGTATCATTTGATATATTAAGAGGTTGTGTTTCATACGCACAATTAAAATTGTAAAGATCTAACAAATTTTGTAAAAATTCGCCAGAATCTTCATGCCTAGAACAAGACTCAAAACCTATCTGTTTTCTATGGGAATTTATATCATAAAAGGACCATTGTTTGCATTTATTATCATAAAATCCTTCAGGTTTTTCTTCATCACTAAAATTATCTGATATTCCTATTTTTTGTTTATTAGTTAACTTACCAATTACATTTTTCATATTATTAATGATATTATCTCTGTTACCACCATTAAAATCAGTCGATAAATCACGTAATGATTTATTATTTAAATTTATGTCTTTGTATTTATCAAAATTTTGTAAAGCAAAGTATTCTGGCGAGGTGTATACCTTTACAAAATCATCCTTGTCAGATTGTGTTGCATTATTAAAAATATTTTTTGCTTGTTCCACTAATAATTTGTATCTTTCATCTTTCATTATAGTTCTATATTCTGGGTTTGCACCATATTTGTCCTTCTCCCCATTTATAAAATGGTTGTATTTATCCTCACATGCATCATCAATTATATCATCTAATGTAAATATAATATCTTCCGCCTTTACATATTGTTTGTCATGATTTTTCCTCATATATCTAAGCAGTTGTAAATATCCGTAAAGCGATATTCCTATGTTATACTTGCCTTTTTTTATTCTGGAAATATATTTTGAATATTGGCTTAAAATGTTTGGTTGTGTGATAAAATAAGTTACATCCCACATCCTATAAAGGAGTTGAATAGCTGAATTAACAAAACATGAATTTGTTATATTAACCAATCCAGGTGGCGGCTTTATCTGCTGAGGATATGCTGTTGTAATACCTACTTGGTTTATATTTTGTCCCATATATTTTTCATAATAGTTAAGAAACATATTTTTATTATAAATGTTATTTTGGGAGTATATGTATTTCACATTTTTATCTATATTGTCATACCATTTAAGATATTTTTCCCATTCATTATCATCATCACTATCGAATAAACTATCGAATTTTTTATCAGTTATATCAAACTTTTTTTGATTGCTATCTGTTTTTTGGAAAAATTGGAAGGAATAACCAACATCATCATCATCATCACTATGAGGATCGCCAAACAAACTATAATTACCTTCTTCCTCCTCTTCTTCCTCCTCTTCTTCCTCCTCTTCTTGTGTACTTGCAAATATTTTTTTTAATCTATCTTCTCTTGACATTTGTATATATATATATATGTATATATATACAAATTATTTGTATTTATTATATCATTGATAATGTATCAATATCATCAATATTCTTTCTGGATATACTATTCAACAACATATTTATATTGGTAACTGGATCTAATCCTTTTCTTATACTATATTTTTTTTGTTTCCTGTATAAATGTTTATATTTTTTGTATTTGTTGTAGTAATAATTTCCACCACCTATGTTATTATTGTTGTTATTATTGTTATTATTGGATGCTTCCGGTTTTCCATTTTTATCCTCAAGTATTTTTTCGTGAACTTTCTCATATAATTGTTGTTTTATTTTTAACTTTTCTAATTTTTCTTCTTCATCTGCTGTTTTTCCCTGTTTATCCTCTAACTCAATAATTTCCTTCTTATTGTCCCAATCTTCTTTTGTCATTAATGCAATGATATTATTGGGATCTAAGTTTATATTATTGCTAATATAATCGACTATTTTTTTAAATAATTCATACTTCATATCAATATAATTATCCAAATTAATTACAGCATAAAATAAACCATACACTACATGTTCGTTATCTTTGACATCCTGTAACTTTGTATTAGTTATTGTTCTTTTAGTAAGGGTTGCTGCAACGGTTACGTTCCCCCCAATTTGTGGCACGCCAAATTTTTTCTTTAATTCATATAATAAATTCTTTGAAAGTTTTTCGTTTTTTTCTTTGTCTGTTTGTGCTTCCGCTTCTTCTGCCAATCTTTTCTTTTCTGCTTCTTCTGCCAATCTTTTTGCTTCATCTACCAATCTTTCCTGCTCCTCTTGCTTCAATCTTTCCTGCTCCTCTTGCTTCAATCTTTGCCTTTCTGCTTCTTCTTCCAATCTTTTTGCTTCAGCTTCTTCTTCCAATCTTTTTGCTTCAGCTTCTTCTTCCAATCTTTTTGCTTCTGCTTCTTCTTCCAATCTTTTTGCTTCAGCTTCTTCTTCCAATCTTTTTGCTTCTGCTTCTTCTTCCAATCTTTTTGCTTCAGCTTCTTCTTCCAATCTTTTTGCTTCAGCTTCTTCTTCCAATCTTTTTGCTTCAGCTTCTTCTTCCAATCTTTTTGCTTCTGCTTCTTGCTCCAATCTTTTTGCTTCTGCTTCTTCCTCTTGTCTTTCTGCTTCTACTTTTTCCAATATTTTTGCTATAGCTTCATCTTGTCTTTTCTTTTCTGCTTCTTCTGCCAATCTTACCTGCTCCTCTTGCTTCAATCTTTCCTGCTTCTCTTGCTCTAATCTTTGCCTTTTTGCTTCAGCTTCTGCCAATCTTTTTGCTTCAGCTTCTTCTTCCAATCTTTTTGCTTCAGCTTCTTCTTCCAGCAGATATTGCGCTGCTTCTTCTTCCAATTTTTTGTCTGCTTCTGCTTCTGCCAATCTTTTTGCTTCTGCTTCTTCTGCCAATCTTTTTGCTGTAGCTTGTTGTTGTAATCTTTCCTGCTCCTCTTGCTCTAATCTTTGCCTTTCTGCTTCTTCTTCTGCCAATCTTTTTGCTGTATCTTGTTGTTGTAATCTTTCCTGCTCCTCATAATCGGAATCATCAATAGGTTCCTCTTCCTCTTCTCCCTCATCATTATTATTATTTTGGTTTTCTTCTCCCTCCTCTTCCTCATCATTATTATTATTTTGGTTTTCTTCTCCCTCCTCTTCCAAAAATTCCTCTTCCTCTTCCTCTTCCTCATATCCCTCCTCTTCCTCATCATTATTATTATTTTGGTTTTCTTCTCCCTCCTCTTCCAAAAATTCCTCTTCATCTTCTTCATCATCATCCATAGGTTCTTTAAGTATATTTTCAAACAATTGTCCATCACAATCAGATGTCATTAATTTTTCTAATAATGAATAATGATTACTGTAGTCTTTTTTATTGAATTTAATATTTTTCTCAACATACATTTTAGAAATTTCTGTAGCCTTATTCATATTATCAACAATATTATTTCCATATTTTTTAATTCCACGAAGAACATCTGGTTTATTATAGTTGGATTTGACAGTTTTAAATATATTCTTATCGCCCAAAAGTAAAATAAATGTACATAATTCAACTTTTAACCTATGACTTTCAAGAAAATATTCTTCTATAAGATCATCAATCTGTTTAATATCATCTAATTTTTGTGTTGCCTTTTTAAGTAAAACACTAATACCATAAAATATAGTAGTCATATTACTATCAAATGGTACATATCCACCTATCATGTTACCTGTTAATGGGTAAGTCTTATCTAATCCAAAAGTTTCCCTAATAATACTATTACCCTCATATATACTCATATATGCTTTACGGAATTTATCAAATTTAGCACGTTTTGCTTCATATTCTTCTTTATATTTATTATTTAATTTAGCAAGCATACCAATTATTTCAAGTGGTTTTAGCATAATACCATTCATCCTATATATTTATAACAATATAAATAAAATTATCGCATATACAAACTAGAATAGTAGATATAATCATTTAGCAACTTTATACTGCTAACAGTATTATTATATCCTATTAAATGATCATCAATAGTTGCACATTTTGAGAAGATATTAATTCGACTATAAACAGAATCTATATAGTCACACAATTCTTGATCATACAATGTGTAATTATCAGGACTTATAATAAAATTACATTTTTCAAAATTAAGCGCATTCTTAACATATGTAACAGGTACAGAAGCATCAAATGAGTGATGTTCATATGGATATATTACCAAATGTTTATTCAATATACTATAATCATCACTATCATATATACTGCTAAACAATTTCACACATGATCTGGTAGGTGTCCATTTATCTTCTGATCCTATCATTGCTATCATAGGGTTATCTGTCCATAATTTTTCATATGGGACTATAAAACATGGAGGATAAATCCCTATATGTATATTGAAATTATACACAGTATTATGTTTATCTTGATGCATACAAACATTCCAACCAGATAGTATTGATGCAGCACCACCTAACGAAAATCCAGTAATACCAATATTATCCATATCAATACCATCATATTCACTTAATACATTTAATACAGAATATGCATCAGATATCATCATTTGATGAGTTACATATAATTGTGAGCCTTTTGTTATACTTATACCTCTAGATTCAAACGAATATATCTTAAACACACCAATCCCATTGCGAATCAATTCTGACACATATTTATTATGGTGATCCTTCCAACCTAAAGATCCATGAAGTACAACCATAACAGGACATTTATTATCATAAGCACACTCTCCTGATAGTATAAGATCACCATAAATTAGTGTATTATTAGGATCAGAATTGAAATCATATAAACTAGGGGATTCATAATATATCCGTTCCTCACTTATGCCTAAAATATATTTATGGTTCATAGGGTCAAATCTCACACGAGTTCCTATATATACCAATAATACAACATATAAAGATATTAGTAATTGCAATCGATTCATTTTATAATACCCTATACATTCCACACAACATATCAAAATATATATATTTCAATTTTTTATGATAAATCAATTGAACAATTCGCTAATACTAGTTCCACTTTCCAAACATTTTATAACAGTTGATACCAAACCAGAAATTCCAACAACTTGTAATTTAGGACATTTGGCAATATGGTCACTTTGAGGCAAAGAGTCAGTAACTATAACATCTTGCACAATATCACATGAATTAATGCGCTTAATGGCATTTTTGCTGAAAATACCATGTGTAACAAGTATAATAATTTTACTAATTCCTTTTTTTCCTAACTCATTACATGCAGATATCATAGTTCCACATGTGTCAGCCATATCATCAATAATAATAGCTATTTTGCCAGTAACATCATCTTGTGTATATAATTCACTACTTAATACAACACTCTCTTTTGTATAATCTCTCTGTTTATCCATAATTGCATATTTCATTTTAAGTATTTGTGCATACGCTTTTATCCTTTTGATAGCACCAACATCTGGCGATATCAAAACATATTTGTCATTTATCATGCTATTTGTCATATTTTGAAAATATGTATTAGTCAAATATTCAGTGAAAAGATTAATAGCATACAGATTATCCATAGGGATATCAGAAAATCCTTGTATTTGTCCAGAATGCAAATCCATAGTAACTATACGGTCTGCACCTGATGTTGTTAATAATTTTGTAATCAAAGAGCCTCCTATTGATGTTCTACCATCATCCTTTTTATCAGATCTAGAATAAGGATAATACGGGATGATTAATGTTATTGATTTAGCAGATGATCTTTTGCATGCATCTATAATAAGACACATTTCAATAATATGATCATTTACAGAATTTACTGGACCATCAGTTCCTGATCCGATAAGATACACATTACATTTTCTAATATTATCTCCAATAATACCTTTAATCTCATTATTGGCATGATTAACTATATTTGTATGTGTTAAAGGTATATCTAAAGTATCTGATACTTTTTCAGCAAGTTCATAATTTGATCTTAAAGGTATTAATTTTGCACATGTTTTTGCAATTTTATAATCATTATTATTATTTGCCATATGATCCCTATATATGCTTTGTTTGTATATACATAAAAATAATATAATATAATCTTATCAATTTTTTATTCCTATTTTCGCTAATCTAATATAATCTAGATAGGTTTGGTGATTCGTCCATAAAATTGAAATTATAAACTTATCTGACTATCAGAATAATATACATAATACACATAATACACAATATATGAACAGTGATCAAATGATAATTTTTGGGGATGAAGTGAATTATTATAATAACAAAAAATTAGATATGAAAGAATTACTTCTAGCAACCCTTTTAGAAGATTATATAAATGATAATGATAGATTTGCTAAAATATCTAATCTGTTATTTAATAATAATATAATAACAGATATGTCAACTATATCAGATAGTACTAAACTATTAAGACAAAGTATTTTACAAAAGTTAAGTGGATTAAAGGATAGAAGTAATATAAATAATAATTTTACAAAAATTGAAGATTTAGGAGCAGGTGCATATGGTGTAGTTAGTAGAGTTATAAATAAATGTGATAATAATGAATATGCTATTAAAAAAGTCCCTATTAAAAAAGGAACATTATATGAAAAAAGACTAAAAGAAGTAGTATTAATGTCAAAATTAAATCATCCAAATATAGTAAGATATCACAATTCATGGATAGACTCCATCAAAGAAGATGATACTAACAACAACAACAATATATTGATAAAACCTGTACCTATATTAAATATTCAAATGGAATTATGTGATAGGACATTAAAAGAATACATTCAACAAAGAAAAACCATTAATTTGGATGAAAACAAAAAAATTATGGAAGGAATAATAAATGGCCTAGATTATATACATAAAAATGGAATAGTTCACAGAGATATAAATCCGAATAATATATTACTAGATAGTGAATTGAATGTTAAAATAACAGATTTTGGGATAGCTATATCTGATGGAGAAACTATTACAGAAAATCCATCTTATATATATGGGAATCCTATTTATGTTGCACCAGAAGTTAATAATGGTATTATCACAAAAAAATGTGACATATATAGTGCTGGTGTTTTATTTTTTGAATTGATAAACATGTTTAAAACAAACATGGAAAGAATTATTTCTATCAGTAATATATCAAATACTGATAGTGATTTAGTAAGTGTAATGATATCTCCATATGAAAATAGAATTGATGATATAAGTAAATGTTTGCAGTACTTGTAATTATATTTGCAATAATTACAATTTTATTTATAGAAATAGCAATATTATAACATAAAATAATGTGGCCATATATATTATCAGTCATGAAATATTCAGCAACAAAATCACCATCCCCATCACCACCTCCAACACCACCTCCACAAACAACAGGTACACAAACAACAATAGCAACAACAACAGCAATTGATGATAATATATTATATTTTTTAGATTAATTTATTGACACAATTGTCTATTATATTAGGTGATAGATATGGATATTTTCTATATCTATCAATATTCGCATTTTTAACAGTATTAATCCATCTTTTATCTATCTTATTAATCCCATATAAAGCTCCTAACAGACCACCAGCAATCGCACAATTTGTATCTGTATCCCCTCCTCTTTTTATGATATTAATCATAGAAGATGTATAACTTTTTCCATGTAAATATTCATACATAGTATTTTGAAGGGCTACACCTAAATAACCCTGATATTTCTTATCATCAGTATTGATATAAATTTCATTTTTAAGGTCATCAATCATATATGTTGGTTCAGGGCCATTGTTAGCATCATTTAATATAATTCTGATTCTGGGAGTATCTTTGGAAAGAAGCATCAATTTATCAAACACAATATTTTTATCATATCCTTCCAATGTTAACTTTACAGCCATACAGTAGGTATGTGCTGCAGCTTTATTTATATTATGTGGATGTGTTAGATCAGCTTCAAGAGAAGTTATATTTTTAAGATTTATACTTTTATCAATGGCACCTAAAACACCTAAGGGCAAAATTCTCATAAGTAATCCATTTGACAAACTAGTCATATTCATTTCTCTGCTATTATTAATCATATCAATTGCATTTTTTGACCTTTTTCTAGTAAATAATGATTTAGTTATCGTTCTTCCCATATCAGGTGGTTTTGAGTCAAACCATTTAATATAACTTTTAGCGGCAGATTCCTGACTATAACTCCCACTACATATAGTATTCAGCAGACTAACCATCATCTCAGAATCATCTGTAGCCTGACCTTTTTGAATATCAAAAGGACCACCACCTTTTATAGGTAGAAAGTCTCCTACCATATCATTATTTACCATATCTATTGCTTCATCTGTTTCTAAAAATTCATACCTAGATCCTAAAGCATCACCAATAACTAATCCATAAAGAGAACCTAATAATTTATTTTTTGATATACTAACATTTTCACCTCCGATAAAGTTTAAATATTTTGATTTATACTTTTTATACTTGTAAAAGTACATATATATTATAAAAGATATTAGAAAAATAGTATAAATATACCAAATAGTTATCATATATACTTCCCATATATTTATATATATATACATATATATGCTAGCGCAAAAATATAAAAAATAATAAGATAGGTTTATTTATTACAGTTAATATGGCAGATAATTACAAAAAAACTATTAGAAAATTATCAGAAATTATAAATAGTTCAAGTGAAAAACCACGATTAAATGACAAAAGATGGATTGTAACAGGAACATCAAAATATAAAATAATGCAAGGAAGGAACAAATATATAATTGATGATGATATGATAAAAGATATAGACCTTTATTCGGAGATCTATATGAGTATACCTAATATAGATTTATTCCCTGTGCTTGAAAAAGATTTGCCAGAGATAGCTATTATTTATTTAGCAAAAGTGCATAGGAAGCAAGATAGTTATATAGGATATACGACTCATTCCCTATTAACATTTATAAAATTGAATATTCATAAAAAAAATGTAAAAGAGGTAAATATATTTGACAATTTCATAGGTATTGATATTAGAGATATTAGATTTAGTGTATTAGAATTTGTTAATTATAAGACAAAAAAAGATATATTTGAGAGAAAAAAATACCACAAGTCTGTCCATTTCAACAAAAACCCCAGTCAAACAGGTGGCCAATCTAAATGTACAGCTATTAATGTATCAAAAGAGGATAAATTATATGAGAAAAGGATAGATGTATATTATGATGTATTTAATAAATTCAAGGAAAGGTTTACTCCTTTCAAGGGATATATATACAAAATTACATGTATACCAAATAAACGATCATTTATTGGTGGCGCAAAAAAGGATACTGATTTAATAGAATATCTTAAAAGTATTCATGAAGATAATGATAACCTCAAGAAGGATTTAGAAATGTATCCTCTTAAAAAATTTAAATTAGAAATGTTAGAAAAATATGATGCCAATTCACCATTTGATATGATGTTAAGAGTTGATTATTTAAAAATGGTAAATAATTCTATTTTGGAAGGTTATAATAGGGGATATTGTTTAGATGAATCAGAAAAATTGTTTAAGGATAGAGTACAAACAAAAACAAAAAATTTAATTAAAAAGAATTTTTTCTTATACATCCAGAGATATTTATTTAACAAATATTATGTTGATAGTAATAATTATAATAATACAGACGGATACATATATCTTATCAAAAATAAAAATAACAATAAAATGTTTTATGGATGTGCATATGGAGAAACAATAAAAGATGTAATATTATGCAAGTATAATAAAGCACTTGAAGGAAGAATACATAAAAAAAATAAATTAATAACAGCCATATCTTATGAACCATATACAAATTTTGATATAAGTATAGTTAAAAAGAGACTTGTAGGAGATAATAATATAGATTTAAACAAAGGAGCAAGAGCACTTATTAAAATACATGATACTATAAATAATGGATATAATATTGATAATAAAGATGTATTGTAATTGTATTTATAGTATAAAAAAATTGATAAAATAAGGTTAAATTGTATTTTATGGTATTGTGTTGGTATATATATGGAATTTATTAGTATAATTTCTGCAGAATATTTTGATTTTGATTTCGACCATGTTCAGAACAATAGTACTAAAAATAATCTCTACTGTCCCACTAAACCCGCCAAGTGTTTACACTATGGGATATCCAAGTTCTACTGTAAATAATATAATTATCCATAAAAACACAGCAAGTATTAAAAATTTCGGCCTAAATAAAGTAGGCAAAAAATTAATGAATTCAGACAGTTTGTGCGATAATAGCAAGATGTCTGAAGTTTACTCAGGAAATTTAATGCATGATATATTTGCAAAAAGTGGATATGATTCTACCTTATATAAAGCAGAATCAGAAATTAAATACTCTTATAATTTTACGAAAAAGACAGATTATATTCTTAGATTATCACAGAAGGACAATTTACAATACGATGAAATATGCAAAATTGCAGTCGAAGTCAAAAGAATACATAATTATAATAATAAAATTGTTAATGATAATTATATTACAACTATATTAAATAAAGCAAATATAGGTGCAATAGAGAGCAATAAGTATGTATCATCTATTAATAAATGGGATACACAATATTTACATGTACTTACATCATGTGATAATGTATATAATTGTGTTATAGATTGGGCTTTTGGAACTGAATATTGTGGATTTTCCCAAATATACGTTACAGTTATCGTTGATGATAATAATATTATATTTTAGCTAGCATGTATAAAGTATTTCCTGAACCTATTATTTTATGATATTTTTTAATATCAAATAATATTTTATTTATATCATTATTATTGTCATTATTATCAGTTGAATATAATACAGCAAGTAGATTATAATTGTTGTATTTTTGATTATTTCTGTACTTTGTAAAAGTATTATTAATATCATCAGTTAATCCGAGTATAACTTGACAATTAGCAGAATATTTATTTGCTGTATGTATTACATATTTATCAATATTATTATCTGATCTTGCTAAATAATTAATTTTATCTAGATTCATGTACATATTTTTATAATTTTTGCTATCTTTTGAAATTATAATCCCCATAGTATATTATAATTATAGTATAATTATAATATGATTATATGTATATATTGTAATTATTATTTTATCAATTTTATTCATTATAAATGATTATTAAGAAATTATGTAAATTTAGGGATAATATAGCTGTTAAATATCAGAGAAAATTTTATACGTACAAGGACATAGATAGGTTATCTGATATAGTATGTTGTTTTATCCAAAAGGTTCAGATAGGTAACAAATTAATATGTATTGCATTTACAAATGTTGATGTAAATCTTATTGTTACTATATTTGGAGTATTAAAATCTGGAGAAAATATGATACTATTAAACAAAAACAGTAAATCATATAAATATAAATTAGATAGATTATCTCCAAAAATTGTTATAGATACTGAAAATGATAGTATGAAAAATAGTATAGATTATAATAGTGTAATTAATTTTGTTAAAAACAACAGATTAACATGTGGAATTAAGAAGAATATTAATTTAGACAATAATTTTCTTACAGTATTCACATCAGGTTCAACAGGTGAACCAAAAATAATAAATTGTAAATATGGGACTATTGATACATATATTAATTTTTTGGAAACTAATTATAAATTACAGCTATTCCAATTAAAATTGGACAAAATTTTATACTAAAAGAAGTATTTGTTTTACAACAATATAATAAACCATTTCAAAATTTTGGCATAGCTACAGCTGTTCACTATTATTTTTATTAAAATAATAGTGAGTTATTATAATATTTGATTAAATTATTCTTATTTACTTTTTTAATACCTATCCCTACCTTTTTCATTATATTTGATTTTGTTATTATAAAATTTCTCAAGTATTTTTTCAGATCATTGAACACATATTCTATTGGATTATATTCTGGCATGTATGGAACATTATATATTATTTCTATATTTGATATGCCGTCAATATAATCCTTTAATTTTTTTGTATGGTGTATTCTTGCATTATCAAATAATAAATAATATTTTTTTGTTGTTTGTAATTTTTTTATTAAATCTTCTATAAATTTCATAAAGGACTCACCATTTGCCGAATTTTTAACCATTCTTGTATTTATTATTTTTTTATTAGAAATTCCACATATTAGTGTATATCTATATTTTGTTGCTTTTATTTTTTTTACTATTCTTTTTCCTTTTACTGACCAACCATAATTGTGTGATAGATGGGTATCTATACTTGTCTCATCTATTGAGATTATGTTGTCCAAATTTATTGGTTTTATTTTATTTTTGAATTTATTTTTTTTATCTGATTTTTTTAGCGGAATTAATCTCCTATTTATTTTCTTTTTTGTTAAATTCATCTGTTTTAGTATATTATATATTGACGATTTTGATATGGACATACTAAAATTTTTTCTTATTGATTTTATTAGCAATTTATAATTAAAATTTACTCGCCTTATAACATAACTTCTCATATAACATTTTATTTCTGGAGTAATTTTTTTCTTTCTTATTTTACTTGTAATATTATTTTTCCAATTATAATATGTACTTCTACTTACACCATATAGATATGGAATATCTATCTTTTTTCCCCTATAATTACATACAAGTTTTCTTATTGTTTTACAGTAAGTCATAAATAATATTATATATATAAAGTTATAACATTATTATTTTAGTATTATGAAAAAGCGGAAGAAATCTGCTAAACAAAAGGAATATACAAGTCCTTATAAAATTGTTAA
>Ga0209692_10001728_pt1 | contig 27794 bp, 28 predicted proteins | sample tdDd472_FD_187129 | JGI IMG/M metagenome (GOLD analysis project Ga0209692, IMG submission 187129) | Marine sediment microbial communities from the Atlantic coast under amendment with organic carbon and nitrate - tdDd47.2 (SPAdes)... | ecosystem: Environmental > Aquatic > Marine > Coastal >... | reverse complement strand
CCACCTGCGAATTCGCATCTTCCCGTTGTGGCAAATGTCGCTAACAGTTTTCGCGCTGTTAGCTGTCAATGCATTCCTGCAACTTTGGATTGACGGTGTGGCCGGGGCACCACCTGCGGGGGTAGACCGCTGGACACAGGTGTTAGCCGGAGCGCTGCTGTGGCCGATATTGATGGGCGTCATGGATCGCATACGGGAACTTACCGAACCGCGTAGCCGCTCGATCAACTACTAATTGCGATGAGTCCGTTACCGCAAATTAAAGACACCTGGCAGGAACAGCGCCTGACTACAGTCCGCATCATCGCCTGCTCGGTCATGATGCTGCTACTGATTTCATTGGTAATAACCCGGCTCGCACAACTGCAGGTATCCGGCTATGAATATTACTCGGCACAATCACAGGGCAACCGGATCCGCGTACGCCCGGTGCCGCCACCCCGCGGGCTGATTTACGACCGCAACGGTGCTGTGCTGGCAGAAAACCTGCCGGCCTGGCATCTCGAAATCACTGCCGAACAAATCGATGATCTGGACGATACGCTGCAACGACTTGCCGCTGCGGGCTTACTGGAAACAGAAGCGGTAGAAACCACGGCAGAATTGGTGCGCAGCCGGCGCCGCTTTGATGCCGTCGCGATTCGCCGCCAGCTCAGTGATGAAGAGGTAGCCCGATTCGCAGTGCTGCAACCCTATTTTCCGGGCGTTGAAATTCGTGCAGGTCTGGCACGGAATTACCCCAACGGGAACACCGCCGCCCATGCACTGGGCTACATGGGCGCGATGAACGTCGACGACAAAGAGCGTCTCGATCCCGCTGCTTACGCCGGCACATCGTATATCGGCAAGATTGCCATTGAGCGCTCCTACGAGATGGAACTGCACGGCCAGCCGGGGCACAACGACACGCTGGTCAACGCCCACGGCCGGGTCATCCAGGTATTGCAAAGCGAACGCTCGGTGCCCGGTCAGGATTTGGTCCTTACATTGGACCTGCCGAGCCAGCAGGCAGCGGAGCTGGCACTGGCCGGCAAACGGGGTGCGGCGGTGGCACTCGACCCGAACAACGGCGAAGTACTGGTGTTTGCCAGCTCACCACCTTTCGACCCGAACAGTTTTACCGGTGGCATCAGCACCACCGAGTACCGCGCATTGCAGATGGATCATGATCAACCGTTGTTCAATCGCGCATTGCGAGGGCGTTATCCGCCGGGCTCAACCATCAAGCCGATCCTGGGTCTGGCCGCGATGCACAAAGGCACCACGCCGCACAATCACAAGATGTTCTGCCGCGGTTATTACTCTCTCCCGGGCAAAACCCATCGCTACCGCGACTGGAAGCCGGAAGGTCACGGCATGGTCGACATGGAACAGGCCATCGCCCAATCCTGCGACACCTATTTTTATGAGCTCGCCGTAGACCTGGGTATCGATGAGATCGAGCAAACCTTCCGCATGTTCGGGCTGGGCGAACGTACCGGTATTGATATCGGTGGCGAGAGCCCCGGTCTGGTACCAGGCAAGGCATGGAAGAAAGCCAACTTCAGAAACAAGGGTGATCAGGTCTGGTTCCCCGGCGAAACCGTGATAACCGGTATCGGGCAGGGCTACCTGCTCAGCACGCCCCTGCAACTGGCTGAAGCAACCGCAGTGGTCGCCGCGCGCGGCGAACGTTATCAACCGATGCTGGTCAAAGCGGTACGCGACCCGGTAACCGGCACATCTGTTATGCGCGAGCCTTTGCCCAAAGCACCGCTTGAAGGTATCTCTGATGCCAATTGGCAGCTGACCATCGACGCCATGCGTGAGGTGGTCAGCGGCACCCGCGGCACCGCCCGCGCATTAAACGCGGGCGCCAAGTTCCCGATCGCCGGCAAGAGTGGCACCGCGCAAGTGTTTTCCGTCGGGCAGGATGAAGAATACGACGAAGAGGAGATCGCCGAACGAATGCGCGACCATGCATTATTCGTTGCGTTCGCACCGGTAGACGACCCGCAGATCGCTGTCGCCGTAATTGTAGAGAACGGCGGTAGCGGCAGCGGTGTGGCCGCACCGGTTGCACGGGTAATCATTGATACCTACCTGTCCGGCGTGGCAACGCAAGAGCCTGAGAAACCCGCAGCTGAACCGGTGATGGAGGCTGCCCGACTGCAATGATCTTCGACGACCAACAAACTAACTCCGGCCAACAGGGTCGTCTCAACTATCTGCTTGGCCGACTTCATATCGACCCGCTGCTACTGACACTGGTGCTCGTGGCCTTGTTGCTCGGTGCCGTGGTGCTCTACAGCGCTACCGGCACCGACAGCGGCTTTATGTACCGGCAAAGCGTCAAGATTGCGGTCGCGCTGGGCATCATGTTTGTTGTTGCGCAGGTTGATCCGGCCTGGATGCGGCGCATCTCACCGTGGGTTTATGGCGCCGGCATCATTCTGTTACTACTGGTAATGGTCAGCGGCGACGTCGGTGGCGGCGCACAACGCTGGCTCGATATCGGTATTCGCTTTCAGCCGTCGGAAATCATGAAGCTGGCATTGCCCGCGGCACTCGCCTGGCTGTTGCATGACCGCGCATTGCCACCATCACCTGCGCTGATACTGGCAATGCTGGTACTCATCGGCGTGCCGTTTGCGCTGGTTGCTCTGCAACCCGACCTCGGCACCTCGATCCTGATCGCACTGACCGGCGCTACCGTCGTGTTTCTTGCCGGCATCGGGCTACGTTATATCTTTTCAGCCGTCGCACTGCTCGCCGCAGCCTTGCCTGCCATGTGGTACTTCGTCATGCACGACTACCAGAAACGGCGCGTACTGACCTTGTTCGATCCTGAAAAGGATCCGCTTGGCGCGGGCTATCACATCATCCAGTCGAAGATTGCCATTGGCTCCGGTGGCCTGTTCGGCAAGGGCTGGTTGAATGGCACCCAGGGACAACTCGAGTTTCTTCCGGAGCGGTCAACCGACTTTATCTTCGCTGTCATTGGTGAAGAGTTCGGCTTACTCGGTGCACTGACAATCCTGCTGTTGTATCTCGCGATCACCGGGCGGGGCTTCTATATCGCCGCCACAGCTCAGGATACGTTCTCACGCTTACTTGCCGGCAGTATCAGCTTTACCTTTTTCTTTTACGTATTCGTGAATACCGCGATGGTCACCGGACTGATTCCGGTAGTGGGTGTGCCACTGCCGCTGATCAGCGCTGGCGGCACATCTCTCGTGACCCTTATGGCCGGATTCGGTATTCTGATGTCCATTCACACCCACCGGAGGCTCTTGCCACGATGATGCTCCCTCACCTGCTCCGCAAAATCCGCTGGCTATTGCCAATTACCGCCCTTGTAGCCAGCGGGGTGGCGCACGCTACCAGCCGTGACGACCAAATTGATGCGTTTGTTGCCGACATGGTTACAAACTACGGCTTCGATGAAGCCTATGTGCGAGAGGTGCTGGGAGACACCGAAACCAAGCAGTCGATCCTCGATGCGATGAGTCGCCCGGCCGAGAAGGTAAAACCATGGTACGAGTACCGTGAAATATTTCTCACAGACAAACGTATCCGCGAAGGCGCCGGGTTCTGGCAAGAGCATAGCGAGCAACTCGAACGAATTTCTGCAGAGACCGGCGTCGACACGCAAATGATCGTTGCCATCATTGGTGTCGAAACCTTCTACGGCAGAATTACAGGTAGCTACCGGGTGGTTGATGCCCTCTCAACGCTGGCTTTCGACTATCCGAAACGCTCGAAATTTTTTACCAAGGAACTGGGTGAATACCTGCAACTGGCTCGTGAAGAACAGCTCGAGGTCGATGGCGTAAAAGGCTCCTATGCCGGTGCTATGGGCCCGCCGCAGTTCATGCCGAGCAGCTACCGGGCATATGCCGTTGACGGTGACGGTGACGGTCGCCGCGACCTGTTGGGTAACTGGGCCGACATCCAGAAGAGCGTTGCCAACTACTTCGTCGCACACCGCTGGAAAGCCGGTGCCGACGTCGTGATTCGTGCAGAACTGCAGGATGATGCACAGCAGCCAAGCAGCAAGAATGAGCTCAAGACCAAAACCTCACTGGGTGAACTGCGCAAGCAAGGGCTGACCTTTGAGTCCGACCTGCCGGCTGACACCGAAGCCAATCTGATTGTGCTCGAAGGCGAGGATGGCACGGAATACTGGATCGGATTGCACAACTTTTATGTCATTACCCGTTACAATCGCAGTGTTATGTATGCGCTGGCGGCCTGGCAACTGGGCGAAGCTATAGCAGCAAAAGTCGATTAGTTTTTTTCTTCGGAAACGGGCGTGAGCATGGATCGCTTCACAGTTTTAGCAGGCAGCAAGCAGGCTGTCGCATGGATTTTCAGGTCAGTACAACGCTGTTTCGCCAAACCCGGCGGTCAGTTCGTGACCATCTCACTACTTAGCGTATTGCTCGTTGTCGGCTGTTCTTCCGGCAACAAGAACACGCGCGTTTCGGGTGGCAATGACAATGCCAGAAGCCTGAAAGGCAACAACCCGTTTTATGAAGTCTACGGCGAACGCTATTACGTACTAACCAGCAGCTCCGGCTACTCGCAGGAAGGCGTCGCCTCCTGGTACGGCAAGAAGTTTCACGGCAAGCAGACCTCCAACGGCGAAATCTACGACATGTATGCGATGACGGCTGCGCACAAAACCCTGCCGTTGCCCTCGACTGTCCGTGTAACAAACTTACGCAATGGTCGCAGTGTCGTTGTGCGTGTTAATGACCGCGGCCCGTTTGTCGACAACAGGCTGATCGACATGTCTTATGCGGCAGCACAAAAGCTCGACATGATTCGCGAAGGCACCACACTGGTGAGAGTCGAAGCCATCGGCAACAAGAGTTCCGCGACAACAACGACTGCTGCTCTCAAAGACTTCGGCACTATATATATGCAGGTTGGCGCATTCGGCGAGAAGTCTAATGCCGATCGGATGGCGCAACGAATCCGTAACAACGGGGTCGGGGATGTCTTTGTGCACAACGAGCGGGGCTCGTACCCGCAGCTCTACCGGGTCCGGATAGGCCCGATTGCCGATGTCGCCACTTACGATGACATGATCCGGAAGATGGCCTCACTACAGATTGCCGACACCCACCTCGTCGTGGAAAACTAGCGTTCCGCTGCCATTTGGCACCGGAATATTCGCATCGAAACACCCAAGTTAAGAGTCCGATTGAATGAAACTCCGCCAGCTCGCCGTACCTCTGTTCCTGCTCCTGTTCAGCACCCATCTGGCTGCACAGGTTCCCTCTGCACCATCTCTGGGAGCCCGTGGCTACCTGCTGATTGACCACGACAGCGGTCGGGTACTCGCCAGCAAAGCGGCCACCGAACGGCTTGAACCGGCCAGCATAACCAAACTGATGACGGCCTATGTGGCGTTCAATGCTATCCGCAACGGCCAGATCGGTCTGCAGGACAAGGTACTGGTAAGCGAAAAGGCCTGGCGCACCGAAGGCTCGCGGATGTTTATCGAAGTGGGCACCCGCGTGCCGGTAGAACTGTTGCTACAGGGCATGATTATTCAATCGGGTAATGATGCCAGCGTGGCACTGGCGGAACATGTTGCCGGCACCGAAGAAACCTTTGCGGAACTGATGAACCAGACCGCTGCGAACCTCGGAATGCTGAGTAGCAACTACATGAACAGTACCGGCCTGCCTGATCCCGATCACTACACGACAGCCAGTGATATTGCGATTCTGGCCAATGCCATCATCCGTGACTTTCCCGAATACTATGCCTGGTATTCGCAGAAGCAGTTCACCTACAACGGCATAACGCAGGACAACCGCAATGCGTTGTTGTGGCGGGACAAAACAGTCGACGGTTTAAAAACCGGCCACACTGAAGCCGCGGGTTACTGCCTGGTATCCTCCGCCAAGCGCGACAATATGCGCGTCGTGGCTGTAGTACTCGGCACCAACAGTTCTTCGGCACGCGCTAACGATTCACAAGCGCTGATCAATTACGGCTTCCGTTTCTTTGAATCCCGACTGCTGTATAGCGCCGGTCAGGAAATCACCGAAGAACGGGTCTGGTATGGCGACCCGGAAAACACCAAGCTGATCGCCCGCGATGATGTCTATGTGACGTTCCCACGCGGCGGTTACGACCGCCTGCAGGCCAGCAGTGAGCTACGCGGGCAACTCGAAGCACCGCTGAGTGCCGATGAGCAGGCCGGCACATTAAAGATCACACTCGATGGCGAACTGCTGGCAGAAGTGCCTTTGTATAGCGCCACAGACGTCGATGAGGCCGGCCTGTTCGGCCAGTTTGTCGACTGGGTGTTACTCTGGTTCGAGTAACGGCAACAGCAGAGTACAGGTAGCATCATGGCAGACGCACTCCCGGTAGCTTACGTCGACGGCAGTTATGTGCCCGCCGACGAGGCGCGCATTTCACCATTTGACCGCGGCTTTCTATTTGCCGATGCCGTCTACGAAGTTATCCCCGTCTTCGGCGGCAAACCACTGCTGCTCGGCAATCATCTGGCGCGCCTCGACAACAGCCTGAACGAACTGAAGATCAGTAACCCGCATGACGAGCCGGTCTGGTCTGACATCATCATCAAACTCATTGAGGCCAATGGTGGCGGCGACATTGCGATATACGTGCAAGTCAGCCGGGGTGCCGAGACCGGCCGGGATCATTTCTTTCCGGAAGGCACTGCACCGCTGGTATTCGCGATGGCGACGGCCATCACTTCGTCACCAAAGGACACCGGCGGCATCACGGCAGTCACACTGGAAGACACTCGCTGGGCACGCTGCGACATCAAATCGACGGCCCTGCTGGCAAATGTTTTACTGCGCCAGGAAGCGCGCGAACGCGGTGCGGATGATGCCATCCTGATACGTGATGGAGAGTTAATCGAGGCTGCTTCTGCATCGGTCATTTCGGTTGAGGGCAACAAGCTGATTAGCCGCCCCAACAGCAACAAATTACTGCCCGGCACAACCCGGGCATTGGTACTGGAGCTTGCCGAAAACGACGGGTTCGAACTGGAATCAGCCGTTATTAGTGTCGAACGGTTGCGCAAAGCCGATGAAATCTGGTTGATGAGCGCCACCAAAGGCGTTATTCCCGTTGTCGAACTCGATGGCGAACCGGTCGGCAGCGGTGCGCCGGGGCCCGTCTGGCAACGGGTGCACGAACTTTATGAAGCTAACAAGGCAATGCTAAGCTAAACCCCTGCCGCCTGGCATCCAACGCATCCAACGCATCCAGAACCGTATTTCTGTTATGACTGACGAAACCCTGCTCGAATTCCCTTGCCGCTTCCCGATTAAGATTTTTACACGGGCCGAAGTCGACCTGCACCCGCTGGTCATGGAAATCGTTGCCCCTCATGCAGAAGGCCTGACTGCCGACGACATTAGCTTTCGTGCCAGCAGCAAGGGCAACTTTATTGCCGTTACAGTTACCATTAATGCTGTCAGCAAGCAGCAATTGGATACCATTTACCTCGCGCTCACCGCCCACGACGACGTCTTGTCGAGCATGTAATTGCTGTGACTGCGGCACTGACTATTCGTACTCTCGGTGAGGTGGCTTATGCGCCTGCGGTCGCAGCGATGCAACGCTTCACTACCGAACGCAATGCCGATACCGCAGACGAAATCTGGCTGCTGGAACATCCGCCGGTGTTTACTCTGGGCACTAACGCCGCCAATGAACATGTACTTGATGCCGGCAGTGTGCCGGTGGTGCAGACAGACCGCGGCGGTCAGGTCACCTGGCATGGTCCGGGCCAATTGGTGGTTTATCTGCTACTCGACCTTAAGCGTCTGAAGCTATCCGTAAAGTCACTGGTGCATGGCATGGAAGCGGCGGTAATCGCGATGCTCCATGACTACGGCATTGAGGCACGCTGCGAAGCGGGCGCACCGGGTGTGTACGTCGATGGCGACAAGATCGCGAGCCTGGGGGTGCGGGTTAAGCGCGGGCGGTGTTACCACGGCCTCGCAGTGAACGTCAGCAACGATCCCGACGCGTTCAGTGGCATCAACCCCTGCGGCTATCAGGGCCTGAAAACCTTGCGTATCAGCGATCTCGCGGATCCTGCAGACACCGCAGAGGTCGCCACCAAGCTGCTGCCGCACCTGCTTCGTGAGTTGCAGTTAGAGGGTGCCGAAGTAACTAATTCGCAATCAGAGTGGCAGCCTGTTTAAGACGTTCGGGCGTCCCTATGTCGACCCACAGCCCGTCATGAAGTTGCGCACTAACCTTGCCTGCCGCTGCCGCTGAGCGGAGTAACGGCGCCAGCGGGAAAACATCATCCCCTGCGATCAACTCCGGCCGCAACAATGAAATTCCGGCAAAGGTGTAACGTGCCGCGTCACTGTCATCAGGCAATACACGACCGGCTGCAAACGGAAAATCGCCGTCCGGATTGTGCTCAGGATTCGGCACCAGTAGCAAATGAGCCAACTGATCATCGGCGAGACTAAGTGGTGCAAAATCAAAATCGCAATACACATCGCCGTTAACCAGCCAGAAAGGTTCAGTACCCAACAACGGCAGCGCCTTGTTAATACCGCCGCCGGTTTCCAGCGCACGGTCACCTTCGTCGCTAAAGGCAATCGTCACGTCGAAGCGGCTCCCGTCACCGAGATAGTCACGAACTTGCTGTCCGAGCCACGCGGTGTTGATAACCAGGTCACGCACCCCGGCTGCGTGCAGCCGCTCCACATGCCATTGGATTAGCGGCTTGCCCTGCAGTTCGAGCAACGGCTTCGGGCAGTTGTCTGTGAGCGGCCGCATTCTTTCACCACGGCCTGCCGCCAATATCATCGCTTTCAAGGCTCGCCACCTGTTGCAAAAACTATAGGCAGGATACTAACAGCGGCAACGGCGGCGGTCATTTGGCAAACAAGCCCGATTACCACGGGATTAAACGCAGCAAGCTGGCTATAATCCCAACAACACTTAAGACTTAGCGAAGTTGCGTGGCCGAACCGGCCGCTATGCGATACGGAACCTGCCGCTGGTGCGCACATCGATCATTCTGCTAATTTTCTCCGGCCTGCTGACTGCGGCCCCACTGCATGCGCAGGATGCGTGCGGTTTCGATTTCTCTCTCGACGATGCAGATGACAGCGGTGAGACGGTTGTTGACTACGAAGGTTTTGCCGAAGGAGACGGTAAATCCGGCAATATCCTGACCGAAAACATCAGTATGAGCGCGCAAAGCGCCAGCTTTGACACCGAGAATCAGCGGATACTCGTCGAAGGCGATGTCGAAATCCTTAATAATCAGGCCCGCGTAACCGGGCAACGTGCCGAGTACAGCGCGAAGGAAGGCTCGTTTCGCCTCGAAGACTCAACGTTTGAGTTCAAACAGATTCGTGCGCGCGGTCATGCCGAAGAAGTTTATTTGTCGCAGCAGGGTGTCGCGAGGCTCAACAGGGTCTTGTACACAACCTGCCCCGAAGACAAAGAAGACTGGTCACTTACCGCCAAGGAAATCGAACTCGATATCAACCGGGGTGTCGCGAGCACCCGCAGCGCTGCGCTGCGGTTCAAAAACGTACCGATACTGTATTTACCCCGCGCCAGCTACCCGATTTCGGATCAGCGCAAGTCGGGTTTTCTCATCCCCGAACTTAAAACCAGCAGCCAGCGCGGACTGGAGATTGCCACCCCGTGGTACTGGAACATCTCACCCAATAAGGACGCCACGTTTACGCCACGCTACATGGCCAAACGCGGGTTAATGCTGGGTGCCGAAGGCCGCATAAAAACGCAGCGCTCCATGAATGCGGTTGGCGGCGACTACATCCACGAAGATGACGTCACCAAAACTACCCGCTACCAGTGGGATATCGACAGCAAAACGTACTGGACGCCGGACTGGCGCATGACGGTCGATGCCACCGGCGTATCAGATGACCGCTACCTAAACGACTATTACAACCGTCAATCCACATCGAGCCGGACCGCATTGAACCAAAGTCTGGCTTTTGAACATTACGGTGAGGTCTGGTCGGTGCTGGCGCGCTTTCAGGGTTTTCAAACGGTCGACGAGTTTATTGCCGAAGACGACAAACCGTACACCCGGCTACCCCAGCTAGCTGCCACCGGTAACTGGCGGGACAGCTTTCTCGGTGCCGACTACAAGCTCATCACTGAAGCGACCTACTTTTATAAAAAAGATGAGGTCGATGGATTACGCGTACATCTTGAACCGGAAATCAGCTACCCGCTTACCTACAACGGCTTGTATCTAACCCCCAAAGTCAGTCTGTTTCACACGAGTTATAAACTCGATGACGAAGCGCCGGGTCAGGACAGCTCACCTACAGTAACAGCGGGCATCTACAGCATTGATAGTGGCGCAGTATTCGAACGCTACTCGTCGAACAGCAATATGGCGATCACACTGGAGCCGCGAATCCAGTACGTTTATGTGCCTGTTGAACAACAGGATGACCTGCCGGTCTTCGACACGATCCTCCCGGACAGCACTTTAGTCCAGCTGTTCCGGCCGAACCGCTATTTGCGCTATGACCGCGTCGGCGACGCCAACCTGATGAATTTCGGGTTGACCAGTCGTTTTTTAAGCCCTGCCAGCGGTCGCCAGATGTTGACGGCAACGCTTGGTCACACCCGTTATTTTGAAGCACAGCAAGTCACTTTGCCTGACGAAACGCCGCAGACGAATAAATCGGGTGACTATTTGCTGCAGATGGGCGTCGATCTCTACGACAGCTGGAACTTTGATGCCGGCTACCAGTGGAGTGATGCGCTGTCGAAAACCAGTCAGGCTAATGCCCGACTGCAGCTCAAAGTCTGGCAGGACAGCGTGCTGAACCTGGGCTACCGCTATAAGCGTGACTCGTTTGATCAGGGTGACTTGTCATTCGTCCTGCCGGTCAATACCCGCTGGAATGTGCTGGCCCGCTTCAACTATTCTTTCGATGACCGTGAGTTTCTCGACCAGTTTGCCGGCGTCGAATACGAGAACTGCTGCTGGGGCGTCCGGTTGCTGGGCCGCCGCAGGGTAAGCCGTGATCTGGGTGAATCGGACAATTCTGTAGGAATACAGTTCATCCTGAAGGGCTTTACGGAGATAGGGAACTCGGTAAAGAGCACCTTCGAACGTGGTATCCTTGGCTACGGTGATACATAGGCGCTGCGGCAAGGATTGCCCCCTGCCCACCGACCCCGTCACCCGCTCACTTCAGGTTTAAGTCAGGCCGGCACAGGCTTCCGCCCGCAGCCGTCTGACCAACCAATCATACTGCAAGCCACATTACTCTGACTTATGAACACATTACTACGCGCCGCACTGGCCAGCCTTCTACTCAGTATCAGTTTTTCAGGAAACGTATACGCGCAGGAGGAAGCCACCGCCCCTGCTGTGGATAACACCGGCCGACTCGTTGCTCTGGATGGCATCGCTGCTGTCGTTAACGACGGTGTCGTTCTGCAAAGCGAGTTGGTTGAAGAAATGCGTAATATCAGCGCGCAACTCCAGCAATCCGGTACGCCGTTACCACCGAATGATATTTTTGCCACGCAGGTTCTGGAGCGCCTGGTTATTCAGCAGATCCAACTGCAACGTGCCGCCCGCACCGGTATCGTGGTTTCCGATGAAGAACTTAACCAGATGATGGCATCAATCGCTCAGCGAAATAATCTCACGCTGACGCAGTTGCCTGACAGTCTTGCGGCCGAAGGTCTCGATTACGGTGTGTTCCGCGAAAACGTCCGGACGCAGATTACCGTAGACCGTCTGCGGCAACGTGATGTTCTGAGCCGCATCGCTGTTAGCCCGCGGGAAATCGACAACTATCTGGAGCGCCTGCAGCGATCGGACAATGTCGAGTACAACATTTCGCATATCCTGATTTCACTGCCGGCTGGCGCAACCCCGGAGCAGATCGAGGCCGCTGAAGAAAAGGTCGGGAAGCTGTATCTGCGAGCTACCGAGGGCGAGGACTTCGCGGAACTGGCAGTCGCCAATTCCGATAGCCAGCAGGCGCTGGAAGGCGGACTGATCGGGTGGCGCAAGGGTAGCGAACTGCCCACCCTGTTTGCCGAAGTCGTGCCCGGCATGACACTGGAAACTGTCAGTGAACCGATTCGTGGCGGCAGTGGCTTCCACTTGATTCGATTGAATGAAACCCGTGGTCGTGACCCTGTGATGGAAGACCAGATGCGTGTTCGTCACATACTGATCAAGACCACCGAGATCAAAGACGACGATACCGCCAAGCAACAGCTCATCAAACTGCGTAAACAGATTCTCGATGGCGAAGATTTCGGCACTATTGCCACCGCCGTTTCAGAGGATCCCGGCTCGGCTGCCAAAGGTGGTGATCTGGGTTGGGTTGGCCCCGGTGTATTTGTTCCCGAGTTTGAGCAAACGGCTATGAGTCTTGAAATCGGCGAACTGAGCGAGCCCTTTGCGTCACCGTTCGGTTGGCATATTCTTGAAGTACTCGGTCGCCGCACCTACGACATGACCGATGACATGCAGCGCCGCGAGGCCATCATGGCCATCCGGAATGCCAAACTCGAAGAAGAAACGGAACTCTGGATCCGGCGCATTCGCGACGAAGCCTTCGTCGAGTACCGCTTGTAACGTAGTGGCCGGCAACACAGCACGAATCGCAGTTACTGTTGGCGAACCCGCCGGGATCGGCCCCGACATTGTGCTGGAGCTGGCTACCCGCGACTGGCCCGCAGAACTTGTCGTTATTGGCGACATAGAGCTATTGCGGCAACGTGCCACAGAGCTGGCGCCCGATACAGAAATAACCGAATGGGAGCCAGTCACCCCGCCTCACGGCTCGACTGCAGGCAAACTCACTGTATTGCCGGTGCCCCTGGCCACACAGGTTACAACCGGCACACCTGATCCCGCCAATGCTGCGGCGGTTCTCGAAATGCTCACCATTGCCTGCAACGGCTGTCTCGATAAACAGTTTGCCGCAATGGTTACTGCACCCGTGCAAAAGAGCGTCATTAATGACGCCGGCATCGCCTTCAGCGGTCATACCGAGTTTCTTGCGGAACTGTGTGGTGATGCACTACCTGTCATGATGCTCGCAAGCGCTCAACTACGGGTAGCGCTGGTCACCACACATTTGCCACTGCGCGCCGTCCCTGATGCAGTTACGGCGGAGAAGTTGACTACCGTTATCAGCACGACCGCGCGCGATCTGCAACAGCGCTTTGGTTTGGCAGCGCCACGCATTGCCGTTTTAGGCCTAAACCCGCATGCCGGTGAAAGCGGCCATCTTGGCAACGAGGAACGCGATGTAATTGAACCTGTTTTGCAGTCATTGCGCAGTGAGGGGCTCAACCTTATCGGCCCGCTGCCGGCCGACACTGCCTTTACCCAAAAGCAGTTGAGCGGTTTTGATGCGGTAATCGCGATGTACCATGATCAGGGACTGCCGGTGGTTAAACATGCCGGCTTTGGTGAAGTGGTGAATATAACGCTCGGCTTGCCGGTTATAAGAACATCAGTCGACCATGGCACAGCGCTGGACCTTGCAGGGAGCGGCACTGCGAGTGCGCAAAGCCTGTTCGAAGCCGTAGATACGGCTATACAACTTGCAGACGAGGCCCGTCCTTCGTGAGTGTTCGCGCCAAGAAACGCTTCGGTCAGAACTTCCTGCATGACGGCAATGCCATTGCCCGGATCATTGATGCCATTAATCCCCGGGCAGACGATCACTTTGTTGAAATAGGCCCCGGTCAGGGCGCCATAAGCGAACCACTGTGTCGCCGTAGCAAACGACTCGATGTCATCGAGATAGACCGCGATCTCGCAGCGGAACTACGACAACGTGACTGGCCGGGCGAGTTTCAACTGCATGAAGCCGATGCGCTGCGCTTCGATTTTAGCCAACTGCCTGCTGCAAACGACAAGCTGCGACTGGCCGGCAACCTGCCTTACAACATCTCCACGCCCTTGCTGTTTCATTTGCTCGACAGTGCAAACCTGTTTGAAGATATTCATGTAATGCTGCAGAAAGAGGTTGTCGACCGGATGGCCGCCGAACCCGGTTCTAAACAGTACGGTCGTTTAACTGTAATGCTGGCGGCACGCTGCGAAGTTATCCCGCTGTTCGACATTAAACCCGGCTGCTTCCGGCCGGCGCCCAAGGTCTACTCAAGTTTCGCCAGACTACTGCCATCTGCTGAACCGCTTGTCAGCGACGAGATGCTGCCAATTTACAAAGCTGTGGTAACCCAGGCATTTAGCATGCGCAGAAAGACTTTATCCAACGCGCTACGCAAGTTAATGGAACCGGAGGACATCGAAGCCGCCGGCATCGACCCCGGGTTGCGGGCCGAAGTGCTGACACCTGAAGAATTTCTGGCACTGGCAAACATGGCCGTAGCCTCAGCTGACTGATCTGCTGATAACTATCAGAAGCGGGTCCTGAGTTACACTTGTCGAATGAACGATACCCTTACCAACAGCATTGTTGTCACCGCGATCAGTAGCTACATGGAAGAACAGTCCGCACCGGACGAGGCGCGCTATGTGTTTTCTTACACTATTACCATCGAGAACCGTGGCGATGCCTCCGCTCAACTATTGACCCGGAACTGGCTGATCACCGATGCAAACGGCCGTGTTCAGGAGGTTCACGGAGACGGCGTGATCGGGGAGCAACCTACGCTGCCGTCGGGCGGCAGACACACCTACTCCAGCGGGGCGATACTCAAAACGCCGGTAGGCACTATGGAAGGCAGCTACGGTATGCGCAGTGCCGGCGGTGAGCACTTTGAAGCGCGCATCCCTGTGTTCCGGCTAGCGATACCGGCCATCCTGAACTGATGGCCGTTTATGCCATAGGTGATTTGCAGGGCTGTTACGACGAACTGCGTAAACTGCTCGACCAACTAGCCTTTGAGCCCGGCAAGGACCAACTCTGGATCGTTGGCGACATCGTCAATCGCGGGCCTGATTCACTGAATACTCTGCGCTTTGTAAAATCGCTGGGCGATCATTGTATTAGCGTGCTCGGCAATCATGACCTGCACCTGCTCGCACTGTGTCTTGCCGACACGACACCTGAGGTAAATCATACGCTGCAAGACGTTCTGGAGGCGCCGGACAGGGATGAACTGATCGACTGGCTGCGGTTCCGCCCGCTGGCCCACTATGACGCGGCCATCGACACACTGATGGTGCACGCCGGAGTCCCGCCGTCCTGGGATGGACTGCAGACGCTACAACTTGCCAGCGAGGTGGAACTGGTGCTGCAAAGCCCGGCGGCGGCGGATTTCCTAACCGCCATGTACGGCAAGGAACCGGCGCTCTGGAACGATGCACTAAGCGGCATTGAGCGACTGCGCTGCATTACGAACGCGCTCACCCGCATTCGCTATTGCTACAGCGACGGAAAGATGGACTTCGATTTTAAAGGGCCTATCGGTGAACAACCCGCAGATCTGCAACCCTGGTTTGAGTTGCCGGACCGCAGAACCGGCAGTCGTCGTATCGTGTTCGGACACTGGTCAGCATTGGGTTTAAAGCAGACCGACACGCTGCTGTGTCTGGACACCGGGTGTGTTTGGGGTGGCAGCCTGACTGCCGCAAGACTCGACTTGCCGGAAGCTGAGATTACGAGTGTTGCGAGTTCTCTGCCAAAACGATTCTGAACAGACTTCTATACGGCAACCGGCGCCTTGATATGCGGGTGATGCTCGTAGCCTTCAACCTCAAAATCCTCATAGCGGTAGGCATCAATAGCTTCGGGCTTGCGCAATATATTCAATGTCGGCAACGGCAGTGGCTCGCGCGATAACTGCAACTCAGCCTGCTCAAGGTGATTGAGATACAAATGGCAGTCACCCCCCGTCCAGACAAAGTCGCCCACCGCCAGTCCAACCTGCTGGGCAACCATATGGGTTAACAACGCATATGAAGCAATATTAAACGGCACGCCCAGGAATATGTCGGCGCTGCGCTGATAGAGCTGGCACGACAGCTTGCCGTCGGCAACGTAGAACTGGAAAAAGGCGTGACAAGGCATCAGCGCCATCTGGTCCAGCTCTGCCACGTTCCATGCCGAGACGATGATCCGTCGGGAATCGGGGCTGTTTTTCAGCAGCTCAAGGGTTTGCGCCAACTGATCGACCGAACCGCCGTCGGGTGTTGGCCAGCTGCGCCATTGCTTGCCGTAAACAGGGCCGAGGTCACCATCATCCGAGGCCCACTCATCCCAGATCGACACGCCGTTCTCTTTCAGATAGCGAGTATTCGTGTCGCCGTTCAAAAACCACAGTAGCTCGTAGATGATCGAGCGCAGATGCAATTTCTTAGTTGTAACCAGCGGGAAGCCGGCCTGCAGGTCAAACCGCATCTGATGGCCGAAAACACTCAACGTGCCCGTGCCGGTGCGGTCTTCTTTACGGGTTCCGTGATCCAGCACATGCTGCATCATGTCCAGATATTGGCGCACGCTAACTCAACTCCCTCGCTAAATTATTGCCGTTACTTTTTTTTGCTACCGGACTTAACCGGCACGGCAGGTGATACATTGCGCCGGTAAGCAATAATGATAAACGCAGCGCCACAGATAATCATCGGGGTGCTCAAAATCTGTCCCATGGTCAGCCAGTCGAACGCCAGATAGCCAATGTGGCCGTCCGGCACCCGGACAAACTCGACACTGAAACGGAAGATGCCGTAGGCCAGCAAAAACACGCCGGAAACAGCCATAACTGGCGGCCGCAGGGCTGAGAACACCCACAGGATCGCAAACAATACCGGGCCTTCCAGTATTGCCTCGTAAAGATTAGAGGCATGTACCGGCGTGCCGTTGACGACAAACGCCAGTGGAAAGTCGGTGGGCTTGCCCCACAACTCGCCGTTAATAAAGTTGCCAATACGACCCGCACCCAGACCGATCGGCACGAAAGGCGCAATAAAATCGGTAATGCGGAAAAACGTGCTGCCGACCTTGCGGGCAAACAGCCACATTGCAAGCAATACGCCGATCAGGCCACCATGAAACGACATCCCGCCTTCCCAGATTCTGAGCATGCTCAACGGGTCGTTAGCAAGATTAGTCCAACCGTAAAACAGTACATAGCCGACCCGACCGCCCAATATGACACCCATGGCCGTATAGAACAGCAAGTCGTCGACCTGCGCAGCATTCACCGGCAAGCCCCACTGGCGCGCCCGCTTTCTTCCCAGCCACCAGCCACCGACGAACCCGATAAGGTACATCAGCCCGTACCAGCGGACAGCCAGCGGACCTAGTTCAATTGCGACGGGATCTATAGGAGTGTAGGTAAACACGGCTCGCATTCTAGCACCCGCAGCGATGCCAGCGATATACAGGCATTCGGGCGGCACGAACTCTATAATCCGCACATGAACAGACTCGCCGATGAAACCAGCCTGTACCTGAAGCAGCATGCCGGCAACCCTGTGGAGTGGTATCCGTGGGGCACAGAGGCACTGCAACTGGCAGCCAGTGAGAACAAGCCGATCCTCCTGTCCATTGGCTATTCAGCCTGCCACTGGTGCCATGTTATGGCCCACGAATCTTTTGAAGACCCGGCGGCGGCGGAAGTCATGAACCGGCTGTTCATCAATATCAAAGTTGATCGCGAAGAACGCCCGGATCTCGACAAGGTGTATCAAACGGCTCATCACCTGCTGAATCAGCGTGGTGGTGGCTGGCCCCTGACTGTGTTCCTGACACCGGAGGGGCAAATGCCCTTTTTCGCCGGCACCTATTTTCCAAATGAAGCACGCCATGGCATGCCCGCTTTTACCGACCTTCTGGTTCAGGTTGCGCGGGGGTATGAAACGCATAAAGCCGATTTAGACACCCGCAGCGAAACGCTCGTCAATGCCTTGCAGCAAATGCAGCCTGGTGCGCCCGATAACGCGCCGTTAACAGCCGCGCCGCTGGCAGCCGCGCGCGAACAACTCGCCGGTAATTTCGACCGCGAATGGGGCGGCTTTGGCAGTGCGCCGAAATTCCCTCACCCGAGCAACCTGGAACGACTGCTGCGCCACTGGCACAGCACCGCAGCCGATGCCGAGCCGGATGTCGAAGCGCTGTTTATGGTCGCCCTGTCACTCAACAGGATGCAAAACGGCGGCATGTACGATCAGGCCGGGGGCGGGTTCTTCCGCTATTGCGTCGATCGCGAATGGCAGATCCCGCACTTTGAGAAAATGCTCTACGACAACGGTCCGTTGCTGGCATTGACCGCACAGCTCTGGCAGGCCAGTGGCGACGACTCGTTCCGCCGCGTAGCCAATCAGGCTGCTGACTGGGCTTTGCGCGAGATGCGCGCACCTGATGGCGGCTTCTACTCGACACTGGATGCCGATTCCGATGGCGAAGAGGGCAAATACTACGTCTGGCAGCCAGACGAACTTCGCGAATTGCTCGACAGCTACGAGTTCACTGCCGTTGAAAAACTCTATGGGTTGGATCAACCGGCTAACTTTGAAGGCAACTGGCACCTGACCAACCGGATGTCACTTGACGATCTCTTTGAACAGACCGGTTATACCAAGTCACGGCTGCAGTCGTTGCTCGATAGCGCCCAACTGAAAATGCTCGATACTCGTAAACAAAGGGTGGCTCCCGGCCGCGACGAGAAAATACTGACAGCGTGGAATGCGCTAATGATCCGCGGTCTCGCTATTGCCTCGGGTGCGCTGGAACGGCCGGATCTTGCCGACAGTGCCTACCAGTGCCTGAACTTCATTCGGCAGCAACTTGTTAAGGACGACACGTTACTCGCTTGCCATGCCGGGGGGCAGACCCACATTCAGGCCTACCTCGACGACTATGCGCTGCTGTTAGATGCAGTTCTGGAAATGCTGCAAGTTCGCTGGGACAGCGGGCATCTGGAGTTTGCTATCTGGCTTGCCGACCAACTACTCGGGCAGTTCGAAGACACGGATAACGGCGGGTTTTATTTCACCGCCAACACTGCCGAAGAGATTCTGTATCGGCCGAAAACGATCAGTGATGATTCGATGCCCTCTGGCAATGCTATTGCAGCACTGGCACTGAACCGCCTAGGGCATTTGCTTGGTGAGACACGTTATCTGGAAGCCGCCGAGAATACGTTGAAAATGGCCTGGGGCGGACTTAATGATTTCCCCCACGGTCATGCAGCCATGCTGAATGCGCTCGATGAGTATCTGCAACAACCGGAAATCATCATCATACGGGGCCCTGAAACTGAGGCTCAGTTGTGGAGTGAGTCAGTGCGCAAACTGTATGCGCCGGCAAGGCTGGTATTCGCAATTGGTGACGATGTCAGCGGGCTACCGCAAGCGCTGGCGGACAAAACGGCGAAGGACGGCACCACGGCCTTTATTTGTCGCGGCACTCAATGCAGCGAACCGGTTACAGACGATGCTGAGCTTGCCAAAATGCTGAGCCAGCAAAGCTAAGCGATAGCGCTACCGATGACACAGCATGAACAAAGTGGCGACGAGTATTACAGCGAGGAACGCTGTTTTATCACCGAACTGCACAACACGCCGCAAGACCCTAATGCTTCAATTGCCCGCGCCCGCGTGGAACCCGGTGTTACCACCAAGTGGCACAAACTAAACGGCACGGTAGAGCGCTATCTGATCCTGGGTGGCACAGGTATTGCGGAAACCGGGGATGGCGGCGAAACGGCTATGAGTGCCGGTGACTCGCTAACGATTCCTGCCGATGTGACCCAGCGAATCACCAATACCGGTTCGGATGATCTGATTTTTCTGTGCGTCTGCACACCACGATTCGAGTGGGAAAACTACAGCTCTCTGGAAGACTAGCGGTCAGGCTCTGACTTCAGAGCAGCCATCACGTCAGACATGATCTCCGGGTACCATTCGCGTACGACGCGCAGATAGTCTTCGGGCATATCCTCAACGGCAAACACCTTACGCCCTGCCGCACGCGCAGTCGTGTGTCCGTCGACGCCCTCAGAGCCCATCCATTTCCGCCAACTCGTGACACTCTGGTAAGTCACCGTTGCGGGCACCGTGGCAAGGGCCTTGTTCTGTACGTCGCTCATACTGCCGTGATACGTCACGAACTCGTTGTACGTATGCTTACCCATCATCGGGTGATCAGAATCGACATTGATAAAGCCGTCTTCGCGAAACCAGATATCGTCGTCGTCAACAACAGCCGGACCCAACTGTGTTCGCAATTCAAACTCGCCGAATGCGGGGTCACGCGGTATCTCGACACCCTTCGTGGTCAGATACACGGTATACGGGCCCAGCTTCTGGTCGGGAATATCGACGGTCTTGCCCGAATAGGGGTTAGCAAACTGCCGCAGCGGCTCACCGGTAACGGGGTTGCTGAAATAGCCGAGCTCCAACATGCGCATCTCGTAGCGATCATCAGCGATCTTTCTGTACAACTGAAAGCCGCCGGTATTCATGCCGTAAATCGGGTCAATACGCTCATTAACCACGCCGTAGCGCATGCCCTTCATCCACCAGCACACCAACCGGTCATCAAGCGTGCCGCGCAGCTTCACCAAAGCCTCAAGCAACTCGGCATCCTGCGAATTGGCCGCGTATAGCGAAGGCGGCAGCAACATGGCGCAGCCGGCTGACAGTAATGTTCTGCGTGAAATATCCATATCGCCCTACCAGGGAATGACTTTGCCGTTGTAGTTGACCACCTTGCCCCTGTCTTTAGTGGTCAGCGCGGCAATATTTGCAGCTACAGCGATCGCGCTTTCTTCCGGCGTCAGTGACGGGCCGGTCCAACCGGAATCAGCCAGCAATTGGGTGCCTACCATGCCGGGTGCAAGCAGTGCCACAGTCACCCCCTGGGGTTTAAGCTCGGAGCGAATGCCACGCATGCTCATATTCATCGCCGCCTTACTCATCTTGTAGTAAGACATCTGTTTCATACCGCCCGCATTCTGAATGGAGCCGATCCCGCTAGCCAGAGTTACAACCTTCTTCTGTTCACCCAACAAAATGCTGGGCAGAAATGCTTCTGTCATTTTCATCGGACCGAACACATTGATCGCCATGACCTGCTGAAACAGTTCGTAGTCGTAAGTACCGAACGCTTGTTGGTCGAGATCGCCGAGTATCGCCGCATTGTTGATCAGCACATCAATTGGTGTATCACGATACAACTCTGCCAGCGCTTCTATCCGTGACAGGTCGGTGACATCGAGCTGCTCAACAACTACATTCGGATTGGCCGCCGCCAGCGCCTGCAACTCTGTTGCCTTCGCAGGAGAGCGGGCCGTCGCAATAACGTTCCAGCCTTCAGCAGCATAATGCTGCACAAAGCCGAAGCCGATGCCGCGATTCGAACCGGTAATGAGCACCGTTGGCTGTTCGGGATTGATTTGTGAGACGTTGCTGTCGGGCTTGCTGACTGCCTGCTGACAGCCCGCACTGAATACCAGCAGCAAGACTGCCGGCAAAAGGAACGAAGGCTTGCGAAACATACGCGGGGTTTTAAACATAGTGTTCTCTCGGATTGAGCGGACCAAAATCGCTATTGGGCTTAATCTAACTTAATCGGCTGGCAAAGCTAAGACCCGCTGCGGTATTGCAGCGCAGGGCTATCGGTGTGATACATCGGTGTGGCCAGAGCCCCCATAATGCTTGCGACGGACACGGAATAGGGTTAAAACAAGCCCTAAGCCGGTCAACCTATTTTGCTATCATCCGTTACCGGTAATGACTATTCCTAACTAGAGAGATTAAATATGAAATCCATCCGAATTCTTGGCGCTGCATTGCTTGCCGCCGCCAGCATCAGCACAGCAATGGCTGCCGGCCACGACGGCCCGGAAATCACTGGCGAAGGTTCCTGCAAATACACTCAGGAAAACATGTTTGCCGGTCCTTACAGCGTTTGCCAGGAGCCTGTTGGCGCCGAGTCTTGCGCTGCTTTGGGTGAAACAGCTGACAATGCTGATGCCTCACATAGCGCAGATGCTGCTTGCCCGACCGAAGGTCTGGTTGGCACCTGTGACTTAGGCACATCTAAACTGCATTACTTTGACGGCGATGCAGATGGTCTGGAAATCGGCTGCGGCTTCCAGGGCGGTGATTGGATCCCCGCCGGCTAATCCATAGCCACATAAAGAAAAAGGGTGAGCAATGCTCACCCTTTTTTTTGCCCTGAATAAATACCGCTTCGTTAACTGCCGAAGATCGCCTTCAATATAAAGAAGAATACGATCGACAACATCGCGCCGGCGGGAATGGTGATTACCCAGGACAGGAAGATCCGCCCGACGACGCCAAGATTGATAGCGCTGATACCGCGCGCCATACCAACACCCAGAACCGCTCCAACCAGAACGTGTGTTGTAGATACCGGCATACCGGTGCCGGACGCAAACACGATCGTAAACGCGGCTGCCAGTTCAGCGGAGAAGCCCCGACTGGGCGTCAGGGATGTGATATGACTACCCACGGTGGTGATCACCCGCCGCCCGTAGGTAGCAAGACCAATCACGATGCCGAAGCCGCCGAGCACCAGAATCCACAGCGGTAACGCCGCCTTCTGCGCTACAGCCCCTGTCTGCACAATACTGACAATCGCAGCAACCGGGCCAATGGCATTAGCCACATCATTGGAACCGTGCGCGAAGGCCATGGCACTCGCCGTAATCACCATCAACAACGCGAACACTTTCTCTACCGTCGCATAGTGGAATTTTTTCTCGGCATTCTTATCAACCTTGATGCGCATGACAAAATATCGCCCGACAAAGGCGATAATGGCAGCAAACAAAGCTGAGCCTGCATAGGCCTGCACCGTCGTCACTTCCAGACCAACATGCTTGAGGCCTTTAAACAAAGTAACAAGGCTGATTAGAAAAACCGTGAGAAAAATGTATACCGGTGCGTAACGCTGGGCCCGCTCTATCGGGTCACTCCGCGTAAGGATCAGCTTCTGAATCGAGGTAAAGATCAGAAAAGCGAAGATGCCTGCGGTTAACGGTGAAATAACCCAACTGGCAACAATGGCGCCAACCTTGCCCCATTTAACTGCATCACCGCCCAGACCTACAGCTGCAAAACCGACAATCGCACCGACAATAGAATGAGTGGTCGAAACCGGCCAGCCCTTTCTCGATGCAATAAACAGCCAGGTACCCGCTGCTGCCAGCGCAGCCAGCATACCGAAGACGAGCAATTCGGGCGACTGCACAAACGCTTCCGAGTCGACCATCCCTTTGCGGATGGTCGAAGTAACTTCGCCACCTGCAAGCACCGCACCGGCAAACTCGAATATTGCTGCGATGACGATTGCCTGCTTGATCGTCAGCGCTTTCGAACCGATGGACGTTGCCATCGCATTCGCCACGTCGTTGGCGCCAATACCCCAGGCCATAAACAAGCCGAAGGCGGTCGCCAACAAAAGATAAATAGTCATGTGTTCCATAGGTAGCTACTCAGGGCTGCTGTTTAGTGAGTCATTAACAGTTCAAGGCGACGGCCGATACGCTCGGCCATATCGCCAATATCACCGATGGTTTCGATCACCCGATAAAGGAAGATCACATCGATGGGCTCCAGCTCCTGTTCAATTGCGAACAAGGCCCTGCGCAGCTTCATTTGCAGCGCGTCGGTATCATTCTCGATCTGGTCAAGATCGGCGATCAGTTCGATCACCAGATCTGCTTCCGCGCCGCGAAAACCGGTTTCATACAACTCATCGAGTTCGCGAATAGTCTTGCGCGCACCTTTGGCGGCATCGACATTGCGTTTAACAAATTCGATGAACAGGTCCTGCACGGCTGCCGGAATTCTCATCTCGCGCCCTACTATCAGACCGGACACATCGCGTGCAAGATTCGGGATTTTGTCCTGAACCAGGACGAGGTCTAGCAAGTCACCGCGGGCAACCGGCATGAACAAGGCCTTCGACAACTGCATACGAATATTCTTTTTGGCATCGTCTGCATCGTTTTCCAACGCGACGATTTTCGCCCGCGTTTCGACGACCTTGTCCCAGTCATCTGCAACCACAAATTCAAAAAACGTGATCAACTCACGGGCAGCTTTGTAGCAAAGCTCCATATGGTCCTGAATCGGCGCAACCGGTGATGCGCCAAAAATCTTGGAAATGTAATTTCCCACTAGAATCTCCCCCGCCCGCTCACAGTCACAGGTCAGCGGGAAAATTCTCGCATGTAACAAAACTGTAATAAAGCGTTGGAACAGCTTATTTCAATAGCTTTGACGTATAATCATCGCTTCCGCAAGTCTGGTCGACATAACGCCTATGGATTCCAACCCGCGGCTGGTAATAGAGCAGTCAACAACGGATGCAATTGTCATCCGGATAGCCGGCGAGTGGGCGCTGGGAGAAGCCAGACCGGACTTCTCGGAAACGCTGCGGGCAGTGTCCGCTGCCGGCACTGTCACATTCGACACCACCGCGCTGGGTAAGTGGGATACCTCGCTGATCACCGGACTGATCAGCCTTTATCAGGCAAGCAGCAACTCCCAAACCAACGTCGATTGGAGCGGCCTACCGCAGGGCCCAGAAACTCATTACCCTCGCTTTCGCTGTTGAAGAACGTGAAGGCGCCCGCCGCGCAGTCAAGCGAGACAATATTCTTGTAGCAACCGGCAAGGCGGTTCTGGAGTTCACCGAAGCCACCGGCGAGGTCGTGCGATTTATAGGCCAGCTGGCACAATCTTTCGGCAGGCTTGTCCGGGGCAAGGCAAATTACCTGAAGTCGGATATGTGGGTCGTTTTTCAGGAAGCCGGGGCCGAAGCTTTACCCATTGTCAGTTTGATCAGCTTTCTCATCGGTATGATTTTCGCGTTTGTCGGCGTGATGCAGCTGAAGAACTTCGGCGCCGGCATCTACACCGCAGATCTGGTTGCCGTAGCGATGGTTCGCGAAATGGCCCCCATCATGACCGCCATCATCATGGCCGGCCGCACCGGGGCTTCATATGCTGCACAGATAGGCACGATGAAAGTCAACGAAGAGCTCGATGCACTGACCACGCTTGGCATCGACCCCATCGACTTTCTTGCTCTGCCGCGCGTAATCGCACTGATTATCATGATGCCTCTGCTGACGATGTACGGCAGCCTGCTGGGCATACTGGGCGGCATGGTCGTGGGTGTGTCCATGCTGGATGTCACCGTAGTGCAGTACATCGCACAAACCGAACGGGCTGTCGGCCTGAATGCGCTTTTTGGCGGTTTGTTCAAGTCTTTGGTGTACGGCAGTCTGGTTGCTGTAGCCGGTTGTCTGCAGGGCATAAACTGCGGTAACAATGCAATGGCTGTCGGCCAAGCCACAACCAAGGCCGTGGTCATGGGCATTGTCATGATCGTTGTCAGTGCCGCAGTTCTGACTGTGATCTACATCAACCTGGGAATTTAGCGAAGCGCCTCTGAATGAGCAACCGTGAATGAATGATACCGCTCACATAATTGTCGACGACGTCACGCTGGCCTATGGCGACTTCGTCATCCAGACCGACCTGAACTTCAGCGTCAAGCGTGGCGAAATATTCATTATTATGGGCGGCAGTGGTTGTGGCAAAAGCACACTCCTGAAATGCCTGATAGGCCTGAAAGAGCCGGCCAAGGGAGTCATTCGCTTTGACGACATCGACTACTGGGGATCTGAAGAAGACACCCAGCTTGGTCTGAAGAAGAAGTTCGGAGTCTTGTTTCAAAGCAGCGCACTGTGGAGCTCATATACGCTTGCAGAAAATATTGCGCTGCCGCTGCGGCAATACACTGACATACCAGAAGACGAAATCGCGGAGATCTGTTCCTACAAGCTCGCGCTCGTCGGTCTTGCAGGATTTGAAGACTATTACCCCAGTGAAATCTCCGGCGGTATGAAAAAGCGTGCTGGTTTGGCCCGGGCGATGGCGATGGACCCGGAAATACTGTTTTTCGATGAGCCGTCTGCGGGTCTCGACCCGATCAGCGCCAAACTGCTGGACGACCTGATTCTGGAACTCAGGGACTCGCTCGGCACCACCGTAGTTATAGTCACGCATGAGCTTTCCAGTATTTTTAACATTGGCGACAACTCGGTATATCTGGACCCTGTTACAAAAACTCAGCTTACTGTAGGGAACCCTGTAGAATTAAGAGACCACTCGCCCAACTTCGACGTCCGGAACTTTTTGCAACGGGGTACCGCGAATCGTGACTAAGCAGGTTAAACAATGAGCAAGCAGGCCAGCCCGACAATGATCGGCGGTTTCGTGCTGGGCGCGATCGCTCTGCTGGTCTCAGGAACGCTTATTTTCGGCGGTAGTGAACTCCTGAAAGAAAAAAGCTATTTCGTGAGCTACTTTGACGGCTCTGTAAAAGGGCTGCGAGTAGGCTCCAGCGTATTGTTCCGCGGCGTGCGGGTCGGCTATGTCACGGACATCCGGCTAATCGCTTCCATAGAAACCCTCGAAGCCAAGATTCCGGTGATCTACGAGATAGACCCGTCCAAGTTTTCACTAGTCAGGAACGACAGAATTGTTACGGGTGCGAATTTCGAGCGGGAAGCGCCCGAGATATCGGAATGGATTGAAGCCGGGCTGCGCGCACAACTCGACAGCGAAAGCTTTGTGACCGGTCAATTGGTTATCGAGCTCGACTTTTTGCCCGATACGCCCGCAGAGTTTCGCAATGAAGCGCTCGACTATACCGAGATCCCCAGTGTTACCTCGGGCATCGCACAGATTATTGAAGATGCGCAGAGGTTTGTTGCCGAGTTGCAGTCGGAAATCGACGTCAAGGAACTGTCGGAAAAGCTCAACAGTATTCTTGATGGTGTCGATGAAATAGCCAACTCACAGGAACTGCGCAGCACGCTGGCCGGAATAGATACGCTGGTAAACAGCAGCGACACGCAGAATATCACGGCCGAGATGAAGGAAACGCTGGACAACCTTGACCGTGCGATTACGGATATGCGCGGGCTTATTGCCACGGCCGACACCAATCTGCAGCCGATAGCTGCAGGCCTTGCCAATACGCTAACCGAAGCGGAACAGCTGTTGCGAACAGCACGAACCCAGCTTGACGGTGAATCGGCGCTGGCGGTGCAACTGGGCGAGTCGCTTGAAGAAATTACAGAAGCGGCCAGGGCTGTCCGAATTCTTGCCGACTACCTCGAACGTCATCCGGAAGCACTCATCCGGGGCAAAAAATAGAGTCGCTTATGAAAAAGTTCATCAGACATATGGGTTTTCTGGCAGTACTGGCAATAGCATTAAGCGGCTGCGGCCGGTCGCCGGCTAATACTTATTACACTCTGACAGCACCGACATCAAACGCTACCACTGATGCGAAAACCGCAAAAGCTGCCGTGCGGGTCGGGCCTGTTTTCCTGGCTTCGTACCTTAATCGTCCGCAAATAGTAACGCGCACCGGCGACAACCAGTTTGTCATTGATGACTATGCCCGCTGGGCTGAACCGCTCAACAAAGCGATTCAAAGAAACGTCGCCATCAATCTTGGTCGCGAAATGCCCGATCATTTTGTTTACGAATTCGGGGTAGGAAACAACGTCGTCAACTCCACAACGTGGCTGGTGCCTATTGATATCCGTCGCTTTGATGTGGATGCCGCAGGCAATGCTGTTGTTGAGCTGCAATGGGGCACGGAAGGCATGGTCAGTAACACTGTGGTGGCAGCACGAACGGCCGTCTATAACGCCAAGACCAACCCTGATGACTATAGTGCTCAGGCCCGGACACTGAGCAAACTGCTGGCCGACTTCAGTGCGGATTTGGCAAACAGCCTGGCGGCACTGCCCGCCGATGAAGCGCCATCTCAATCATC
>Ga0209692_10001727_pt1 | contig 27797 bp, 18 predicted proteins | sample tdDd472_FD_187129 | JGI IMG/M metagenome (GOLD analysis project Ga0209692, IMG submission 187129) | Marine sediment microbial communities from the Atlantic coast under amendment with organic carbon and nitrate - tdDd47.2 (SPAdes)... | ecosystem: Environmental > Aquatic > Marine > Coastal >... | reverse complement strand
CGGGAACGTGGACTCGAGATCCCTTCACAACCTGCAGATGATCCGGTATGCGATAATCGAGCGGCTTATCGAGCGCATCATCGAGAAGGACCTGAGCTATACTTCCAGCATTTTGCATATAATGTTCCACAAAGATCGTTTGAGCTCGGGGTCTTTTATGTAGAGTGAGAGGTCGGGTAAAAGAAGCAAGGGTTTTCCAAAAAGAAGTCGTTGTGTTCCATTCTCCATAAATCCAGCCTGCAGATCAGGGTACTGAGCCAACACAAAATCGGGCAATATGAAAAGTTTTACGCTATCAGCTTCCTTCAGTGCGGACCATTTCTTCTTTGATTCGAGGGCGTCACAATTGAGTACTCTCGATGAACCATATTTTATGGAAACTGCATGCGCAACGTTATCGAGAAAGGATTTATACGATTTCCCAGAGAGAAGGATCGGTATTTCTGGAACATGCTTCTTGTCCTTGTACGCAAATCGAACTCTTTTCGCGATTTCATCTTCGGTGAGCGGCTCTAGGGGTTTAATACCTATTTTTTCAAGAAGGGAGGCTTGAGACGTTGGAGGTGCTCCTTTTTCTTGCAGCGGAACAAGCTCGACTTTCTCTTTTTTAATCACTTTCTTGGGAGCTGCTATTTCGACCCGTTTCGGGGGAGGGGCGGTTTCAAGTTTAGGTTTTGGCGGTTCAGCAAAGACAATAGGCTTCTCTTCGGTAATCGTCTGTTTCTGCTCACTGAAAACAAATGATTTGTTCAGCCCTTTAAGGTAGGCAATGGTCCCATCGATTAATTCGTGCATATGTACGCGAGTATATCGCTCATTCGATTTAACAAGCAACTGGTGGATTGGAAATTAGAAAAGAGAGTCGACGTATTCTTCTTTATTAAATGGAATCAGGTCTTCCTCTTTCTCTCCAATACCGATAAACTGAACAGGAATTCCCATTTGGTGATAAATGGAGAGAATAATCCCCCCTTTTGCAGAACCATCCAGTTTCGTGAGGACAAGTCCTGTGAGTGGAGTGAACTCGTTGAAAATCTTGGCCTGATCAATAGCATTTTGTCCAGTGGTCGCATCGAGTACGAGAAGCACCTCATGTGGGGCATCAGGCACAACTTTCTTCACGACCCGGTCAATCTTCCCAAGCTCATGCATCAAATCGGTTTTCGACTGAAGTCTTCCAGCAGTATCTGCAATGACGACATCGTACCCTTTCGTTTTTGCTTTGGTAAGTGCGTCAAAAATCACCGCGGAAGGATCGCCACCGGGAGTCCCTTTGACGATGTCTACACCGACACGCTCACTCCAGATAGCGAGTTGCTCAATTGCAGCTGCACGAAAGGTGTCACCAGCGGCAAGCAACACTTTTTTGCCCTGTTTAACATACTTTTTTGCAAGTTTAGCTGTAGAGGTTGTTTTACCAGAACCATTGACCCCTACCATTAGGATCATGTGAGGTGTGCCCGTCTTGGGGAGTACCTCTGGCTTTTTTGAAAGAAGGGTAAGCGCTTTTTCTTTGAGAAAGTCGATAACAGCTTTCGGAGAGGGAGAGCCCTCTTTCCGAACAAACCTTCTTGTCGCTTCAGCAAACTCGATCGCACACTCAGATCCGAGGTCGGCTTCATAAAGGATCCGTTCAAGCTCCTCAAAGGTAGCTTCATCCATTGGCTTTCCAAAAAGAGAAGCCACTTTATCTCCAATAAGAGCCCTCGTTTTACGAAAAGCGTCACGGAGTTTAGAAAAACCTTTTTTCAAAAATGTAAACATGAGGAGAATAATATTATGATTGATAGAAAATTTTCAACAATGAATAAGAGGAAGAAAGGAAGGTTTGACGATGAACACCCATGAGTACCAAGCAAAAGAGGTATTGAAGAAGTATGGAATGCCGATCCCAGAATTCGGTGTCGCCCAGTCTCCAGAGGAGGCGAAAGCGATTATTAACGAGCTGGGGCTCACAGAGGGGGTTGTGAAAATCCAGGTTCACGCAGGTGGTCGAGGAAAGGCTGGAGGCGTCAAACTTGCGAAGAGTAAAGAAGAAATCTATGCCTATGCAGAACAACTAATCGGGATGAAGATGGTCAATAACCAGACAGGTCCTGCTGGGGTTGTTGCAAAACAGGTGCTCATTACTCAACCTGTCAGCATCAAAAAAGAGTACTATCTCGGAGCAATCATCGATCGTGAGCATGCTGAGCCAATTATTATTGCTTCTCCAGAAGGGGGAATGGATATCGAGGAAGTTGCTGAGAAGACTCCAGAAAAAATACTCAAGCTACCGATTCGACTCTCAGGAGAACTAAAATCCTACGAACTCGTTCGCCTTGCGAAATTCATGGGCTGGTCGGGAGCTACTGCAAAGCAAGGGATGAAAGTGGCAAAAGCACTTGCTAAAGCATTCATTGATACAGATGCATCTCTTCTTGAGATCAATCCACTTGTCGAAACTGATGAGGGAGATATCGTCGCTGTTGATGCGAAGTTAAGCATCGATGATAATGCACTTTTCCGCCATCCAGAGCTTGCTTCCTACTATGACCCATCTCAAGTTTCTCCAAACGAAGTAGAAGCAAATAAGCATGACCTCGCGTACATCTCACTTGAGGGAAACATTGGGTGTATGGTTAACGGTGCAGGACTTGCAATGTCAACAATGGACATTATTCACCACTACGGTGGAAAACCAGCAAACTTTCTCGATGTTGGTGGCGGTGCCAATAAGGAAAAAGTTTCTGCGGGGTTTAAAATCATCCTCTCCGATCCAAATGTGAAAGTGATACTTGTGAACATATTTGGGGGGATAATGAATTGTGCGACAATCGCTGAAGGGGTGATTGCTGCTGTGAATGAATTATCCTTGCAAGTTCCACTCGTTGTTCGTCTCGAAGGAACGAATGTTGAAGCTGGAAAAAAAATGATCGAAGAGTCAGGTTTAAAAATCATCTCTGCTGATAGCATGGCAGATGCTGCAAAAAAAGCGGTTGATGCACTAGGAGGTCAGTAATGGGAATTTTAGTATCGAAAAAAACAAAAATTATCACGCAAGGAATCACCGGAAACGCCGGAAACTTTCATACTGAACAGAGTATGGCGTACGGTTCAAATTTTGTTGGTGGAGTAACTCCTGGTAAAGGGGGGACAACCTCGCTTGGTCTGCCAGTTTTTGACTCTGTTCTTGAGGCAAAAGAAGCGGTTCATCCAGATGCATCTCTCATTTTTGTGCCACCTCCGTTTGCAGCAGACGCTATTTTAGAAGCAGAAGATGCAGGTATTCCTCTTATCATATGTATCACAGAGGGGATTCCGATTCGAGATATGCTTGAAGTATCACGGGTCATGAAAAACTCAAAAACCTCGAGGCTGATCGGTCCAAACTGTCCAGGGATAATCACCGCTGAAGAATGTAAAATTGGGATCATGCCAGGGTATATTCATAAGAAAGGAAAGATAGGGATCGTTTCAAAGTCGGGAACACTCACCTATGAAGCGGTGTGGCAAACGACCAATAATGGTCTTGGTCAAACAACCTGTGTTGGTATTGGTGGGGACCCTTTAAATGGGACAAATTTTATCGATGTCCTTGAACTCTTCGAAAAAGATGAAGAGACAAAGGGGATCTTGATGATTGGTGAAATCGGCGGTAATGCAGAAGAAGAGGCAGCCGAATGGATTAAAGAGCACTGCTCTAAGCCTGTTGCTGCATTTGTCGCTGGATCAACCGCACCTCCTGGACGACGAATGGGGCATGCCGGCGCTATTGTGTCTGGAGGTCAAGGAACCGCTCAAGGAAAAATGGAAGCGCTGAGAGCGGCAGGTGTGTCTGTTGCGGATACTCCTGCTGAAATGGGCGATGCAATGATGAAAGCAATGGAGCGATAATGTTTCGGATACCGGGAAGAATTCCAGTTTCAATTTCACCCTTCTTTTTCCTAACAGCAGGGCTAATTGGTTGGATTAACTCTTTTTCACTTCTCGGAACCATTATTTGGATTGCGATCATTTTTGTTTCAATTTTGATCCACGAATGTGGACATGCATATACGATGCGAGCTTTTGGCCAGCATGCTAAAATTGAATTAGTAGCCTTTGGTGGATTAACTATTCCAGATGGGCCTCGCCTTCCAAAATTTAAAGAGTTTTTAGTCGTTTTTGCTGGACCATTTTTTGGTTTTTGTCTCTTTCTTGTAAGTTTTTTCCTCTGGAGATCGCAACTTTTTGGCAATCCACTTTTGAATGCAATACTGCAAACGACTGCAGTTGTGAACCTTTTTTGGACGATCTTAAACCTGCTTCCAGTATTGCCGCTTGATGGTGGGCAGCTTATGCGGATTATCCTTGAAGCCATCTTTGGCCCAAAGGGAATGCGGATTGCTCTCATTGCGAGCATTGTGGTTTCTGCGACTGTCGCCGTTGCATTCCTTATCTATGGAGCATTTCTGGTAGGGGCTCTCTTTTTTATTTTTGCGTTCCAAAACTTCGAAACATACAGACGTATGCGCATCGTTTCACCAACTGATGGTAACGAAGAATACCAGCAAGAGCTTGCAAGTATCGAGGAGATGCTCGTGGAAGGGAGGCTTGATGAAGCGCTGCCTACTCTTGAATCGCTCCGTACAAAAACCAAAAAAGGGATTCTGTACAACCTTTGCACGCAATATATTGCTCAGATCTACTACAAAAAACGAGACCTCAAACGGGTCTATGAGCTTCTAAAACCTATCTACAAAGACATCGCTCCACTAGAGCTCGTCATGCTCCAGGAGGCTGCGAGCCTTGAGCAAGATTACGAACTTGTCTCAAATATTTCTGGGGAGTGTTTTCAGGTTGTTCCATCGCCCGAAATTGCGCTTCGTGCTGCAAAAGCATCAGCAAGCAAGCAGGATACTCGGTCAACTATCGGGTGGCTTTCTGCTGCTGCGAATGGAGGCGTTCAAAATATAGAGGAGTTTATCCAAGACTCTGCCTTTGATACAGTGCGAGATAGCAAAGAATTTGCCCAACTAATCGAAAAGCTTCGCCACTCACGCTAGCGCAAAAGAGTAATAGCCTATATACTTGTTTTTTATCTGATTTTGGAGGCTACAATGGCAGTAGTAGTTCCCCGTATGACTGAGCTTTCTGAATGCAAAGCGTTTTACGAACGGGCAAACGAGCTCGCAAATAAATTGAGCTTAATCGACTCTTTGATTTTGGAGGCAGGTGATCCTACCGTTCTTGAAACAGCGCTCCGAATCCAAGCACTCGTTTTTTTTAAAATGCGGCTTACTGGCAGGTTAGTCAGAGCACAATCTGAGGAAGCCTCATTTTGTCGAAGAGCCATATCATTGTTCGTAGAAAGCTATCCTAAAGAAAATACCCCAACGCCCGCTGTGTTTGAACACATTACAAAACAATACAAAGTACTCAATAAACTTGTGTACACTTTTCACTTGAAAATGAAGCAGCCTCCTAATCTCCCAGAGATTGTTAGACAAATAGCGGTGAGGAAAAAAGCAAAAGAAACCACAGATGCTGTATCAATTCCATACGAATTACTTGCTGAAGCACACTCAAGGGTTGAAGCAGATCTTTCCATATCTAGTTTTTGCTATATCGAAGAAAAAAGGGGCTTTTAAAAAGCCCCTTTTTTTATTTCACTTTTACTGTGAAAAATCGAACGACTTCACCTGATCGGACAAGAAGTAGAACCCGATCGTTACTCTTTTTCAGTGCTTGATTGAATTCTGTTACATTCGAAATTTTCTCATGATTCACAGCGATGATAAGATATCCTGGACGGAGACCTATTCTCGATGCGATTGAGCCTTGTTTTATATTTGTGATAACAACACCTTGGTCGCCTTCCGAGAGATGGAATCGAGCAATGTTATCGGGTGTAAGGTTATCAACAGAAAGGCCCAGTTCTTCCGAGACAGCAGTGGTGTCTCCCATCACGTCTTTATGTGTTCCAACAACGACGTACACTGTTTTAGGCTTCCCTTGTCTTTGCACTTCCAACTTCAACTTTGAGCCTGGCTTAGCGAGCATAATCTCACGCTGAAGGCTCGAAATAGAAGTGATGTGCCGTCCATTAACTCCAGTGATGACATCACCTTGTTTTAGACCACCTTTTTCAGCCGGTGAATTTGGTAAAACGTCAGCAACAAGCGCGCCTTCTTGACTGTCGAGCTTGAAGGCATCTTGGAGTTCGGGATCAATTGGTTGTAGACTTACTCCAATAAAACCGCGAGTGATTTTGCCATCATTGATAAGTTGGTCTTTTATCGATGCTGCCATGTTACTTGGCACAGCGAATCCAATTCCAACATACCCTGCCTGAGGATTGATAATCGCTGTGTTGATTCCGACAACGTCTCCATCAAGGTTAAGTAGTGGTCCTCCAGAGTTGCCTGGATTGATCGCCGCATCTGTTTGTATGAAGTCTTCGAGGTCGGTTAATTGCAGGTCTTGTCGACCCTTTGCGCTAATTACACCAACTGTGACTGTCGATTCGAGCTGAAGAGGGCTTCCAATGGCGATTGCCCATTCACCAACTTCGACAGCATTTGAATCAGCAAACCGAAGATAGGGGAGCTGCATCTTTGGATCATCAATCTTCAGCAGTGCAATATCTGCTTGAGGATCACCACCAATCAGCGTTGCACTCATCTCTTTTTGTCTATGAGAAGAATGGAGGTGTACTTTGATGTTCGTTCCATTTCGGATGACATGGTAGTTGGTCATTACATACCCATCCGGAGAAAGAATAAAGCCTGATCCTAAGCTCATTTGCGATGGGGGTTGTCTTCTGTGTCTTCCTCCTCCGGGAGGGCCTCCAAAAAAACGGCGAAAGAATTCATCGCCAAAGATATCATATTGTTCATCTTGATATCCAAGTCCATAGTTGGATTGAATCTCAGCAGTAATGTAGACAACAGCCGGGGATGCTTCTTTTGCTACCGATACGAATGCATTCGAAAGTTCTTTTGCAAATGATTTCGATTGACACTGTATGGGAGAAGTATTCAAAAGTAGCGAAGCAATAAGGCTGAAAACTATATGGATTTTCTTCATGCCAATCTCCTTGTTTAGCAAAACAAATATACGAATTCATTATTTTAGCGTCTACCCTTCAGTGACACCTAAAATGGATGAAAATTTAGATAGGAGAATAAGGAAGAATATCTTCTTTTTTGGCGAGCGATTCGCCGCAGAGAGAGACAGTAACAGCACTTCTTTGTGCTGCAAGAAGGTGATTGGTCACCGCGTCTTGAATCTCTTTTTTGGTAACTGATAAAAGCCGCTTTCTATACCGCTTACGCATATCATAGGTTCGACCGCAACGGATGTTTGAATAACTTGTCATCCCTCTCGACCCGGGAGAGCATGGAGAATCATAACTTTGTATTAGGGAAAAAATCGCTTCATCAACTTCGTCGGTTGTAAAAGCGCCACTGGCGCCCTTTTCAATCGATTCAACAAAGGCATCCACCGATTTTTTGATGTGAGGATCCCTATATGCATAGAAATGAAACGAACCGGTGTTTGGATTGTAAGAGGCTCCGGAGCCATATGCGCCGCCTTGCTCTCGTATCCGTTTATGCAAGGTAGTATTGTCAAAAATACTACTCGCAACACTGAGCGCCGGTCCTTCTTTTTCAACACCGAGAATTGTTGAAAATGCCTGAGCCGTAAAAGCAACCGGTGAAGCAATCGTTTTAATGAATGAGTTTGCTTCATTAGGCGCATAGGCGATATTCCAAAGAGGTAAAGAACCTTCTTCCTCCCTTTGAAACAGAGAAAGTAACTCATCTTTATGAGTTGTAAATTGAGCATCATCGCATGAGATAACAATATCTGTGGATCCCGCTTGGGTAAGCTTCTTAAAGATGCTTTCAAGGCGCTTTCCTATTGTTTCAATATTCGCATCTAACTCATTCGTCAGTTTTCGAATAAAATGTACATAGGGAAGGCCGGAAAAATTATTCCGCACTGTTGCATGTGATGAGAAAGGAGCGTGGGCCATTTGCATAGCATAACCCATGGGGTTTCTCGTCAGTCGTTGCTCTAAATAGGTATGGATTTGCAGGATAAGTTCTTTCAGTCGGTCATATTCATCAAAACGAACATCAAAAGCAAACTCCTTCATAAGTGTAAGGAGGTGAGATGTGTTTCGCTTAAGCGACTTACCTCTCAAGATGAATGCTGGACGGCTCGTATCTTTTTTCGTGCTCTGCTCAAAAAGAGAGACGCTCGAACTGATTCCACCTGTATGCAAGTTCATGCGATGGAGGTTTTCGGAGAAAGAGTAATCCTTTGTTCCCAGTTCGGTTAAAATCGAAATCAAAAGCTGGAGATAAGGAAGTTCTTCAAGCTCCATCTCGGGCATATCAAAAAGAATATCAATGTAGAAGATATGGTTTGTAAAGGTTTCGTGGTGGTAGATCGATGTTGCACCATAGTTCATCTCATTGAGGGTAAAGAGAACTGGTTCTTCCGGGATATCCTCTCTTGATAACTTTGGAAGGCAATCGAGTGATTCTTCTCTATCTTGAAATGCTTCCAGTTCTTCTGCTTGTGTGACAATCTCTTTTTTTTCCGCATCGGTTAATCGATGTTCGATTTCTTTGAGGCGTTGTTCTTCTTTTCCTTTCTCTCGTTCATCACATTCGGGATCAGGAATCATTTGGACGGTAACAGAGTGGGGATTGTCAAGGAGGTATTTTCGAATAATTGAAGGGAAGTACTCTTTGTTATTTGCTTCGAGTAAAATCGCTTTGAAGAGCCTATGTATCGTGAGGCTATCTTCAGGAGCGGCTCCATGCTGTTTAGAAAGGACCGATCTGAAGAAGAGGGTAAGCCCATATGGGCCTGAATCCCCAGTGATTTCTGATCGTTGAAATTCGAGCTGATGAACAGCAGCTTCGATCATCTCAGGAGGGATGCCTTCTTGTGCAATTTTTTCTAATGTGGAAACAATTACTGAATGAAGAGCATCGGAATCTTTTTCGTTGGTTCCCTTACAGACAATCAGATAAGGGATTTCACTCATCTCTGTATCAAGAAATCCATCTGCTTGCGTACATAATTTGCTTTCAAGGAGTGCTCTTCGAAGGGGTGAGGCGTCTGTCTCCATCAGAATGGAATCTAGTACTTGCAATGCAAGGAGGTCTTTCTGATGTGCAATGTCCGTAGTTAGCCACGAAAAGGTTGCTATACCCTTACCGGTAATTTCTTTTGTATCGATTGGGAAGCGTTCTTTTATCTTCTTTGGTTTGGTAAAGCGGGTTTGTTTCGGTAGAGGGGGAATAGGGGGGAGTTTTTCTGCATTCTGCAGTACTTTTTTCTCGATAAAAGAAAGGTGGTTTTCAAGTGGGATATTCCCATAGAAGAAAAATGTACATCGACTTGGTGCGTAGAACGTTCTATGAAATTCAATGAGTTCTTCATAGGTGAGTTCAGGAATGACTGCAGGGTCGCCGCCTGAATTATGCGCGTACGTCAAGTCTGGGAAAAGGTTTGATGAAACCGCTTGCCACATTCGAGAATCGATGTTGCTCATGGCTCCTTTCATCTCATTAAAGACGATCCCTTTATATTGGAGGGGGGAAGTCGGATCAGTTGGGTCCTGAAATTCAAGCCGGTGCCCTTCCTGCAAAAAGCTTTCTTTTTTTAGATTGGGGAAGAAGCAGGCATCGAGGTATACATCGAGCAAATTATAAAAGTCTTTTTCCAGTTGAGAAGAGGCTGGGTAGCATGTGAAGTCAGCGCCTGTAAAGGCGTTCATAAAGGTGTTTAGCGACCGGCGCGTCATTGAAAAAAATGGGTCTTTCACTGGAAAATGGGTTGAACCACATAGAACGGTATGTTCTAAGATGTGTGCTACACCATTTGATGAAGAGGGGTGCGTTTTAAAACAGAGAGAAAATAAATTTTCTTGGTCGTCTGCAGCAATATGCACGACGTTTGCACCGGTTTCTATGTGTTCGAGCTCATAGTAAACACTTGAGATTTCTTCTATCGAAAGGGCTTTTTTAACTTGGAATCCAAGCAGTGTATGTCCAACATCAATCATACTCCGGAGGATAGCATAGCACTGCTATTCCCCGCCAGTACGAACATAGTGTGCAGTAACTGGTCTTGAGTATTTACTTGGCGTGAGGAGCTCTTGTGCACGAGCGGGTGTAATAGGTGTTATCCGGCTATCGTTGCAGTGATAAAAAGTATCTCCCTTTCGTACGACTGTAGTGTAGTGTCCACCGCTAATATGGTGGCCTCGAAGCGGCGCTGAACCATGGTGTACAATTGCAGCATCTAAATCCATGTTCACGGGAGGGAGATCATCTCCAACAATCATTCGTCCTGGTAAAACAAAGCTTGTAGGGCACATTCCTCCGCTATGAAGGGATTCGTAGCTCAACGCGACGCAGAGCTGATCGGGTCGTGCAATAAAATGTACGCTTGACTCTTCGCCTTCAGCTTGCTCCCGAAGCAGCACTTTGGGAATATTCATTTCACCATCGTTTATTTGCACGTACCCATCTATCAGAGCGGATTCTGATCCCACTGTCTCTTCAATCATGCGCGCTTCATGAGGATGTGGACGACTCGTAGTTCGTATCCAACCGCTTTCTCCCTCAGCATTCTCGCAGAGAAGAGCGTGAGCGGCCTCTCCAGCGTCGTGCTGACCTCTTGCTGTTGTGATACCACCAAGCGGCTGTGAACTTGCGGGCAGTACCGTTTCTCTAAATCCTGTGCGCACAGCTTGAGCGAGGGTCATCGCAGATTCCCCACTATCATATCTCTCTAAAACTTCAAGAAGACGATTTCGCGCGGGTGTTTCCGGTAATTTGCGCAGATAATCAGCACCTAACCCTCTTGCGTGCCGAATAAATTGTGTCATGGAAATAGCCCAACAATCATTTCCGCTATTTGACATCCCATGTAATCCTGCTGGCATAACAGCTGCAGCTGGAGCTCCACTTGATGCTGCTGAAGCGGCGGCTGGTGCTGCGGCACCGTCGCCTGCTTTTGCACCGCTGTGAGATGCTAAGTAGCTGCGTGCGCTCCTCAGTCCATGAATAAATGCGAGGGGATGGGCTGCTATCTCTTCGACACCTGCAACCTCTGGGTTAACCCCTGCAGCTTCAGCTAAATAGAGCTTTGTGAAATCCTGGAATGACCATTCTGTTCCTTCAACGAGTATGGGTGCATTTTTGATATAGGGCTCATCCATTTTTGCAAGTGCAAGTGCAATCGCAGGAAAAACAAACTGTTTCAATCGATCGTCTCCGATAAGGTGTTCACCAAATTGAGGGTCTTCTAGAAACGCTTTTTGGATATCATCCGGGAATGCTGTACCACTCTCGATCTTATTTTTCACGAGGTGATAAAACTCACCAAACATTGTATTCAAAAATGTGGTTCGATCAAGGGAATTTGTCTCAGCCCATTTTCCGATTTTTTCTATGACAGTTGTAGAAATTGGTTCTGAAAGAAGAGGGGCAAATTCAGCTTTGAGTGTAGCAGTGGTCGCTGCTTCTTCTGGAGGGGCATCTGCTGCTGGCTCACCGCCTGTTCCTGCTCCACTACTCGGTGAAGGGGGTGCACTGCCACCTCGAAGGGCTGCAGGGATCTCCTCACCAAGCACTTCACCGATGGTGATGTATCGTTCACAGAGGGCTTTAATCTCTTGTGTCTGTGCTCCTACCGGGCTCTCTTCAACATACTCGTGGAGTCTGGTTATTCCCGCTGCTTGTTTACGGAACGCAGTTTTTGCTGCTTCCTGAGTTCTCGTATCAAGATGACTGAGCGATGCCTCAATCCTCTCAATATTACCCTTCGTAGCGTTAAAATATCCTCGGATAAATGCGGAATCTCGTCCTTTAAGACTGTCTCCTGGAGCGGCCATGTGGATCCTAATGGTACTTCTACTTAAGTATTATTGTACCATAGAACGGAATATTGAAGAGAAGCCCCCTCTGCTGAGGGGGCTTCCTGTTACCATGTAAGTGATGCAGATGACTGATATTCAGTGACTCGTGTTTCAAAAAAGTTTTTTTCTTTTCCGAGGTCAATAGTTTCGCTCATCCAAGGAAATGGGTTCTTTGAGCCGTACTGCGTTTTTAGCCCAATTCGCTCAAGCCGTCTATCTGCGATGTATTGAGCATACTCTGTAAACATAGGCGCAGTAAGCCCTAGAATTCCTTTTGGTAAGCAGTCTTGAGCGTACCGAATCTCAAGCTCGACAGCACCTCTGATCTTGTTCACAAGGTGCTCTTGGAATTCTGGAGTCCAGAGATCAGGGTTCTCTTCTTTGATTCCATTAATAAGATCGATTCCAAAATTCAGGTGGATCGTTTCATCTCGAAGGATGTACTGGAACTGTTCTCCGATTCCTGTCATTTTGTTCTGTCTGTGCAGTGATAGAATCATCGCAAAACCACTATAGAAAAAGAGACCTTCCATGATGATGTAGTATCCAACAAGGTTCTCGAGGAATTTCTGCGCGCCTTCAAACGTATCTGTTGTAAAATCAGTGTTGAGGACATCTTCTGTGAGAGACATCTCAAACGCATCCTTCTCTTGAATAGAAGGGATCTCGTTGTACATGTTGAAAATTTCACCTTCATCAAGCGCTAGTGATTCAACGATGTAGTGAAAGGTGTGTGTGTGGATTGCTTCTTCAAAAGCTTGTCGAAGTAGGTATTGACGACACTCTGGATTCGTTACATGCTTAAAGATGGCAAGTACAATGTTATTTGCAACAAGGCTCTCAGCGGTACTGAAGAACCCGAGGTTTCTCATGATCATGAGTCGTTCAGCTTCTGAAAGACCGTTTGATTTCCACAGTTCGATGTCTTTTGCCATTGGTACTTCTGTTGGCATCCAGTGGTTTGCACATCCATTTAGATAGTGCTCCCATGCCCACTTATACTTCAGAGGCATAAGCTGGTTTACATCGACTTTGCTGCAGTTTATTAGTCGTTTCTGCTTCGCAGAAACACGTAATTCTTCTCCCCCGACGATTTTAGCATCAGGAGCAACTTCTCTATCATTACTACTCATTATTCAGATCCTTGCAATTTGGACGTTGTCCCTAAAATTTACTTTTACTGGTGTATCATAGATAGACGTGCGTTCTATCTATGATACACTTTTTATACCACTACTGACAGCTTTCGCACCCTTCGTCAATATCTTCCGTAGGTGTTTTAGGCGTGTCTCTTTGGATTTGAACTCTACTTGACGGAGAGGCATTCTTCATCCATCGTGGTTGCAACCCACGCTTATTGATGTCTGTTGTTGACTTTTCAATTTGGGTGGCTCCAAGTGTCCTTAGATAGTAGGTAGTCTTGAGTCCTTTAGACCAAGCAAGCATATACATGTCACTGAGCTTTTTCCCACTTGGTTCAGCGAGATAAAGGTTCAGTGACTGTCCCATATCAATCCACTTTTGTCGTCTGCTTCCGCACTCAATGACCCACTCAGGTTCTACCTCAAAGCAAGTGAGGAACAGTTGCTTGATCTCAGTTGGGATACGCTCGATCTCAGTCAAACTCCCATCGAAATATTTCAGGTCATCAACCATTTCTTCGTCCCACAGCTTTTCTTTTTTCAAAGTGGAAACAAGAAGTGGGTTAATAACAGTGAACTCCCCAGAGAGGTTTGATTTTGCGTAGAGTTGCTTGTACGTAGGCTCAATCGATGCAGTAACACCCACAATATTTGCAATGGTCGCTGTTGGTGCAATTGCCATCGTGTTGCTATTGCGCATTCCATGCTTCTTAATGTGCTCTCGTACATATTCCCAATCAAGTGTTGAGGAAGCATCCATTTCAACAGGATAACCACGCTCTTTCTCGAGCAATGAAACGGTATCGATAGGAAGAAGGCCTCTATCCCATTTTGAACCTTTATAACTTTCGTAGGTGCCGCGTTCTTTTGCAAGCTCTGAAGAACCTAGGATAGCGTAGTATGAAATCATTTCCATACTTGTGTCAGCAAACTGTACAGCTTCGTGTGATGCATAGCTGATATTTTGCATAGTGAGTGCATCCTGGAAGCCCATAAGCCCCATCCCAACAGGGCGGTGCTTTAAGTTTGCATTTGCTGTGTCTGGGATCGGATAGAAGTTGATGTCTATCACGTTATCAAGCATTCGAATAGCTGTTTTGATTGTCCTCTTCAGACGCTCTCCATCAAGACCATTCTCAGAAACGTGTTTTGCTAAATTGATCGATCCAAGGTTACATACCGCAGTTTCTGTTAATGAGGTATTAAGCAGAATCTCAGTACAAAGGTTTGAGCTGTGTACAACCCCAACATGATCTTGAGGGGATCGGATGTTCGATGGATCTTTAAACGTGATCCAAGGATGCCCTGTTTCGAAAAGCATGCTTAAGATTTTTCTCCACAGCATGACAGCGTCGACTTTTTTGTAGAGCTTAATGGTGCCATCCTCGACCATCTTTTCGTACTCTTCATATCGTTTTTCAAACGCGGCACCGTAGAGATCATGAAGATCAGGTGTTACATCTGGACTGAATAGGGTCCACTCTTTATTTTCCCTAATGCGTTTCATGAAGAGGTCTGGTATCCAGTTTGCCGTATTCATGTCATGAGTACGTCTTCTTTCGTCTCCAGTATTTTTTCGGAGTTCAAGGAAATCTTCGATATCAATGTGCCACGTTTCTAGGTACGCACACATCGCACCTTTCCTTTTTCCGCCTTGGTTTACGGCAACTGCAGTGTCATTTGCAACTTTAAGGAATGGGATAACCCCTTGAGACTTTCCGTTTGTGCCTTTAATACGAGCACCGGTTCCTCTCACATTAGTCCAGTCATTCCCAAGGCCCCCAGACCATTTTGAGAGCTGTGCATCGTCCGCAATCACTTTAAAGATGTTCTGTAAATCATCTTGAACCGTTGCCAAAAAGCAAGAACTCAGCTGTGAGTGCGCAGTTCCAGAGTTAAACAGTGTTGGTGTTGATGAGACGTAGTAAAACTCAGAAAGAATGTCATAGAACTCAATAGCTTTTGCTGTCTGGTCTTCTTCATTGAGAGCAAGGCCCATTGCCACCCGCATCCAGAAGATTTGAGGTGTTTCAAGTCTTCGTTCATTCTCATGGATAAAATACCTATCGTAAAGTGTTTGAAGTCCTAAATAGAGGAAGTTGTCATCCCGTTCAGGTTTCAATGCGCTTGCAATTGTATCGAGATCAAATTCAGTGAGGCGAGGGGAGAGGCGATCGATTTCTATCCCGTGAGGAATGTACTCTTTAAAGTATTTTGCATGTTTTTGTTTCAGTTCAGGGTCATGCGAAGCAATCCCTACTGTTTCACGGTATAAAGTATCAAGTAAAAGGCGCATTGCAACCTTCGAATGATCGGGCTCAAGTTCAATCTTAGCCTTTGCTGCCATGATGTGTGCAGTATCGATTTCTTTTTCTTTGATCCCTTCATAGAAATTTACCGTTGATAATTCGAGGAGTTCTTTTGGATCAACCGTAGTAAGGTTTCGGCATGCATAGTCAAAAAGCTCTTGGATCTCAGACTCAGAGACGGTCCCTTCTGAACCATCTTCATGGGTAAACGAAAAGATTCTTCCCGAGCGCTTTTTTCTCGAGGGTTTCATCTTTGGTAGTGGAGTATGTGTACCCTTTTGGACACGGTCAATAATGTATTGCTTTGCAATGGAAAAATACCCACTCTCCATGAGTGCATTTTCAATCAAATCTTGAATGTCGTGAAGGTGGATCTTTTCATGTTGCTCATTGATGAATCGAGCCTTTTCAATCACCGTTTCTGTTAATGTATTAACTGAGGTAATCCGCTCGTCAGATTCTACATCCTCAAATTTACGGAAGAGCTCTTCTAGGGTTGAGGCAACCTTAATTGGGTTAAAGCGAACTGGTGAAGTTTCATCTTTTCGGAATACCTTGAGGTTTTGTGGGGCATCATTTCGAAGTTGTTTGTGCTTGTCTCTGTAGATAATATAATCGCGCGCAACGTCGTGATATCCTTGGTCCATTAAAGTGACTTCAACGATATCCTGAATCCCCTCAACGCTCAAAGAGACCCCTTTCTCAGCGAGCTCTATTAGTTTTTCAACCACAAGGGTTGTGATGCTTTGGACGATTTCGGCGATGTCTTCAGGAAGAGTGCTTTCTTTCTCTATTCCTTTGGTATCACGAAGTGCAGCTTCTATTGCTCTTTGGATACGAGCAATGCGAAAAGGGGCGATTTGTCCATTTCGTTTTACAACAGTAAAAAGAGACTCTGCACCTTTAATGCTTGTTTTCATGTTATCTCCTAAAAGTTCATCCGAATTTAGTACGTCCATTATCCACCAATTGTTTCAATTACAAAGCAAAAAAAAGCCGTAAGAGATGGCCTTTTTTCTTTACGAAATCACTATTACATTACGTCTTTTCCAGCCTTCTTTTTACAACCTCTATGAAAAAAAGTCGTAAGTTATTAAGACTGTGCGAATACCATATATTGTATTGTGTTCGCTATATATAACACTATATATTGTAGCTATGTTCTAAAAGTCTAGAAAAAAATCACAGATTTTTTTTGTTCTCTATGAAAAAAAATGCTCTCTTCCAAGAGCGCATGAGATACTCCAAATTGTATACATTCTGGAGATAAAATGAAAGAGTGAATATATGTAGATTTTAACTAAGATTGAGCAGTATAGTCTGCTCTTGTGTTTGTGAAGGAAACGGGTATATGGAAATCAAAAAACGGGTCGCAATTTTGCCAAATGTTGTAACGGCAATAGGGCTTTCGTTTGGACTTTTTGTGATCTTCAAGGCTGTTTTGCCTTTGGAGCATGGTTCCGTATATAGGCTCCTACATACCTCTGCGCTACTTCTTCTAATTACGGCGCTTGCTGATTTTATTGATGGTGCTGTTGCGCGTTTAGTAAAAGGGGAAAGTGAATTTGGCATTTTGTTTGATTCGTTAGCCGATGCAATTTCGTTTGGAGTGGCACCCGCAATACTCGTTTTGCGTGCAGTTCCATTGCAACCAAGAACGCCGCTTTCATTCTTTGTTGTCGCAGGTGCGATGATCTTTGCGTTGTGCGGGATTCTACGTCTCGTTCGATTCACAGTACATACAAATCCATATAGAAATGAACTGATTGATGATGAGGTGCAGAAGAAGAACTTTACCGGCCTTCCTATACCAGCTGGAGCTGGTGTGGTTGTTTCTCTTAACCTACTATTACACTCACCAATTTTTCTGAGTGTATGCCCAATTACCCTGATACAGACTGCTGTTATACTTGCTTGCACGATGACGATTACTGGATTGCTTATGGTGAGCCGGCTACGGTTCCCAAGCTTGAAAACGTTTCATATACGAGTTCGCTCAGTCTCGCTTATTCTTGGTGCTGTGATAATAGCACTCTTGCTCCTTTACGGAATACTCTATTTCACACCCATCCTCTTCACAATACTGGCGGTTGGGTACGTGTGTACAGGCTTAGCTCTTTCCCTTATTCGCTTTATCGCTGGAAAAAAGACCTCCGTTCTCCAAGACTACGATATGGACGATTAGCCTCGAGGTTTCATTTTTGCAATGATTTCGAGGATCTGAACCCCAAAACTCTTAAATGGTCTACCAGGTATGGTCTGTCCATTTTTTACTAAAAAGGAAAGATTTGCAAAAACCAATTCGTCACACGCCATTCCTGGAGATAGCCTTGGGTGGTTCTGTGTATAGTACCTTCGGCACATAGTCTTGAATTCAGTTGGTAAAATTTTCGCTAGGGCTTGTGCTTCAGAGTGGTTGCCTGAGCCAGCCGCTTCAAGAAGCTTTCTAAAATTAGCTTCATTGCCATCTTGTGCAAGGGCTCTCAGGAACTGAATTTTTTCATCACGGGTAAAAATACATTCATCTCGGCCAAAAGAATAGCTAGTGTCTTCTGTTCCCATGAACTGGAAGTGTTGGATAAGAATGTCAATTGCACTGGTGTCGAATCGATCAACAATCAGAAGCAATAGAGAGGGATCTCCATGAAGTGCAGATCGTGTATCAACACCTTCTGGTGACCCAACGGCTCTGTAATACAACCCTTCTAAATAACTTTGAAGGTCTGCCCCCAAAGACGAAAAGTTTTTATCACGCTTAAATTGCTCGAGTTGAGCTTGTTTTCGACGCATGTCGGTGAGGTCACCTTCAGAAAGGCTAGGATTATCCTCTTTTTCAAGCTTAAAATAAAATCGCGCGAAGTGAGCTCCGCCGCCAGTTGCAGCACCCGCTGCTGCTGCTCCGGGTGGGGTCATAGGGTCTTCATGTGGAGCACCAATCTCGAGTATTGAAGTTCCCATTTGAGCAAGTGATAACCGAACGTTTCCTGAAGGAAGGACTTCAATTCCTCTTCCTTTGAGAGAAGTAATTCCTCGTCCACCAAAACTTTCATAATCAGTGTTGAAAATTTCTTGAATGCTTTCACTTCGAATCATCGCTTGAAGTGAGCTTGGAAGTTTGAGCTCGACTCTGTGGTCACTTGTATCACTCGGTGAGAAATCTGGATTCCAATTTTGGACAACAAGAACCGGGTGTTCACCACCACTTGTTCGTAAAATCACCATGGTTTTTTCAGCATCGTCAATTGCCGCAATACGTAAATCTGCAGCTGATCCACTTCCTCGTAGTGTAGGGTGGCCAGAAACAAGTTTGCTCAGTGCGTTATAAAAGCTATACGCTTTTCCTTCATCCCAATCCTTGGCTTCTTCTCCTAGAAAGGTTTCATATCCTATTCGAGCATATCGTTTCCATTCGATTCCGGTCCCAATTTCGGTTCCCATGAATGTAGACGTTGGTCCAGGCATTAGAAAGTTGAGCGCAAGAATATTTCTTGCTTGAGCTCGCCCTTTTGGTAATGAGTCGATGTCCAAATGTCTATGGTCGGAACGAATTTTAGCAATAAGAGGTGCATTGCCGCTTGTACACTCATCGTGAGCGAAGACTGCAATGCGAGGTTGGGCTGACCAGTTATCAATCATGTCAGCTAGTCGTCTCATACTTCGACCGGCTTTTTCGCGTGGAGCGATCTCTTTGAGTAGCACGTGCTGTAGTCCCATGCCCCAAATGAAATCAAAGCCAAGCCCTTTAGTGCCATTTGAAGCTGTCTCACTCGGTGAAATAGTTGTTTCTTCTGGTGCACTAGGGTATTCAGCAATAGTAAGTACAGTAGGGTCAATATCGTGTACTGAGCTGTTCAATTCACGTAAAAAAGCAGCTCCGCTAGGTCTGTATTGATGCATATCTTTAGCCGCATCAACCCGCAACCCATCGATATGTAATTCTTTCACCCAGTATGCTGCAGAAGAGATCAAAAAGTCACGTACGCATCGTTTCTCAAGATCGAATGTGAACGAACCCCACTCATCATGGAAGTCGGATTCAAAGAGTGAACTTCCATCGTAGTTATGTAATTCACTTGAGTCAATTGCCATGTGGTGTGGTACAAAGTCTAGAAATACTCCGATTCCCGCTTCGTGTAGCGCTCTAATAAATGTTTTACATTGTTCTAACGTGCCAAAACGAGATGAAGGTGTATAAAAACCGGAAACTTGATACCCCATTGATTTATGGTTAGGGTACTCTAAAATCCCGTTCATTTGTACCGTTGTAAATCCGCTTCGTCTACAATGCTCAATAACTTTTGGTGCTAGCTCTACCCAGTTCAGGTACCGTCCGAATTCGCTTTCATCATCGCCAACTTCATGTCCTGGTGCTAGGTCTTCATCTTTAGTTAACCCATCTCTCGCGAATGATCCCGGCTGCATTTGAAAAATATGAGTGTGCGCAGAAGGGTCTTTTTGTCGAGATCGAATTGCAGCTACTGCATCAGCATGTCTTGGACCCCAATCAAAAGTATCTCTGTCGACTCTATACACGCACGCAACAGAATGATGCCCGCATCGTTCAATCGCGAATGGATCTGCTTTTAAAAAATACCCGTCGTGGAATGTTTTCCCTGCAGGATCTTTTGGGTGTCTGTGCTCTGCGTCAATGTTGTAGGCATATCGTGTTCCAGAGGGGAGTCCTTCAGCGATAGTCGTCCAGTTACCATAGTACGTTCGCTCCATCTCAATTTCACGAACAATGTTATCGTGTTCATCGAGAATTGCCAGTTTTACATTGCGAGCATTTGGCGCGAAAGTAAGGAATCTAGCTCCTTCATCTACCTTATGGGCTCCGTAAAGGCGTGCAAGGTCTGAAGTGATACCTGCGGCAATTTCTCCTTCAGGTGCTGAGTGGAGTTGCATAAAATGAGCTACATCATCTGCTGAAAACCCTCGTGGGATATCAAGGCCTCCTGCCGCAGCACATGCTACAGAAGCTGCTGGGTGGCTGCTTGTTGCGCTAGAAGCAGCTGCAAGCTCAAATGGATCTGTCTCGCCGGAGATTGCGGCAATCCTACTTATTAATGACATATGTCACTCCTCTCTGATTTTGAAAGATATTATATCATTTAAAATATTAATTAACATTATAAACATAATTTTAATTATGTAGTTTTACTATCTATTTAGATCCACTTGACAAGGCGAAAATAGGGCGATACAATGCCCTGAAATACAAGGAGATGCTCGTGAAAGAGACTATAATTATTGCCCTGTTGCTCGCCTGCGGAGTCTTGGCTATTTTTCTGCAACAAATTAAAAAACAGTTAGTTATGGCCAATGGTGCTGTGCGAGAAAAAGAGACAGAACTCGGTATGCTGATCATCAGAAAAGAAGAGAGTGAAAAGAGGTATGAAGAAAAAATAGCGCATATTACTCGTACTCAAGAAGATATGATATCAAGCTTTAAGTCATTGAGTTATGAGGCGTTAGAAAAAAACAGCGAATCCTTTTTGAAGCTTGCGAATGAGACTATCGGGAAAGTCCACGAATCGACAAAGGTCGATTTAGAGAAGCGGCATAAGCACCTCGAGACGGTCCTCAATCCTGTAAAAGAAACCCTCGGGAAGATGGATGAAAAAATGCAGGTACTCGATAAAGAACGGCGAGGGGATAGGGATGCACTTCTCAAGCAGTTAGAGCTGATGAATGTAGCTGAAAAGGAGCTGCAGAAAGAGACGGCAACACTTGTGAAAGCCCTTCGATCTCCAGTCATACGAGGGAGGTGGGGAGAGCTGCAGCTGAAGCGAGTGGTTGAACTTGCAGGAATGGTTAACCACTGTGATTTCTACGAACAAGCTTCAGAAACAATCGAGCAGAATAGACTCAGGCCAGATTTAATTATTCGCCTTCCAGGTAAAAAACAAATCATCGTCGATGCAAAGACTCCTTTTGAGGCGTATTTAGAAGCGGTGCATTCAGAGACAGAAGAGAAGCGAATAGAAAAGATGAATGAGCATGCTCAACTGTTAAAAAACCATATCACACAACTCTCAAGGAAAAGTTACTGGAACCATTTTTCTCCAACGCCTGAGTTTGTGGTGCTTTTTGTTCCATCAGAAGCATTTTTCAGTGCTGCGTTAGAAGTTGATCCAACGCTCATTGAATACGGTGCAAAAAACAATGTTATTTTAGCGACGCCAACTACACTTATCGGGTTGCTTCGAGCAATCGCTTTTGGTTGGAAGCAAGAGCGTATGTCAGAGCATGCTGAGGCAATAAGCGCTCTTGGGAAGGATCTCTATAAGCGAATCTCGGACATGAAGTATCACTGGGATCGTATGGGAAAGGCGATTGGAAGTGCTGTAGATTCGTACAATAACGGTGTAGGATCGCTGGAACGCCGCGTGCTCGTTTCTGCTCGTAAACTCAGTGAATATGGAGCTGGAATAGATAAGCTAGAAATTGATCCGATAGAATTCCTTGAAAAGGTCCCCAAGAAAATTCAAGCGCCAGAAATGGTTCTCGAAGAGGAATAAAAAAAGGCTCACAAAAAGTGAGCCTTTTTTATAAGGAGTTTTACTTTGCAGTAGAGGATTACTCTACATCAAGTACATAGTACGCAGGAAAAGCAAAATTGTTATTTGGTCTCTCTGTTACTTTCAAAGATACCTTTTTTCCAACGAAATCTTGCAAATCAGTTTGCGTGCTATAAATATATGCAACAGGCACATTTTTCTGCTTAAGAACGTAGTCGCCAGGTCTGTTATGAACAGGTTCAGAAAAAGCTTCTACAAGACCCGTTAAAGTGTGTGCTTTCAGTTTTTGTTCAGAATAAAAATCATCCATGCTTTTTGCGTGGTGCATTGCTGACCATGTCAAGAAGAGAGATTCTTCAAGCGGTTCCCATACTTTCATACGGTCTGTAGCTGAGAGTTGTGGCGATTCTTCGATATAAACGGCTTCGTTTTCAGCCATATGAGTTCTTCGTTCAACGTTCTTTGAAAGCTGGCTTGCTTTATCTTCAAGAAAAGTGATTTTCTTTTGTAGGTAGCTTTCTTGCAACGCAGCGAGAGCGTTTTTCGCTGTTTCAACTTCACGAGGAAAATCTGAAAACTTGTTAATTACTGTTTCGTAATTTGTTTCAAGACGCTTTAGATTCACTTCAGAATATGGTTTTCTCATTTCAGCTTGCGTAAGTAGGGAAGTAGATTCAAGAAGTTGCTGAACTTCCATTCTTCTCTTGTCATGTGCTAGTTTGAACTCTGGTCCACCAGCATAGTCGATAAACTCTTTTGCAATGTAAAAACGTGTTGAAACAGGGATTGTAATCTCAAGCCACTTATTGTTTTTCTCGCAAATTTTACCTTCAATTCGCGCGCCTGTTGAAAGGTGGCCGATAACAGGAGCCTCTCTATCAGGTGAAAGTCGAACATTAACTCTGTCGCCTTCAACGACACCGTCAAGGACAAAGCTTCGGAAAATGTATGCTTTTGAATCAGATGGAGCTTCGACTGCGTAAAAGTCGTTTTTCTCTCCTGTAACAACAAGCAATTCATCTTTTTTCATTTCAGTAACAATGTGGCTGTCAACATCAGGTGCTGTTCTCATGCGCACATTTTTACCGATTACACGTCCAGTAAACTGGTTAACTTTTGCTAAATTTTGCTTCTGTGGAACTGCGGAAGCAGCCGCATCTGCATGTGCATACGCAGAAATAACTGCAAGAAAACATGCAAGTGATCGTCCAAATTTCATAGAAAAACTCCTTTCGTAACAACCCAAAATCCACTTCCAATAGGGAGCGTTTCCCTACTGAAAAGAGGTTATGAAGCCATTCTATGAGAGAGATACATTTTAATCAATAATGTTAAAAAAAGATGCAGCTATCTACGAATTAAGAACTGCTTTAATATGCTCACAGTTTTTCATGCCGCATGTGCAACCGATAGGTTCACCTAAGTACACTTGGTAGTGTTCTTGTGTATTTAGTGGGTTGGTAACCTTGTATCGATTTTCACCAAGATCAACAATATCCCATTCTCTAAACGTCAACTCTTCGTCAGAAACTTCTTCTTCGAATTCATCCGCAGGTTCGCTCGAGTCTGTGGTTTCTGCAAGTGCACGAGCAATTTGACAGTATGGGCAATTGCAGTGTGGTTCCGCTTTTGGGAGTGGAGATGTATCAGGATCAAGTCCCAATCGTTTTGAAACATCTGCAACTTTCGAAAGCATTTCTTTAGGAAAGTCAGGTGAATTTGCAAGTTCTGGATTGTGTTGAAGAAATGACCCAAGTTCGTTTTCAATACCAACATTTCCGCCGCCTAGATCAAAAGGAAGGCCAAAGGAAAACATTTTTTCTTCAGGCTCTTTTTTCTCAAGTGGAGCATCCAATTCAATCACTCGCTCATGTTGAGCAAAGATTTCCTGAATAATTGCTTTGTCAAGCTCTGGTACTGCAATACGGGTACCATTGTTCAGTACTATGACAAGGGTATCATTATCCATTGTAAGCATGCTGACATTTTTCCAAGAAGTGGAGACGTATGGTGGAAGGCTGAGGATTTTGTGGTTAATTTTCATAGTGATACCCCATGTTTTGATACGGCCATTATAGCAACGTCTTGAATGGCCGTCAAGATTTTTAGCACTCATCAGAAGAGAGTGCAAGAAAAAGAATATATATAAAATTATATTTTACCAAATCTGGTCGGAGTGCTATGCAGTATTTTTTTGGAAAGATACAGGGCCGATGACGAATCTACGAACGAATCTGAAGAATAATCGAGAGGTGCCTGTGGTCTTATTTTTCAACTTTATACCGTTGGCTTTCAATACCAGAATGCAGGGGAGTTTGTGAAACCTATAAAAGACTTCCAAAAATTAAAAGACTTGATTACATCTAATCGCAATGCAAATGAATCGCTACAAGCGGCTGTTTGTCAAACATTGCACCATGCAAATAATACTGATCTTGCAACGCTCGATGAAGTTCTTTTCAGGAGTATTGCACTTTGAAAATAGATAAAAATATTGCGGCAGCAATAGTGCAAAGGAGTTTATGAGAAAAACATATGTTTTGGATACGAATGTTTTGCTACACGATCCACGAGCAATAGATACGTTTAAAGATGTGGATATAGTGCTTCCTTTTCCAGTACTTGAAGAACTCGATAAAAAATCCCGCTTCTCTGATGAGCTCGGTAAAAATGCTCGGTTTGTCCTTCGGTTTATCACGAACGCCACTCAAAAGGGGAACGTGTTCGAAGGAGTTTCAGTTGCCAATGGGGTGACATTCTTGATTTTTAAAGATGTCTCTCGAGAAAAACATGGTTTTCCTTATTCAGTTGATTCACCAAAGAATAAAGTGCTGTTTGTTGCCTACTATCTGCAAAAAGAACGAGACAACGTTGTTTTGCTCTCAAAAGACTTTGTGTTCAGAACAAGGGCTCTTTCATTAGGTGTTAAGACAGAGAATTACCGTTCAATAACTGAAAATTACGACACGCTCTACAAAGGGATACGTCAACTTGAGCTACCAAAAGCTCAAATCGATACTATTTTTACAGATGGGTTCCTCGAAGCAAAAGAGATGGGATTCCAGCCAAATGAATACTGCATTTTATCGTGTCCTGAGAATACAAAAATTACAACGAAGTACAATAAAAAAACGAAGCGTTTGGAACCTTTACCACAACTGAGAGGGGATATTTGGGGACTTACACCACTCAACGAAGAGCAGCGATGTGCATTAGATCTTCTTCTTCGTGATGATATAAAACTGATTACCCTTATTGGCCAAGCAGGGACAGGAAAAACACTCCTTGCTTTGACGTGTGGACTTAAGAAGGTTTTTGATGAGGATGTGTACAAACGAATACTCGTGTCTCGTCCAATCATGCCTCTCGGAAAAGATATCGGATATCTTCCAGGAACCAAAGAAGAAAAAGTGTACCATTGGATGCAGCCAATCTACGATAACCTTGAATACCTTTGTGAACACACCGCAGGTGCTGAAAATGGAAAAGAAACAAAAGATTGGATCATGGATAGTGAAAAGATTGAAATGGAAGCGGTGACGTACATCCGTGGACGATCTCTCTCGAATACCTACATTATCATAGATGAAGCACAGAACCTTACGCCTCATGAAGCAAAGACCATCATTTCCAGAGCAGGAAAAGGGACAAAAGTTATTTTGACAGGTGACCCAACCCAGATTGATAATCCCTATTTGGATAAGGATTCGAATGCGTTGACGTATCTCGTTGGGAAGTTCAAGCCGTATTCAATCTACGGACATGTCTCTCTTGAGAGAACGGAACGGTCTGAGCTAGCAGCAATTGCGGCGGACATCCTCTAGAAATATTTTAAAAAGTGGTGGAATTCCTCTTATTTGATATACTCCCTCACAGTGAGAGTGTAGAGAAGGAGGAATTTCACAATGGCTGTAGTAGAAAATCATGGCATCCGTCCAGAGGTTACCTTTGCGGTAGATCCCGAGGATGATGTCTATCAAGTACATACATTAGCACACAGAGTTCAAAGAGTTGCTTGGGAAGTGTTTTCCTGGGTATGTCTGCCTGTTCGACTCCACCTATGGCTTGTTCGAACAGCGATACTTCCTGCATCTACAGTTGATCAAAACGGTACTATTGGGATCCACATGGATGCATTTAGGTGTCCTTTACCGTTCGGTTTACAAGCTAATCCAAATGAAAAGCGAAATGCTATTTTTGAAAAAGAAGGGGATCACGCTCGGCATATATGCCTTCAGGCAGCCGATGGAAATAAAGTCGACGGAATGGTTTTTTGGAACCAAGAACAACGAGGGCTTCCTTTAAACGAGCAGAAGTGGGTCATTTGTTTTAACGGCAACGGTGCTCCGTATGAATTTGCGGGCAGTGAATACAGAATGTTAGCGGATGATAATGGAGCGAACGTTCTTACTATCAATTTACGAGGAACAATACTTTCGGAAGGAATTGCGACAACAAAAGAAGACCTCTATCTCGATGGTGAAGCTGCACTACTATATTTGACTAAAGGACTTGGAGTTCCTGCAAATAAAATTGTGATAAAAGGGCACTCGCTTGGTGGCGGAATCGCTTCTGCTGTTGCAGCAAAACATCCGGGTGTCGGTCTTTTTATTGATAGGTCATTTTCGCAAATCACCGATGTTGTAAAAGAAATGGGATTCCCTTTGTCTCTCTATGGAAGCTTTTGGGTCAATCTTTTGGGTTTCAATCTTACAAGTGTAGACAATTTCCGAAACTTTGAAGGGCCAAAAGCGGTACTCTATTCTGATTTTGACCATGTTATTCCACCGAAGTGCAACCTCGGTCCTGCTGTAGCTGAAGACTTAGATAGAGGCAGAATAGAAAATATCCAAGCCGGTCATATGAATACTGTTTGGGGAGATGAAAGTGTTCGAGTGATTACCAATGATATCGTTGGTGGTCTGTTTGAACAATTAGGTGGCTAACTGAATGGTGCTGTAAATGCCGTCATGATCACTTGATGCGGCATCGATAAAGATGTCACCGTCAAATCCCGTTTCGGTGTTCGTTGTCACAATCTCACAGTTACGATCTCTTAATGTCATCGTATGATCGAGGGTACATGGGTCTGATCCAGGCTTGTTCATTAATGCAGCGCAAAACCTGTCACCATTCCATGTAGGACGAGAAAACTCCCTTGTGCCTCTTGTTAAGAATCGACTCCAATCAGAGTTTTCGTGTTCATTGTCATCGAAATTTAAATCGCCAGTAAGGATCGGTGTACAGTGCAGCGTCCGTTGCATAGCATGTAGAATAAGATTCATTTGTTCTTGTCTTCCCGCTCGTTCATCCGGGTCTGGCTGGCCTACAACTTCAGAGTGTTGTGGGTGTGTGGAAAAAATCCGTGAAACACTTCGCCCATTTCCAACGATATCAAAGGCGAAACAACCTTTCTCAGAATTTTTAGTCCTTCCTACAAGCGTCTCTTTTGGAAATGCAGTGAATTTTGGATTCTGAATTGGATATTTTGATGCAACAAATATACCAGAAGGGGCACCGATGGTACGCATTCCAACATTTAGGTAGAAATGAGGGTATTTCTCTTTAAGTCGATCATACAGCGCTTCAGAGTGTGTTACTTCGAACACTTCATATAAACAAAGAACATCTGCGTTTGCACTTTCTATTTGCTCTATCATTTTTTCAAAGCGATAGCGCCAATGGAGTACTCCTCCATCGGTAATACTGAAGCCAGCTGGAACACCGCAAACATTCCATGAGAAAAGGCTGAATGAATGGTCTTGAAACTCTTTTTCCTCTCCTAATCCTGCGCGGTACATGTATGGATTTTGTTGCAACTGAACGGCGAGGTAACGGAGGGATATTCCAGGTAGTGTTGTAAAAGTAGCAGCTGTTCCACAGAAAAAAGCACCGAGGTAGGTGATTGATGCAA